>MDTD01200517.1_pt1 | contig 11355 bp, 12 predicted proteins | sample 811221 | NCBI WGS metagenome assembly MDTD01 (sample SAMN05326646, study PRJNA326480) | marine metagenome | isolation source: seawater | place: Pacific Ocean: South West | collected 2011
GTCATCATATTTTTATAATTAATTTTAAGAGTTCCCCATCTAGTTACGGTTAGTTTTTGATTATCAAAAAGTTTAGGTAAATTTTCAGGCTCAAAGCCAAGGGCCTCTATAACAAGATCAACATCAAGATCTTTTTCTGTTCCTTCTTTTGGCTCAGGTTTTCTTCTCCCTGTTTCATCTGGTTCACCAAGTTGCATAAGTACGGTTCTGACATTTTTTAAAGAACCATTTCCAGAATATTTGGTTGGGAGTGTTAACCATTGAAAATCTACACCCTCTTCAATAGCATTTTGAACCTCTCTTTGTGATCCAGGCATATTAGTTTTATCACGTCTATATAAACACTTAACTGATTTTGCACCTTGTCTAATCGCAGTTCTAACACAATCCATTGCTGTATCACCACCACCTATAACTACAACACTTTTACCCTGCGCATTTAGTCTTCCATTTGTAAAATCTTCAACCTTATCTTTCAAACCAGTTTTGTTACTTGCAATTAAAAAGTCTAGTGCAGGAACAACATTATTAAAATTTAAATTATTAAGATTAATTTCTCTAAATTTATATACACCTGTAGCAATTAAAACTGCGTCATGCTTATTTTTGATTTCTTCAAATGTAATATCTTTTCCAATATCACAATTTAATTCAAATTTAATATTGCTTTCTTTTAGGCGGTCTGTTCTTCTTATCACAATTTCTTTTTCTAATTTAAAATTTGGTATGCCATAAATAAGGAGGCCGCCTGGTCGATCGTATCGGTCGTATATGGTAATCTGAAAACCTTTTTTTCTAAGTTCTTCTGCTGCAGCCAAGCCTGCAGGACCAGAACCAATTATGCCAATACTTTCCTTTTTTTCTTCTAATGGAATTATTTTTTTTACCCAACCTTCATCCCAAGCTTTATCAGTAATATACTTTTCAATTGAACCAATAGTAACAGTTCCATGACCTGATTGCTCAATTACACAATTACCTTCACATAAACGATCCTGGGGACATATACGTCCACAAATTTCAGGCATATTATTTGTGGTGCTTGATATTTCAAATGCCTCTTGCATTCTTTCTTCTGCAGTTAATTTCAACCAGTCAGGTATGTTATTATGAAGGGGACAATGAACCTGGCAAAATGGAACCCCGCACTGAGAACACCTAGAAGCTTGTTCTTCAGCCTTTTGCGATGCATACTTGGCATAAATTTCGTCAAAAGATTTTACTCTTTTTTCAGCAGGAACTTTACTAGGGTTTTCCTTATTTATTTTAACAAACTTTAACATTTAGGTCAGCATTGTTTACTTATTTTTTGAATTATGACCAAATACACTCAATGATTTTAAAAATAAACCCTAAAATCACTAATTTAGTCTCATTATTTTACTAAATTAGTTAAAATGGCTAATTTTCAATGATTTTTTTCGTTATTTGAAGTGTGTCTTGTGGATTAATTCCTAAATTTTTAAAAGATTTATCAATATTTGATGCAATATTATCTTTTTCAAAAAGACTTAACTGTTCTAGAGTTAAAGGTGAAAATGCTGTTTTTTCTGCTATTCTTATTAAAGGTCTAATAAATTTTATAGGCACTGGCACTAAAACTCTAGTCTTTTTTAAATACTTGGAAATATAATTGTAAAACTCTTTGTAAGAAATTATCCTAGGTCCTGCTAATTCATAAATATTTTTACCTTTAACATCGTTGTTTATTATTTTTTCCACTGCCAAAGATACATCATCTATGAAAACTGGCTGAAATTTTATAGACCCATCTCCAAAAAGTGGCACAAAAAAAGAAATTTTAAAAATTGGAATTAATCTTTTTAGAAAAATATCACCGCCTCCAATTATAACTCCAGGTCTTAAAATATTTACGTTATTGATTAATTTAAATGCTTCTTTTTCAGACTTTAATATGGCAATGCTTCTTTTAGAATTTTTATCAATATCTACGCCTAGGCCTGAAAAATAAATAAATTGTTTTAAATCTTCATTAGATTTTAAAATTTTTAACAGTTTTTGATTAAACTTATAAATAGTTTCATTAAATAAACCTCTTTTTTGATCATAAGTAGTTTTGAGATTTATACATATATCAATATTGTTTAAGACTGATTTTAGTCGGCTATCGTTTAAAGAGGAATAACGAAATGGTATGACCTGACCTGTTACTCCTAAAAGTCTAATTTTTGCTTCTTGTATAGATTTTTGGTATGGCACGATAATTTTGTAACCTTTTTTTGCAAGTCTTCTAATGAGGTGCTTTCCTACAAAACCAGCGCCTCCAAAAATTATTATAGATTTCATGTCCTTTAAAAAAATAAATGATATAATAAACAAATATACATAGTATATGTAAGAATATCAAAATGAAAATTAATCTTTATAAAGGTGATCTCCCTGACGACATTATGTTAGGAGAAAGTATTGCAATCGACACAGAAACTATGGGTTTAAATTATAAAAGAGATAAACTGTGTCTAGTGCAAATATCGAAAGGTGATGAAGTTTGTCATTTAATACAAATTGACCTTGTAAATAAAAAACCAATTAATTTAATTAAATTATTAACAAATTCTAAGATAGAAAAAATATTCCACTATGCAAGATTTGATGTAGGAGTATTTAAAGAGAATTTTAAAATTGATATTAAAAATATTTATTGTACTAAAATAGCATCAAAATTAGTTCGTACTTATACTGATAAACATGGATACAAAGATCTGTGTAGTGAGTTGTTAAATAAAAATATTTCTAAAGCTGAACAATCCTCTGATTGGGGTGGTGAGCTTAGTAAGGATCAACAAATATACGCAGCCACTGATGTAGTTTATCTACATAAAATAAAAAATAAATTAAATGATATGCTTAAAAGAGAAAATAGGACTTCCCTTGCAAAAGCATGTTTTGATTTTATTGAGTATAGAACAGATTTAGATATAAACGGTTGGAATGATATAGATATATTTAAGCACTAATGATTAAAAAAACAAAAATACTTTCAAGCGCAAAAAGGACTTTTGCTAAAGAATTAAAAAGCATTAAAACCCTTTCATCAACTTTCAATAATAATTTTTACAAAGCAGTTAATGTTATACATAACTTAAAAGGAAGGGTTATAGTAACTGGTGTAGGAAAAAGTGCGCATATTGGTAATAAGTTATCTGCTACACTTACATCTACAGGAACACCTTCTTATTTTATTCATGCAACTGAAGCAAGTCATGGTGACTTAGGAAGTATCAAAAAAAATGATTGCGTTATTGCAATTTCAAATTCTGGTGAAACATCAGAACTTAATAATATAATACAATTTACTAATAGATTTAATATAACTCTTATAAGTATATCAAGTAATTCTAAAAGTTCATTACATACAAATTCTACAATTGGTATTTTATACAAAAAACCTGTGGAGGCGTGTCCATTAAATTTGGCACCCACTTCTTCTACCACAATGTCATTAATAATTGGAGATTGTATTGCGATAGCATTACTTGAACTCAAAGGTTTTAAAAGCTCTCATTTTAAAAATTTACATCCAGGTGGCAACATAGGTAAGGATTTAAAGTGTGTAAGCGAAATAATGCATCAGGGAAGCTCTTTACCATTAGCAAAATTAACAGATAAAATGTCAAAAACTCTTTTAACTATGACTAAAAAAAGCTTTGGTTGCATTGGTGTAGTAGATAAGAAGAATAAAATTGTTGGGATCATCACAGATGGAGATTTAAGAAGAAAGCTTAATTCAAAATTTTTTCATAAAAATGCTGAAAGTGTAATGACTAAAAATCCAACTATTGCACATAAAGAAATGTTAGTCGGCGAAGCATTAAACTTAATGAACTCAAAAAAGATTACAAGTTTATTCATATGTAACAACAAAATTCCTGTTGGAATTATACACATTCATGATTTATTAAGGTTAACAAGTTAAATTGAATTTTTTGCTTTCATTTAATAGAAAATACATATTATTTTTAGGATTATGTATTTTTATTTTATCAAGTATTTTTTTAATTATGAAATATTTCTCTTATGAAAATAAATTAATTGAGATTGAAGCAGTAATTACAAATGTTGATATAACTCAACCTAGATTTGCAATTAACAGTCCAACACAAAAAATTTTTATTACCGCAAATGAAGGAAATTTTGTTGGACAAGATGAAATTCTTTTAAAAAAAAATGTAAAGTTCTCATCAAAAAAATTTATTATTGAATCCGATAATGTAATATTTGATAGAAAACAACAGACCGCACAAAGTAAAAATAAATCAATTTTTAAATCCAAAAATACAACAATTTCATCTGAAGGATTTGATATTTATGATAATGGTAATAAAATTAAATTTTATGGTTTTTCAAAAGTTATATTAAAATGAAATTTTTACTTACATTTATATTTATATTTTTTTTATTTATTAACGTAAGTGCAAGAAATATAGGTGAGACTGAAATAACAACAGAAGAAGGAATAGAAGTTTATCAAAATGAAAAATACTATCTTTTAAAAAAAAATGTAAAAATTATTTCTGATGATTTTATTTTAAAAGGAGATCAAGTCAAAATATTTTTCAACAAAGATCTTTATGATATTGAAATCATTAATGCAAATGGCAATGTTACATTAAAATCAGAGATATATAATGTTGATGCTAGTGGTGAAAAGCTATTATTTAAAGTTGAAAATGAAGAAATTAATATAAAAGGTAATAAATCTAAACTAATTACAAATGATACTGATATGCGGTCCGATGGTGAAATTAATGTTAATAATAAAAAAGGAAATTTTTATATAATTGGTCCTAATTCTACACTCAAATCAGAAAATATATTTATAGAAGGAAATAGTATTGATGGAATTTTTTCTAATGTAAAAGGCAAAAAAACAGTATCTTTGCTAAATGTTATTGATGATAATATAGCATTTATTAAAACTGATAATACTGAAATGTACTCTAATATAGTAAAATATAATAAAAAGACTTCATTAATTGAATTAGAAAATAATGTAAAAATTATAAGAGATGGAGAAACTATAACAGGTGACTATGGGACACTAGATACTAAAAATAACTCATATAAAATTAAGTCAAAAGATACTAAAAAGGTCAAAGTAATTATTATAAATCAGGATGAGTAAATTTAAAATTTTAGATGATGGTTTGTTTATTGATAAAATCTCTAAAACATATGGTAACAAAGAAGTAATAAGAGACATAAGTTTATCAATTAATAGAGGGGAGATTGTAGGTCTTTTAGGACCAAATGGAGCTGGCAAGACAACAAGTTTCTATATAATAGTTGGATTAATCAAACCAGACAGAGGATCAATTTACTTAGATAAATTAGATATTTCAAATCATCCAATTTATGTAAGAGGCAAATTAGGAATTAGTTATTTACCTCAAGAAGCCTCAATATTTAGAGGAATGAATGTTGAAGATAATTTACTTTCAATTATTGAAAACTATGAAAATAATAAAGATAAACAACAAATATTGTTACAAAATTTATTAAATGAATTTGATATTAATCATGTAAGAAAATCTAAATCTATTGTTTTATCAGGTGGAGAGAGAAGGAGGTTAGAAATTGCTAGAACATTAGCTTCTAACCCAAAATATTTATTACTTGACGAACCTCTCACGGGAATAGATCCAGTTTCAATAGAAGAAATAAAAATAATTATAAAAAAACTCAAACAAAAAAATATTGGTGTTCTAATTACTGACCACAATGTTAGAGAAACATTAAAAATAGTAGATAAAGTGTATATTGTTAATGAAGGTGCAATATTTTTTGAAGGAAATCCAAAAAATGCAGTTGAAAATGATAAAATAAAAAAATTCTATTTAGGTTCAGATTTTAGTTTATAGATGATAAGTTCAAAAATCGAAAATGGATTAAATGGAAATCCAAGTATACCAGGTGATAAATCAATATCACATCGTTCTATAATTATTCCATCTGTTTCCAAGGGTATTACAGAAATAAAAAATATTTTAAAATCTGATGATGTTCAAAACACTCTTATTGCTTTCAAAAAAATGGGAGTTAAAATTGAAGAAAATAGTGATCTAATTACTGTTTATGGAAATGGGTTAAATTCGTTAAAAAAGCCAGATCAAGATTTATATTTAGGCAATTCAGGAACTAGTGCTAGATTATTAACGGGGCTTCTTTCATCACAAAAATTTGATAGTAGATTAACGGGCGATAAATCTCTTTCTTCAAGACCAATGAACAGAATAGCAGATCCTTTAAGTAAAATGAATGCTAAAATAATTACATCCAATGGATCTTTGCCTGTATTAATTAAGGGAAATAAATTATCTAATGCAGAGATAGATATTAAAGTTCCATCAGCACAAATAAAGTCTGGGGTAATGTTAGCAGCTTTAAATACTGAGGGTACAACCTCAATAATTGAGAACAATGTTACTAGAGATCATACAGAAATAATGTTTGAAGCATTTAATGCAGATATAGATATTGATAAGATTGATAATAAAAAAATAATAAAAATTAATGGTGGGAAAGAACTAACTTCTAAAAATATTGATGTACCAAGTGATTTATCTAGTAGTGCTTTTTTCATAGTAGCTGCACTCATAAACTCTAATTCAAAACTGTTGTTAAAAAATATTAATATCAACCCTACTAGAAATGGAATTTTAATAGCTTTAAATAAAATGGGAGCAAAAATCTCTTTTTTAAATAAAAGAAAAAATAATTATGAAGATGTATGTGATATTGAGGTAGTGAGTTCAGAATTAAATGGCTGTGATTTAAGCTCAGACATTGCAGATTTGATGATTGATGAATATCCAATATTATCAATAGCTGCTTCATTTGCTAATTCACCAAGTATTTTTAGAGGGCTTTCTGAATTAAGAGTTAAAGAAAGTGACAGGCTTGAGTTAATAAGATTGAACCTTGCAAATTGTGGAATAAACTGCAAAATTGTTGATGATGATTTGTTTATAAATCCTCTAAACAAGACTGTAGTAAAAAATAAAGAAATTATTACGAATTTTGATCATAGAATTGCAATGGCTTTCACAATATTAGGCACTAAATTGGGTTCTTTGAAAATAAATGACTCAGACTCAATTAAAACTAGTTTTCCAGCATTTAAAGAGGAGTTTAATAAAGTGGGTGGAAAAATTTCTTGAAAAAAATTTTAATTACAGTTGATGGTCCTGCAGCGTCAGGAAAAGAGTTAATAGCTAAATACATAAGTAGAAAATATGGATTGAAGCACTTAGACTCAGGAATTTTATATAGAAGATTAGCAAGCATAATTATAAGTAAAAAAATAGATATAAAAGATGAAAAATTATTTAAAAAAACACTAAATAAATTAGAAAAAATATCATATCGTAAACACAAAAACCTTAGATCAGAAAGAATTAGTAAAGCATCATCAAAGATAGCTATATATAAATTTGTTAGAACTTTTATAAACAATATACAGAAAGATTTTGTAAAGAAAGATAAGAAATATAAGGGTTTTGTTATTGATGGAAGGGATATTGGGTCAGTTGTTTTTAAAAATGCTGACCTTAAACTATATATTAAGGTAAATGAGAGAATTAGAGCAGAAAGAAGATATAAACAGTTGATTGATAGTGGTGAACAGTCTATATACCCAAAAATTTTGAAGGACATAAAATTGAGAGATAAAAAAGATATAAATAGAAAAAATTCACCATTAGTAGTACCTAAAGGTGCATTTATAATAAACAACGACAAGTCTTTTAAAATAACTAAAAGTCAGATAGATGAACTTGTTAATAAATTTACATCATGAACGAAGAAAATATTCAAAAATTATCCAACTCAGAATATGATGATCTATTATCATCTTCTTTCAAAAATACTAATGTAAAAGAAAAAACAATAATAAAAGGAAAAATTGTTTCAATTGAAAATGACATAGTAATTGTAGATGTCGGACTAAAAAGTGAAGGAAGAGTCCCTTTGAATGAATTCTCAAGACCTGGACAAAAAGCAGAAATCGAAATAGGGGATGAAGTTGAAGTATTTATAGAAAATGTAGATAATGCATATGGTGAAACAACATTGTCTAGAGAAAAAGCCGTTAAACAAAAAGCATGGTATAATCTTCAAGACAGTTTTGATAATAACAAAGTAGTTACCGGAACACCTTTTAATAGAGTAAAAGGGGGTATGAGTGTTGATTTAGATGGAGTAACTGCTTTCCTTCCAGGTAGTCAAATTGATACAAGACAAGTTATTAAGGATACTAAAGAATTACTAAATAAGCCAATAGAACTTTTAATTTTAAAAATGGACAAATACAGAGGTAATATAGTCGTCTCTAGAAAAGCCATTACAGAAAATGAATTAAAAGAACAAAGAAAAGAATTGTTAGACTCCATTGAAGAAGGGTCTATTATTGAAGGTAAAGTAAAAAATATAACAGATTATGGTGCTTTTATTGATTTGGGTGGAATGGATGGTCTTGTTCATGTAACAGATATTTCTTGGACAAAAATAAATAGTCCATCTGATCTGCTTGAACTTAATCAAAAAATTAAAGTTAAAGTTTTAAAATTTGATGAAGAATTATCTAGACTAAGCTTAGGTATTAAACAATTAAGCGAAAACCCATGGGATAAAGTTAACGAAAATGTTAGAGTAGAAGATATTATAAATTGTAAAATTGTTTCAATTAATGACAGTCATGTAAATATCATTATTAAAGAACTTTATGATGGTACTATTTCATTAAATGAACTTACTTGGTTAAAGAAACCTCCTCATCCTAATAAAATTGTTAATTTGAATGATGAAGTAGAAGTTAAGGTTTTAGAGATTGAAGAAGACAAAAAAAAGATCAATTGCAGTTTAAAACAAATGAGAGATAATCCTTGGAACAAACTTAAAGATAATTATAATATTAATGATTCTTTTGAAACAGAAATAGTAAACATAGTTGACTTTGGAATTTTTGTTAAAGTTCAGGATGAAATTGATGGAATGGTTCATGTATCTGATTTAAGCTGGAATGAAAATGAATGTGCCGAAATATTAAAAAATTATAAGAAAGGTGATCAAGTTAAAGTAAAAATACTTGATATTAATGTAGATAAGGAAAGAATCAGCTTAGGTATAAAACATCTTAATAATGATCCAGTTCAAGAATTTATTGAATTAAATCCAATTAAATCAAAAATTACAGGTAAAATTATTGAGGTAGATGAAAAAGGTTTAAAGATTGAACTTGATGCTGAAAAGAAGATCTTTGGATTTATAAAAAAAATCAACCTATCAAAGGACAAAAATGAACAAAAAACTGAAAGATTTGCAGTTGGCGAGAACATTGACTCAGTAGCAATATCTTTGGATAATAAATCAAGGATGATAAACCTTTCAATTAAAGAACTTGAAATTCGAGATGAAAAAGAAGTTCTTTCGAAATACGGATCGAGTGCCTCTGGTGCATCTTTAGGAGATATATTAGGTTCAGTTCTAAAAAAATAGAACTAATGTTAAAATCTCAAATACTAGAAAAACTTCACCAAAAATACAGTAATTTAAACGCGGAAGATATTGAGAGCTTATTTGACAATTTTATTAAAGTTATTGTTAGCAATCTAAAAAAAGGTAAAAACATTGAAATTAGAGGCTTTGGTACAATTAGTAAAAAACTAAACAAGGAAAAATTTGTTAGAAATCCAAAAACAAATGCTAAATTATTTAAAAACAAATCATATAAAGTTCATTTTAAAATTGGTAAAATCTTACACAAAAAAATAAATTCTATAAATGAAGAATAATAAAATTATTGTTGCACTTGATAGTGATAATTTAATTAAAACAAAAGAGTTAGTAAAAAGATTAAAAAATCAAGTATTTGCATTTAAAATAGGATATGAATTTTTTTTTAATTTTGGGATAGATGGTTACCAAAAAATAAAAAAAATATGTCCTAATATTTTTTTAGATTTAAAACTTCATGATATACCCAATACTGTAAACAAAGGTATTAAAGCTATTCAAAAACTTGATCCTGTTTTGACAACTATTCATATTTCAGGAGGAGATGAAATGATGAGAGCAAGTAAAATTAAACAGAATAGTACTAAAATTTTAGGAGTTTCAATATTAACAAGTTTAGATAAAAATCAAACATCAAAATATTATAACCAAAAAAAAATTAAAGAATTGGTTAAAAAATTCGTAATTGAAGCTAAAAAAAATAAGTTAGATGGGGTTGTATGCAGCCCAATGGAGATTAAATACATTCGTGAAATTGTTGGAAAAAATTTTTTAATAGTAACACCTGGGATAAGATTAAAAAATAAAATGGAATCTAAAGATGATCAAAAAAGAACATTAACTCCTAAAAAAGCAATTAGTCTTGGTGCTAGTTTTCTTGTTATAGGCAGACCAATAACAGGTTCGCAAAATCCATTAGAAACTATTAAAGAAATAAACAAATCTCTGGGTTAGATGATCGTTAAAATTTGTGGAATTAAAAACAAAGAAACGCTTATTTGTTGTGAAAATAATAACGTTGATTTTTTTGGTATGATTTTTTATGACAAAAGTCCAAGAAACATATCTATTGAGCAAGCAAAGATTTTACAAAATATATCACAAAATTTGCAAATAAATGGTGTTGGAGTTTTTGTTAATTTAGATATTAAAAAATTAAAAGAATATGTAAATCATTTAGAATTAAGATTTATCCAACTACATGGAGAGGAAAATAACAAATACATAAAAGATATAAAAAAAATGAATGTTAAAGTTATAAAAAAAATATCGATTGATAAAAAAGATGATTTAAAAAGAACATCAGATTTTGAAGCTGCTGATTTCTTTCTATTCGATTACAAACCCTGTAAGAATGAATTACCTGGTGGTAATGCAAAGAGTTTTAATTGGAGTATTCTTAAGCAGCTTAAAATAAACAAACCTTGGTTTCTGTCCGGAGGGGTAAATTTGGATAATATTTTATCAATTAAAACAGCAATTAAACCATATGGGGTCGATTTATCATCAGGGGTTGAAAAAAAACTTGGCATTAAAGATAATCACATTATAAATAATTTTATTGGTAAACTAAACAATGCTTAAAAATACTTATAAGAATTACCCAAATGAAAAAGGTTATTTTGGCCAATTTGGCGGAAGATATGTTTCTGAAACTTTAATGCCCTTAATACTTGAAGTAGAAAATCAGTATGGAAAAATAAAACATGATAAAGAATTTATTGATGAATTTAATTACTATTTAAAAACGTATGTAGGTAGACCAAGTCCACTTTTTTTTGCAAAAAGAATTACAGAAGATTTAAAAGGTCCAAAAATATA
>MDTD01073428.1_pt1 | contig 11352 bp, 14 predicted proteins | sample 811221 | NCBI WGS metagenome assembly MDTD01 (sample SAMN05326646, study PRJNA326480) | marine metagenome | isolation source: seawater | place: Pacific Ocean: South West | collected 2011
CCATCTCAGCCACTGCAACGTGTCTTGAAGCTGGCTCATCAAAAGTTGAACTCACAACTTCTCCCTTAACAGATCTTTGCATATCAGTAACCTCTTCTGGTCTCTCATCGATAAGCAAGACCATTAAAAAACATTCAGGATGATTAGTGGTAATTGACTGAGCAACATTTTGAAGAATAATAGTTTTTCCTGCTCTTGGAGGTGAAACGATTAGGGCTCTCTGACCTTTTCCAATAGGACTAACTAAATCTATTAATCTTGCTGTATTGTCAGGCTTTTTTTCAACCTTATTACTTTCTGTTTCAAGTTTTATCCGTTCATTTGGATATAATGGGGTTAAATTGTCAAAAGCAATTTTATTTCTTCCCTTTTCAGGTTCTTCAAAATTAATTTTATTTACTTGAAGCAAAGCAAAATATCTTTCCGCATCTTTTGGTGCTCTTATCTCACCTTCTACCGAATCTCCTGTTCTTAAACCAAATTTTCTTATCTGACTTGGACTTACATAAATATCGTCAGGTCCTGGAAGATAATTTGACTCAATGGCTCTTAGAAAGCCAAATCCATCTTGTAGAACTTCTAAAACTCCTGCTCCAGTAATTTGCTCATTTTTTTCTGCAAGTTTCTTTAATATTGCAAATAAAATTTCTTGTTTCCTTAATGTGCTGGGGTTTTCAATACCGAGTTTTTCAGCCTCATTAATTAACTCCGCCGGGTTTCGTTTTTTTAGTTCTTGTAGGTTCATATTGGATTGTTATTTAACTAGGTAAGTTACTTAAATATAGGCGTTTTTAGGGAGATTACAAGGGTTATAATGGTTTAAAAACAACAAGAAATATCGTGATTATTAAAAGGACAGTTGGAACTTCGTTAGAAATTCTAAAGAATTTTGAGGAATACTTATTACGATCTTGAGCAAAATTTTTTAAACAAAAGAAAAGAAAAAAATGAAATAAAGTCATTAACGTGACCGATATCAATTTTAATTGTAACCAAAGATTTGAGATACTCTCAGGTCCAAGAATATGAATTAGATACAAGCCAAAAACCCATGACAGAATCATAGCTGGATTCATAATATAAAAAAATAGTTTTCTCTCCATTGTTTTAAAAGTTTCTTTTTGTTCATTATTATCTTTTGTCTCGGCATGGTAAACAAATAAGCGCGGTAAATAGAGGAGTCCTGCCATCCAAGAAATTACTGCGATTAAATGTAAAGATTTGAAAAGAAGATAAAGATTCATTCTATTTTGTATTTATTAAATATCTTTTAACGAGTTCTTCAAAGAGATTAATATGATCTTCGTTATCATTTAAGCACGGGACTACCTCGAAGTTTTTTCCGCCGTGTGATAAAAAGCTCTCCTTACCTTGGATAGCGATTTCCTCAAGTGTTTCGACACAATCCGCAGAAAAACCAGGACATATAATTAAAATATTTTTATTTCCTTTACTAGGCAATGTTTCTAATGTTTTGTCTGTATAAGGTTTTAACCATTCTTGTGGACCAAATCTAGATTGAAAGGTTGTTTCGAATTTTAACCCTGGAAGTTTTTCTTTAATTAAACGTGTCGTTTTTTGACAATAGCATTGATATGGATCTCCTTTATCAAAGTATGATTTTGGTATTCCATGATAAGAAGCCATTATCATATCAGGTTTCCAGTTTATTTCAGAAATTTTCTTTTTTATACTATTAACAAGAGCGTCGATGTACAAAGGTTCACTTTCATAATGAGGTATAATTTGAAGGCTTGGTTGCCACCTCATCTTCATTAAATTTCTATATACCTCATCACAAACGGTTGCTGTTGTCGCTGAAGCATATTGAGGGTAAAGAGGAAAAATAACAATATTTTCACAACCAGAATTTTTTAAAAGTTTAAGTTTTTTTTCAATACTAGGATTTCCGTATCTCATTGCAAAATCAACTATTAGATTCTTATTTGATATCCTTTTACTTAATTTGTCCTTTTGGTTTTTAGTGTAAAACCTCAAAGGAGACTCGTTTATTTCTTTCATCCAAATTTGTTTATACGCGTGTGCCGATTTGGAGGGCCTGAAGGTTAAAATAAACAAGTTTAAAATTACCTGCCAAATGATAGGATTAACTTCGATCACTCTCCTGTCGGAAAGGAACTCCTTTAAATACTTTCTTACATCCCACCAATTAGTAGAATCTGGTGTTCCTAAATTTATTATCAGTACTCCAGTTTTGCCAAACTGAACTTCTGGATGTTTTTCTATTATAGTCATTGCTACTATTTATATTCTTTTACATATTTAACAAGTTTATCAATTATTTCTGGTTTAGTTTCAGGTAAAATTCCGTGTCCAAGGTTGAAAATATAAGGATAGTCTTTAAATATTTTGAGATATTTTTTAGCTTCTTGATAAATTTCATTTTCCTCGAGTAATAGAATTTTAGGATCCATGCCTCCTTGAATACACACGTCTTTAAAATTTTCTTTAGCCCACAAAGGATCTACATTATAGTCGATATTTATACAATCGGGTTTAACAATTTTTAAAAAATTTAAATAATTTTTACCTAATCCTTTCGGAAAGCAAATGACTGGAATTTTATTTGTTTTACAGTATTCAACAATTTTTAAATTTGGCTCATAACAAAATCTTTCTAAATCTTCATTTTGAATAAGGCCAGCCCACGTATCAAACAACTGAACTGTGTCTGCTCCAGCTTCTATTTGTTTTTTAATATGTAAACAAAGAAATTTAGTTAGTTTTTCAATTAAAATATCTATTTCTTTATATTTAATGTTTAGCAGATCAAGCTTTAAATTGTTTTCATTGTTTTTAAGTCCTAACATGTAGATGATTAATGTCCAAGGGGACCCAACGAAAGAAATTATTGATTTATCTTTATTTAGGTTTTTTCTCGTTTTGCTTATGGAGTCGTATACTGGGTTTAATTTAAAAACAAAATCTTCTTCATTACAATTGAGGAATTTCTTAATATTAAAATCCGAAAGCTTTGGGCCATATTCTTTTGTAAAAATCACATCTTGTCCAAGTGCGTGTGGGACCATTAATATATCTGAAAAAATTATAGCCGCGTCTAAGTTAAATCTATTAATTGGTTGTAATGTAATTAAAGAACTTAGCTGACTATTTAAACAGAGTTTTATAAAATCTTTATTTTGTGATCTAATCTTTTTAAATTCAGGAAGATACCGTCCTGCTTGTCTCATAAACCAAATAGGTACGCAAGAAGAATCTTTCTTAATTATACAATTTGTTAATTTATTCATTATTATAATAATATATTTAAAACTATATTATTTGATATAGGTCATGTTAGTTAATGAGATAAGTATTTATACATGGTTTTCAACGATTTCATCCCCACCGTTATCGTTTGATTTCTTAAAGATACTGAAAAAAAGAAAATTTTATTAACACAGAATCTAAGATAATTATGTAATATTAACATGTAACAAAATGTTAAAATAATGTGGATTTTTGTTGAGCTTTTTATTTATTTTAAATTTAAAATGTATAACAAAAAGTTATAAAAAGGTTATCAACACAATTATTTATGGGACAAAAATATCAAGTTTATTTAGTTTCGGACTCAACAGGAGAGACTCTGGATAGAATTTTTCTTGCTTTAAAGTCTCAGTTTTCTGATTTTAATTATGAAAAAAAGGAATATGTTTTTGTTAGAACAAACCAGCAAATAGATAAAATAATTAATGAATGTTCTAAAATAGAAAATGTAATTATCTTATATACAATAGTTGAAACTAAATTAGCAAAATACATTTCTCAAAGATCAACCGACAATAAAATTCCCTGCTTTGGAATCCTTGGAAACTTAATTTTAGAATTCTCAAAACTATTAAATCAGAAAGCTACACACACTCCGAGCGCACAACATGTATTAGATGACGATTATTATAAACGTATCGAAGCAATACAATATACGATGAATCATGATGATGGAAAGAAAGCTAGTGATGTAGAAAAAGCAGATGTAATTTTATTAGGTGTAAGTAGAACTAGCAAAACTCCTACCTCGATTTATTTAGCCAATAGAGGATATAAAACAATGAACATTCCACTAGTTTTAGATCAACAAATTCCAGAAGTTTTAAAAATGAACCCAGAAAAATATTGTGTAATTGGATTGCATGTTGAACCCGAAAGATTATCTGATATTAGAAAAAATAGAATAGCAATTATGAATGAGACAAACATTTCAACTTATACAGATTTAGAATCTATAAAAAAAGAAGTTCAAGACTCAAAAAATTTATTTAAGAAATTTAATTGGCCTACTATCGATGTTACAAGAAAATCTGTTGAAGAGACAGCAGCATCAATTATAAAAATTCATGATATTAAGAAAAATAAATGAAATTAATTTTAGCATCAAAGAGTGGGGTAAGAAAAAATATTTTAGATAAAAATAAAATTAATTGTGAAGTCATACCTTCAAATATAGACGAAGACCAAGTAAAAGAATCTTTAATAAGTGAAAAAGCAACACCAAAATTAATTTCAAAAAATCTTGCAGAACTGAAAGCAAATAAGATTAGTAGAAAATATCCAGATAGATTAGTATTAGGTGCTGATAGTGTTATAGACTTAGAAAGTAAGCTTATTTCAAAGCCAAAAAGCAGAGAAGAGGCACTTCAAAACCTTTTAAAATTAAATGGAAAGAAACACTATCTTATTAGTTCGGTATGTTTATCCAAAAATGGATCAATGATTTGGCATTATACGGACACTTCTACTTTAATAATGAAAAATCTTAAATTGGACGAATTAAAATCTTATCTTAACAAAATAAAAGATGAAGAATTATACGCATATGGCGTGTATCAAATTGAAGCAAATGGAAAATCTTTATTTTCAAAAATTGATGGAAATGAAGATAGTATAATGGGACTGCCCATTAAACAAATAAAAGAATATATTAAAAACTTATAATGAAGAAATTTTTAGTAATAGGTAATCCAATTCAACATTCTTTGTCACCTAAATTACATAATTTTTGGTTTAAAAAGTACGGATTTCTCGATCATGTTTATGAAAAAAAAGAAATAGTTGAAAAAGATTTAATAAACATTACGCAGGATATTAAAAATGATGTTATTTCAGGAATAAATATTACCGTGCCATTTAAAAGATCAATAATACAGTTTTGCGACGAAGTAGACAAGACCTCAGAAATAACTCAATCAGTTAACACAGTAACAAAAAAAAGAGGCAAATTAGTTGGACACAATACTGACTGCGAGGCATTTAAGGAGTCAATTCGCTCTTATAAAACAGACACTGTTTTTATTTTAGGATCAGGTGGTGTAACAGCATCAATTATTGACGCACTTCATTCAACATCAAAAATTTTTTTAAGTAACAGAACTAAGAAAAAAGCAAACGATTTAAGAGATCAATTTAAAAAAGAAAGGCTTGGAAATATTGAAGTTTTAGAATGGGGGTCTAAACCTACAGTAATATGCGACTTAGTAATAAACACAACAAGTGTTGGCTTAAAAGATAATGATGAGATCCCGATTAATTTTAATGATTATAGTGGAAAAAAAGTGTTATTCGTCGATTTAATTTATAACCAAAAAACAAATTTCCTTAAAGAAGCGGAGAAAAGAGGGAATCAAATAATGGATGGCAAAGAAATGTTTTTACGACAGGCCAGATATGCTTTTAAAATTTGGACCAATATACTCCCAGACCTTGATAAAGATACGTTAAATTTATTAAAATGATTAAAATTGGTATTACAGGATCATTAGCATCAGGAAAGTCCACCGTTGTTAAATTGATGTCAAAAAGAAAATATCCGATTTTTAATGCTGATAAGGAAGTAGCAATTTTATACAAAAAAAAAGTTTTTATAAACAAAATCAAAAAAAAATTTAAATTAAAAAAGGTAAATAATTTAAAAAGTGAAATTAAAAGTCTTATCAAAAAAGACTCCAGTGTACTTAAAAAATTAGAAAAGATCATACATCCATTGGTTAGAAGAGAAATGAGAAAATTTATGAAGAAAAGAAAAAATTATAAAATTGGGCTTTTTGAAGTTCCTCTTTTAATCGAGAGTAAATTAATGAAACACTTTGATGTGATTGTTTTTGTAAATGCTAAAAAAAATAAAAGACGCTCAAGATTCAAAGGAAAAAAAGAGATATTCACAACTTTAGATAAAAGACAAATTAATGCTGGAAAAAAAATTAAATTTTGCGATCATGTTATTAATAATAATTACAGTATGAATAAATTAAAAAACAAAGTTAAAATTCTAATCAATTCTTATGAATGAAATATTTTTAGATACAGAAACAACAGGACTTTCTCCTAAAGAAGGACACAAAATTGTAGAAATAGCATGTATTGAGACAAGGGACTTAATTGGCACAAACAAAATTTTCCATAAAATAATTAATCCTGAGAGAGATGTTCCAGAGGAAGCTTTTAAAATTCACGGTTTTTCTACTGATTTTTTAAAAACAAAAACAACATTCAATAAAATTGCGGAAGAATTTATAGAATTTATTAAAGACAAAAAAATTATAATTCACAATGCATCGTTTGATCTAAATTTTTTAAACCATGAGTTAAAGCTGATTAAAAAAGATGAGATAAAAAAAGATAATGTGATAGATAGTTTAGAGATCGCAAGAGAAAAATTTCCTGGAACATCAAATTCATTAGATGCACTTTGCAGAAGATTCAGTATAGATCTTACAAGGCGTACAAAACATAATGCGCTTTTGGACTGTGAACTTTTAAGAGAAGTTTACATAAATTTATTAGACGCAAGAGAACCAAAATTAGCTTTATTAGAGGAAGAGTCTCAAATAAAAAAAATTAGCTCAATGAGTAAAAGTAATGCTTACTTTAAAAAAATAATAAAACCATCGGTAGAAGAGCTTAAACTTCATTCCGATTTTTTAAAGAAAGAAATGAAAAAAAATTATTATTGAACTGTTCTTTTTTCGTGTAATAATCTAAAATTAATATTTTCTTCAATTTTAATTTTATCAAAACCAGATTTTTTAAATAAAAATATAAATAAATTTCTTATTTCTGGATAAATTTCAGTTGGAACTTTTATTAAAATAATTTCTTCTAACAATTTTTTTTTAGATAAATCTCCATTAACTTCAATTAAGGTGCAATAAATAATATTTGTATTAATCTTATTCAAGTTTTCCTCAGAAGAGGCTAAAGAAAGAGTAATTTCTACCTCAATTAATTTTTCTTTTAATTGATTGCTTTTGATATCAATTTTTATTTTGTATTTTGATATTTCCTTTTCTAATAAAAAAAATGTTTTAGAGTTTGGTATTTCAAATTTTAAATCTTTTATGTATTTAGCAACAATTTTAAAGTTCATCTTTTTTTTCAGGTTTTTTTTCTTCAATTATTTCTGCATCTATAACATTTTCTTCAAAAGTCTCAGACTGTTTTTTAAACTTTGTTTTTATAAAAAAATTTATAAAAATTTTACGAGTAAAAGGTATTAAAATTAGAAAACCTATAGTATCGGAAAAAAAACCGGGAAGAATTAAAAAAATAGCAGCTATTGCAATCGAAGCTCCAGAAATAATTTCGTACACAGGAGTTTTATTTTGGTAAACACTCATGAGCCCTGATTTAATTGTATTTAAACCTTCTAATCTGGCATAGTATATTCCTATTATCGCAGTTAAAAATATAAGTAAGACCGTATTTAAAGCACCTATTTGCTGACCTAACTTAATCATTATTAAGATTTCTAAAATGGGTAGCCCAATAATTACTAGTAATAATAAGTTCATTTGTCCTATTACAAAATTATATTATTAATGTATATTTATCAAACTATGAGTAACAATTTTGGTTTTATAGATATAATTTTACTAGCAATGATTGCTGGCTTCATCGTTTTACGTTTAAGAAATATACTTGGAAGAAAAACTGGTCATGAAGCAAAAGTCTCAACGTCATTTGATGATAAGAAATTTGAAAACTACAAGCCACCTGAGAAAAAAAAGCCTCTAGCGGACACAGGTCCCGAGGGAGATGAAAAGAAAGATTTTTTAAAAGGTGCTGAAATTGCTTATGAAACCATAATTACTGCTTTTGCAAATAATGACAAAGATAAATTAAAAAATCTTCTAACAAAACAAATGAGAGCAAATTTTGATCAAGCAATCGAACAGAGAAAAAAACATGGAATTACATCTGAACTAACATTCATAGGTTTTAAAGAGTCAAAAATAGAAAAATTTGAAAAGATTAAAAATGAATTCTATGCCACAGTTAAATTTGTTTCAGAAATTATTTCTGTAAAAAAAGATAGAGATAACAAAATAATCGAAGGAAATTCAAATAAAATTAAAACTGTTACGGACTACTGGAAATTTTCTAAAGAAACTTTAAGTGAGGATCCAAACTGGTTCTTATCCGAAATTATCAGTAAGTGAAAAAAAAAGAAGAAATCTCAAAAAAAAATAGAAAAATCTGGGAAGAATTCATAAAAAATCCAAAGGATTTGTACGACAAAGATAAAGGCTTAAAATTAGAACAAGACCATAAGAGATATCACTATGATCTTCATGGTTTTTCTCTTGCAGAGGCAAATAAAAAAGTAAAAGAAATTATAAACTCATGTTATGAAAAAAATTTTAAACAAATTCTATTGATAACAGGAAAAGGTTTGCATTCTAAGTCTGACAAAGACGTTTATGCTTCTAAAAATTTGAGTAAATTAAAGTTTTCAGTTCCAGAGTTTATTAATACACAAGCAGAATTAAAAAAAAAAGTCTTAAACATAAAAACTGCAAAATCTGAAGAAGGTGGAGAGGGTGCAATAATAATAAATTTAAGAAATTTATAATATAAATTTGCTTAAATCTGTATCTTTAGCCAATTCTCCCAAATTATTTTGAATATAATTCTTATCTACTGTTATAGTTTCGCCTGATTTATCAGAGGCCGTAAAACTTATATCGTCCAACACTTTTTCTAAAAGAGTGTGTAACCTTCTTGCTCCAATATTTTCTATTGAAGCGTTTACTTCAGCTGATATTTTTGCCAATAGATCAATACCATCGTCTGTAAATTTTAAATCGACATTTTCAGTTTTTAGCAAAGCAACGTATTGTTTTATTAGACTATTATCAGGTTCTTTAAGAATTCTTTTGAAGTCTTCCTCACTAAGGGCTTTTAATTCGACTCTTATCGGTAAACGTCCTTGAAGTTCAGGTAATAAATCAGATGGTTTAGCTAATTGAAAAGCTCCTGAAGCAATGAATAAAATATGATCAGTTTTAATAGGTCCGTATTTTGTACTAACAGTAGTTCCCTCAATTAATGGCAGCAAATCTCTTTGCACACCTTCTCGTGATACGTCCCCACCCATTCTATCACCACGAGCTGAAATTTTATCAATTTCATCTAAGAAAACGATCCCATTATCCTCTGTTGATTTTTTTGCTTTTTTAATAATCTTATCTTGTTCAATAAGTTTATCTGACTCTTGAGCGATGAGTATATCGTGAGATTCTTTTACTGTCATTTTTTTCTTTTTTGGTTTCTGTCCCATTGACTTACCTAAAATCTCAGAAACATTTATCATTCCAATGTTACCACCGGGCATCCCTGGTATTTCAAAGCTTTGCATATTTGATGGATTATCGCTGACTTCTATTTCAATTTCATTATTGTCTAAGTCACCACTTCTTAATCTTTTTCTAAAGCTTTCTCTTGTAGCTACGCTTGCTTTATTTCCTACTAATGCATCTAGAACTTTCTCTTCTGCAGATAATTGAGCTTTAGCATGAACCTCTTTTCTTTTTTTTTCTTTTTCTAATGCTATAGCTATTTCAATCAAATCCCTAATAATTTGTTCAACATCCCTTCCAACATATCCAACTTCAGTAAATCTTGTAGCTTCTACTTTTATAAATGGAGCCTCGGCTAATTTTGATAATCTTCTAGATATTTCTGTTTTACCTACACCTGTAGGACCTATCATTAAAATATTTTTTGGTAAAACCTCATCTCTCATTTGGTCACTCAAAGCCTGTCTTCTCCATCTATTACGTAAGGCAATAGCTACAGCTTTTTTTGCATTTTTTTGACCAATTACATAACGATCTAATTCTGAAACAATTTCTCTTGGTGACAAAGCACTGACTTTAGAATAATCAGGTTTTTTTTTGTTCTTTACTAAATTTAAGTTTGTAACTTTTTTACTATCAACCATAACTAAATTTTTTCTATTGTAATATTGTTATTTGTAAATACACAGATCTCAGAAGCAATTTTAATAGCTTTTTTTGCCACATCTTCAGCATTTAGATCAGTTCCTATTAAAACTTTAGCGGCAGCCAAGGCATAGTTACCGCCTGAGCCGATACCAATAATTCCATCCTCTGGCTCAAGCACATCACCAGTTCCAGAAAGTATGTAGCTATTTTTTTTGTCTGCTACAGCCATTAAAGCTTCAAGGCGTCTTAAGTATTTGTCTGTTCTCCAATCTTTAGCTAATTCAACAGCCGCTCTTGGTAAGTTTCCAGCATGCTTCTCAAGTTTTGCCTCGAGCCTTTCAAAAAGTGTTAACGCATCAGCAGTGGAACCAGCAAATCCAGCAATTACACCTCTCTTTTCTATTTTTCTAACTTTTTTTGCTTTACTTTTAAGTATGGTATTACCAAGACTTACTTGTCCATCTCCAGCAACCACGGTTTCGTTGTTTTTCCTCAGCAAAACAATCGTTGTTCCATGCCATTTTTCAGCTGTATTCATCATTATGATATGTGGAGATTAATTTTATTTCTTCAATAGCGAAATCTGATTTATTGATAAAATGAGTAATTATATATATATCAAAGATAAATTGTCATAGATTATGAATAGAAAAGCCAAAATAATAAGAAAAACCAAAGAAACTAACATTTCAGTCGCAGTTAATTTGGACGGCAAAGGAAAATATAAAATTAAAACTGGCATTGGTTTTCTTGACCATATGCTTGAGCAACTAGCCAAACACTCACTTATAGATTTAGAGGTAAAAGCAATAGGCGATACACATATTGATTTGCATCATACTACTGAGGATACAGGTATAGCTATTGGTGAAGCTATTAAAAAAGCCGCAGGCAACCGAAAAGGTATAAAAAGATATGCTTCAACAATGATTCCGATGGATGAAACTTTAAGTCGTGTTTCAATTGACGTATCAAATAGACCTTATTTGATTTGGAAAGTTAATTTACCGGTTGAGAAACTTGGTGAGATGGATACAGAATTGTTTAAAGAGTGGTTCCAAGCATTTTCTCAATCTGCCGGAGTTACTTTACACATAGAAAATATTTA
>MDTD01019931.1_pt1 | contig 11351 bp, 8 predicted proteins | sample 811221 | NCBI WGS metagenome assembly MDTD01 (sample SAMN05326646, study PRJNA326480) | marine metagenome | isolation source: seawater | place: Pacific Ocean: South West | collected 2011
AGGTTTCTTGCGAGCTCCTCAATACAACCTGTACAATGGAGCAGAGCGGGTAGCAACCGGGGATTAAAACAGAGCGGGTATCCTCATTTTTCTGATGCTGGTTTTCTTTAAAGCGGTTGCAAAGTAATCCGTGCTGGCCGATGACTTTGGGAAGATGAAACTACTTCTGGCCTGTGCACTGACAGCTTTCCTGAGCTTGACCGGATCAGCTCATCCCGGAGGGCACTACGCCAAGGATCCCTTTCGGCAGCTTGACGAGATCCTTCCGGATCCCAATGAAGTTCGAGGCCCCAACGGGGCCCCTGGACCCGAATACTGGCAGCAAAGAGCGGATTACAAGATCAAGGTAGTCCTTGATGACCAGAAGCAGCGTATCATTGGCTCCGAGACCATCACTTACACGAACAATTCCCGCATGCCGCTTAACTACCTGTGGGTCCAGCTTGACCAGAACCGGTTCGAGCCTCAGGCGCTGGGGCACCAGGCTATGGAAGCTCCCGATTTCGATAGTGTTGGATTCCGGACCCTGCGCAGTGAATTTTCACGTGAGGGTTTCGAGGGGGGGTATCGAATCAAGTCTGTCCATGACGGCAATAACGAACCTCTGCCTTACTCCATTGTTGATACCATGATGCGGGTGGAGGTGTCCGTCAGGCCAGGGGCGACTACGATCTTCGGAATCGACTGGGAGCACAATATCGTGAATGCGAAAGCGATCAGGGCGAGGGGCGGCTACGAGTATTTCAAGGAGGACGACAACTATATTTATACTATTGCACAATGGTACCCGCGGGTCGCAGCATTTACCGATGTCAATGGCTGGCAGAACAAGCAGTTTCTCGGGCGTGGCGAATTTGCACTCGAGTTCGGTAATTATGAAGTTTCACTGACAGTGCCGGCGGATCACGTTGTAGCCGCCACCGGAACGCTCGCAAACCCCGGGGAGGTTCTCAGTGCTGCTCAAGAGAAGCGCCTGAAGGAGGCGGAAGGTAATGATAAGCCTATCTATATCGTGACGCCAGAGGAGGCGAAGGAGAATGAAAAGAGCAGGTCCGAGGAGAGTAAAACATGGGTTTTCCGGGCTGAAAATGTGCGTGATTTTGCCTGGGCTTCCTCAAGGAAGTTTATCTGGGATGCTGCCCACGTCCGGGTGGGAAATCGTGAGGACCGCGTCTGGGCGATGTCCTTCTTCCCCAATGAAGGGGATCCGCTCTGGAGCAAATATTCCACTCACTCCGTAATTCATGCCCTGCAGGTATTCTCCAACCATACCTTCGATTACCCCTACCCGGTGGCGATTTCTGTCCACGGGCCGGTGTTCGGAATGGAATACCCCATGATCTGTTTCAATGGCCCCCGTCCTGAGGCGGATGGGACCTATTCGCGCCGAACCAAGTATGCCCTGATCTCGGTTGTGATTCATGAGGTGGGACACAACTGGTTCCCAATGATCGTTAACTCAGATGAGCGACAGTGGACGTGGATGGATGAGGGTCTTACGACTTTCTGTCAATTCCTGGCCGAACGGGAATGGGAAGAAAAATATCCCTCACGCAGAGGAATGCCTCCCAGCATTGCCAGCTACATGAAACGGGACGACGAAATGCCCATCATGACGAACTCGGAATCCCTCCGCTACTTCGGCAGTAACGCATACGCAAAGCCAGCGGTAGCCCTGAATATTTTGCGGGAGTCCGTGCTTGGGCGCAAAAATTTTGACTATGCGTTCAAGGAGTATGCCAACAGGTGGAAGTTCAAGCGCCCGACTCCTGCCGATTTTTTCCGCAGCATGGAGGACGCCTCGGGAGTTGATCTCGATTGGTTCTGGGCGGGATGGTTCTACACTACAAAACATGTCGATATTGGAATCAAGGGAGTGAGACTCTACCGGATGAACACGAAGGACCCGGATGTGGAAAAGCCGAGGGAGAAAGCCGAGAGGGACGAGGAAGATGCCAAGTTTCTGACGAATCAGCGCAACAGCGGGATCAAGAGGTATACGGACCAGTATCCTGAGCTCCTCGATTTTTATAATGAGAATGACGAATATGACGTCACAAGGACGGACCGGGATGAATTCCAGGATTTCCTGAAGAAGTTGGAAGAGCATGAGAGGGAGATTCTCGAGGAGAACCGCTTCTTTTATCAGATTGACCTGACCAACGAGGGAGGTCTGGTCATGCCCGTCGTCCTGAAGGTGTGCTACGCCGATGGAGAAGAGAAGGTGATGCGCCTCCCGGCGGAGTTGTGGAAGAGAGAATCCCGCGAAACGTCCAAGCTCCTTCTCTCGAAGAAGGAGGTCGTTCGTATCGAACTCGACCCGAATCTTGAAATAGCGGATGCGGATCGCGCTAACAACGAGTGGCCGGCACGGCCTGAGGAGCTGAGCTTCACTCTTGATAAGGATGAGAAGAAAAACCTGATGCAGCGATTGAAGGAGGAAAACGGGAAGGCGGAGAAGGAAAAGGAGTAGACATTTTATCCCGATTGCCGTCGAAAAGCGCGGCTTCAACCTTGGATCTTGAAAAGCGAAGTCCCTGAATCATGCTGGGGAGGTGATCGCGGAGACAGGAACGCTTGGGGTGGAAACACAGGGAAAAGGGACTTACGAAATCACCCAAGAGGTGGCGGAAGTTGTGCGGAGTTCGGGAGTTTCAGAGGGCAGTGTGACAGTCTTCGTCAGGCATACCAGTGCGAGTCTGGTGATCATGGAAAATGCGGATCCCAGTGCGCGCACGGACCTGGAGGAATTCTTTGAGCGACTTGTGCCCGAGGATTCGGACTACTTTATCCACACCATGGAGGGTCCCGACGATATGCCCTCACACATCAGGATGGCCCTGACGCGGACCAGTGAAGTGATTCCGGTTACAAGGGGGCGGATGGTCCTTGGAACGTGGCAGGGCATTTTTGTGTTTGAACACAGAAGGGCACGGCACAGGAGAGAGATTGTAGTGAGTGTGGTTGGGAACTAGCGCGTGGGTTCGATCTGCGGGGCAATCGCCTCTGGCATGGCAGCTTTCCGGAGCTGCATGCTGTTACTTTGCTGGTTGCGCGGGTGACGTGGCGCACACTAGGCTCTGGTGTGGACGAAAAGGTTTCACAGTTGATCGACCTGGCCCTCGTCGAGGACATAGGATCCGGCGATGTGACCGCGAAATATTTCGTTCCAGAGGCGCATCACGGGAGGGCCTTTCTTGTAGCGAGGTCGGACGGGATTGTCTGCGGAACCGAAATTGCGGCAGAGGTTTTCTGCCGGGTAGATCCCGGATGCGATATCCGGGTAATCTTACCGGATGGATCGGGTGTAGCTCCCGGAGACCGGATTCTGGAGGTGACTGGAAAGGCCCGTTCCCTGCTCACGGCGGAGCGGACGGCCCTCAATTTCATCCAACGCCTTTCCGGGGTGGCGACCAGAACAGGATTGTTTGTAAAGGCCGTGAAAGGCACCGGCGTTTCCATCCTCGATACCAGAAAGACGACACCTGGATGGCGGCTTCTTGAAAAAGCGGCGGTGGTCTCAGGAGGAGGTCACAACCACCGCATGGGCTTATATGACCGGGCAATGGTGAAGGATAATCATCTCCTCGTGGAGGGAGCAGCAGAAGGAATGAGTCGAGCGATTCTGGAAATCAAGAGAGAACATCCGGACATAGCAGTCGAACTCGAGGCGGATACTCTGGAGCAGGTGGAGGTCTTCCTCAGCATGGATGGGGTCGATTATCTGCTGCTCGACAATATGGGGAACGAGAGCATGAAAAAGGCGGTTGAAATGCGAGGTAAGCGGAAAAGACCGATCCTTGAAGCCAGTGGCGGGGTAAGCCTTGATACCGTGAGGGGAATTGCAGAAACAGGGGTGGATTGCATCTCGGTCGGCGGGCTGACGCATTCTGCCGTTGCCCTGGATCTCGCCCTGGAATTCGCCTCTTTGCCGGGACCGAACCGAGGAGAAGCGGGCAGGATTTGAGAAACGAGCGCCGATCGGAGGGGCTCGAATTCGAAGGATCGGGGAGGGTGCCCTCAGGTGAGGAATCCGCTACTTTCTGGACATCCACGGAACTTTTGGTTCTGGAAGGGCGGAATCAGGTTCCGGATTCCCGCGGGGCTGCAGAGGAGGAGATCGACTGGTTCCTCTGCCTGGATCCTGCAGTTTCCTACTTGGTTCACCCTTCTGAGAGTCCGAATGTCTTGAAATCAGGGTCCTCGTGGGTTTTTCTCCGCCGGGAATGGCAGAACTCAGCAAGGCATATGAACCTCGCGAGGTAGAGGAGAAGTGGCACCGGAGGTGGTTGGAGTCTGATTGTTTTCGTGCTGATGAGAACTCGGGAAAGCCGGCTTACTCCATTGTTATTCCTCCTCCAAATGTCACAGGAATTCTGCATATGGGCCACGTCTTGAACAATACGCTTCAGGACATCCTTTGCCGCCGGGCCCGGCAGGAGGGGAAGGAAGTACTATGGCTACCCGGCACAGACCATGCGGGCATCGCCACCCAGACCAAGGTTGAGCAGAAGCTCAGGGGTGAGGGGAAGACGAAGCATGATGTGGGGCGTGAGAAGTTCCTTCAGATGGTGTGGGAGTGGAAGGAGCATCATGGAGGAATCATTATTGAACAGTTAAAGCGGCTTGGATGCTCCTGTGACTGGAGCCGGGAACGCTTTACCATGGATGAGGAATATTCCAGGGAAGTTCAGCAGGTCTTCGTCCACTTGTTTCAAAAGGGGCTGATTTACCGCGGAAAGAGAATGGTGAACTGGTGCCCGGTATCGCTCACTGCACTTTCTGATGAGGAGGTAGAGATGAAGCCGCAGAGCTCAAAGCTCTACTTCATGCGGTATGAGCTGGTGGACGAGCCCGGGCAATACCTCAGGATTGCCACTACGCGACCGGAGACTCTGATGGGAGATACAGGAGTTGCAGTGAATCCCAAAGACCCACGCTATGGTCATCTTGTGGGGAAGAAGGTGCGACGGCCGTTCCCCGACGCGGAAATACCTATCGTAGCCGATGAACATATTGACATAGAATTTGGAACCGGAGTCCTCAAGGTGACCCCGGCGCATGACAAGGCAGACTTTGAGATCGGGCTACGACACGACCTTGAGATCATTGAGGTTCTCAACCCGGACGGTAGCGTTAATTGCCCCGGTTGTCCCGATTTGCATGGGATAGACCGTTTTGAGGCGAGGAAGCTTGCTGCTGCCAAACTGGAGGAGCTTGGTCTTCTCGACCAGGTCGAAGACTATGAGAATAATGTCGGGTTCTCGCAACGGGCAGGTGTCCCAATTGAGCCACGAATTTCGATGCAGTGGTTTCTCAGTTATCCGGAGGTCGAGCGAGCTACCAGGGTTGTGGCAGAAGGTGAGATCCTGTTCCGCCCCGAACGGTGGAAGAAGACATACCTTCACTGGCTCGAAAACATTCAGGACTGGTGTATCAGTCGTCAGCTCTGGTGGGGGCATCGGGTCCCGGTATGGTATCTCAGGGAAAAGGTGGAATCACTGCAGGAGGCAGAAAGCCTCGATCTTTCTCATCTCGAGAGTGGAGAGATTTACGTCGGAGTTGATCCGCCGGATGGTGGGAATTCGGAATGGGTGCAGGACGATGATGTGGTGGATACCTGGTTCAGTTCATGGCTGTGGCCCTACGCAACAATGGATGAGCCCACGCAGGCCAAATTCTATCCCACGGTAGATCTCTGCACGGGACCTGATATCATCTTCTTCTGGGTTGCACGCATGATCATGGCAGGATTGGAGTTCAAGGACGAAATCCCGTTCAGCAACGTCTACTTCAACAGTATCGTCCGGGATATTGAAGGGAGGAAGATGTCAAAGACCCTGGGGAATTCTCCGGATCCTCTCGATCTCATGTCTGATTACGGTGCTGATGCTCTGCGTTATGGGCTGATGCGTATTGCGCCCACGGGTCTGGACGTGAAGTTTGACGAAAAGCAGATTGAGGAGGGTCGTAATTTTGCCAACAAGCTTTGGAATGCATGCCGCTACCGCCAGATGCAGGGACCGGTCATGGGGACCGCTGCCAGTCCCAATATCTTCGCGGTTGCGATTCTCGCGAAATTAGAAGCACTCGAAGAGGGAGTGCGGCAGGCACTCAGAAATTACGCTTTCAACGATGCAGCACAGCAGCTGTATCAGTTCTTCTGGTCCGATTTTTGTGACTGGTATCTTGAATCCGTGAAAGGGGACTTCGGGGACGAAGCCGCGCCAGGGCGAAAGGCGTCGACTTTGGGAGTCATAGACTTCGTTCTGGACCGATATCTTCAGCTGATACACCCCTACATGCCTCATCTCACCGAGGAATTGTGGGAACAGCTCGGATTTGCGGGAGACGCACTGCTCATGCAGCAGGCCCTTCCGGAAGACTCTCCACTGGAAAAATTCGGGTTGGCAGGGGAGGCCTGTCGAGAGACAGAGATAAAGGTGGGGGAGTTTCATGAAGCGGTATCGCGGATCAGAAACCTGAAGGCGGAATATAATCTTGCCGCCAATCGGAAAGTCGGCCTCATCGTCAAGCCGTCCTGTGACTGGGTTGAGGAGGAGGGGGCAACGCTGGCCCTGTTGTGCGGTGCGCGGGAGGTGGAATTTTCCGGTGACTACGAGCCGCCCAAGGGAACCCCGGTGGCAATTACTGGTATTGGGGAGGTGTATCTTCCTCTCGAGGGTCTGGTTGATCTCGACGCGGAGAGGAAGAGGATAGGGGCAGAAATCGCCAAAGTCAGGAAAGAGCTGGCACGGAGCGAGGGAATGCTTGGAAATCCGAAGTTCGTGGCGAATGCCAAACCCGAGGTCGTCAAAAAGGAGCGGGATCGGATGGAGGAATGGCGGGACAAACTGATCCAGCTGGAGGAACTTCTGGAGGCTCTTGTATGAGAGATATAGCTGAACTTCCCGGTATTACGGTAGCTGCGATTGAGCTTCTCCGGGAGGCAGGCATCAAGACGGTTGAGCAATTCATTGATGGCGATGTTTCTGAAATCTGTAAACGAATTAAGATTGCGGGACAGTATTCTTCCAGAGGTATCGATTGCCCGTCGCAGAATCTTATCGTGGCCTGGCAGATGACAGGCCGCGAGATGCTGGAAAGAAGGGTGCGGGAGCCTCAAAGAGAGGCTAGTGAGCTTCCACTGGAGACAATACAGGAGGCAGGAATAGACATTGAGGCACTGCCTGTTGCGAGGATTCTTAAGGCGAAATCTGTCATGGAGGCTACCGGCGCCCCCGAGGCTGAGGGCGAGGGCAAAATGAAACCCGGGTTTAAGGAGAGGGAGGAGTCTCCTGCCTCGGTCATGGGCAGGAGACGCCCTGCAGGTATCCCAGAGGAGAACTCTCCGATGGAGTCTACGGTCGCCCCTGAGGCCGAGGTTGAAATGAAACCCGGATTCCAGGTAGAGCGGGATGCTTCTGTCCTCGTAAGGAGCGGGAGAACCCAGGAGCCCTTCCGTAGTCTGAGCGGTCTCCAGGAAGCAGAATCACGGCGTGAGCGTCGCAATCGGGGCGTTTCCCACCCTCAAGCGGGCCTTGTTCGAGTGGCTGCAGCCGTAACGGTAGCTGCAACCCTGCTGGGCTTGCTGGCGGTGGCAGGCCTGATCGTGATTGGCATCATGGTCTTTGGATTTGGATCCCAGATCCCACCACGCGTTTTCCTCGCATTTCTTGTGATCCCACTAGCTCTCATTCTTTACATACTTCTGGCCATCAACGCAAGATGCCGGGTGTGCGGGCAGAGATATTTCGTCTCCAAGAATTGCCGCAAGCACGAACGTGCGGTCCGGTCGATCCTAGGCTACGGGTTCGCTTCGGCGCGGGATGCACTTCTGTTTCCAAGCTTTCGTTGCATGTACTGCGGAACCAAGATTCGGCTGCGGGACTGAGGTCTTCCTCGGCGGGTTTTTTTACTCACGTTTCCTCGAGTCCAGCAGGATGGTGACTGGCCCATCGTTGACGAGTGAGACATCCATCATTGCTCCGAAGCGACCTTTGCCAATCTCCTCACCGAGACGATTTGAGAGTGCTGTGCAAAACTGCTGGTAAAGGGGTTCTGACTGATCCGGGGGTGCCGCCCGAGTGAAAGATGGGCGGTTTCCCTTCTTGGTATTCGCATGCAGGGTGAACTGACTGACGACGATCGCACTTCCTCCAGTATCAAGAAGAGAGTGGTTCATTCGCCCTTCTGCATCTCCAAGGATGCGGAGGCTCGAAATTTTTTTTGTAAGCCATTCAATGTCGGTCGCATCGTCAACCTCTTCAATTCCAAGAAAAATAAGGAGCCCGGATTCAATGGAGGAAACCACTTTTCCGCCCACAGCAACCGAAGCGCTTGATACCCGCTGGATGACAGCCCGCATGTCCCGATTGTGAGACCCGGGGCCAGTGATTCAAGCAATCTGCAAGCGAAAGAGAAATGATCATGAGGATTGCTTTGGCCAAGACGTGGAGATGTGTCCCGGAGGAGATCACGATCCGTGGATAAACTCGTGCGGGGATCTCCTTTCCAATCCAAAAGATCTTTTTGCTCGATAAATGAAGAAAAAGCATCGATGAGAGTGATCTTGATGAGGACTGCTTTCATCGAAAGGAAATGAATATTCACCACCTTGAGCTCTTCTACTTTGTTGCTAAATACGAAGGTATCACCGCGGCTGTTCGGAAAATGCCCTATGGAATTCAACAACCAGCGGTGAGTGGGCAGATTCTTCAGCTAGAAAGAGAGCTTGGGGTGAAGCTCTTCAACCGAAGGCCCTTTGCGCTTACGCCGGCTGGAGATGAGCTGTATGACTTTGTCTATCCCTTCTTTTCTCAACTCGGGGATGTTGAGGACCGCTTGAAGGGTGAGGAAGGAAGTCACCTGCGTATCGCGGCCTCGAGGTCGGCAATGCGGAACCACCTTCCTGATCTTTTGGCGGATGTAAGAACAAAACGACCATCAGCTCGCTTTTCCCTTCGTGAGGTAGAGTTGACGGAGTTGAAAGGACTCCTTCACAGTCAGCAGGTTGACCTTGCCATAAGTATTATCTGCGAGCGGATTACGGAGGGATTGCAGGTGGTGGAGTTATTGAAAATACCGCTCGTGGTCCTGGTTCCGGAAGAATGGAAAGTAAGAGGGTTGAGTGATCTTCTGGTCAAGGATGGGAACACAGGACGGAAGGTTGCAAGGCATCCTCTCGTTGGGCTGCCCTCCGGCGATATCCTTGGCAGGATTTTTCTCGATTCCTTTGAGGAGCGAGGTGTCGACCTTCTCCCAAGCATGGAGGTCGACTCTGTCGAGTTGATTGAAGATTATGTCCTGAGGGGATTCGGCATGGGAATGGGAATTGAGATTCCCGGCAGGTTGCCGCCGGAGGGATTACGTGTGATCCGGTTGAAGGGATTTTGCCCCGTGGTTGTCGGGGCCATCCATCAGGAGAACTTAAAGCCCATTGCAAGGGATTTCCTAGAAATGGCTCGTCACCTTGCTAAAAACCTAACAAAACGCAGGTGACCCATGATCAGAGAAGGCCTCATTCTTAAAATTGACTGCCCTGACCGCGCGGGGCTGGTAGCAAAGATTGCCGGATATGTGTCCGAGTACAAGGGGAACCTTGTTGAGTTCAACCAGTTTACCGATGCTGCCAAAAGCAGGTTCTTTGCTCGTCTCGAAATCGATACTTCAGGGCTCCGGGTGAAGACCGACGATTTCGTGAGGGGGTTCTCCACGCTGGGGCGTGTTCTTGATGCGCAGTGGCACTTTCGGCGACTTCCATACCGCATGAGAACCGCTGTGCTGGTGACGAAAACGGATCATTGCCTTAACGAGATTCTGTGGCGGGCACAGCTTGGCGAGCTTCCGGTGGAAATAACCTCCATTATCGGCAACAGAGAGGACTGCCGCATCATCGCGGAACAGGCGGGCATTCCTTTTCATCACGTTGAGATAGGAACCGAAAAAGAGGCGGGATTTCAAACGATTGACCGGTTATTGACGAAGCAGGCGGTGGAGCTGGTTGTTCTGGCTCGCTTCATGCAAGTGGTTCCGGGTTGGCTCTGTAGTGCCTACAAGGGTCGTATGATCAATATTCATCATAGTTTTCTACCGGCATTTGTAGGAGCGAATCCTTACCGGAAGGCCTTTGAGCGAGGAGTAAAACTCATCGGTGCCACATGCCACTACGTCACGGAGGATCTTGATGCGGGACCGATTATCGATCAGGAGGTTGAGCGGGTTCAGCATTACCACTCAGTCCATGACCTCATACGGCTCGGTCGGGATTGCGAGCGTTCCGCCCTCGCTAAGGGGATCCGGTATCATGTGCACGAGCGAATTATCCTCGATCAGCATCGTGCGATTGTTTTCCCGGACTGACGGGTAGCAGTTAGCGAGGCAAGGTAGTTTGCAGGAGGGTGGCTTCCTCGATAATCTGAACCTCCGATGCGCCTCTCGGGAGGAGGAGGGAATCTCCGGGTGAGTAGGTAGCTCCGTTTGTGTCCCGGACCCTGCCGCTTGTGAGTGTGATAATCGAAAAGCGATCCGGATCAGGATTGCAGACCCTGCTTTCTGCCGGCAATCCGAGGCAATCGACCTTGAAGTGCGAACAGGTGGCTAGATTCTGGCCCTTCGGTTGATCCATCCCGGGTTCATAATCCGTAAAATCAATACTGGCGAGGGATTCGCGAAGGTGTAAGTCACGAGCTTTCCCATCAAGTCCTGTCCGATTCCAGTCGAAGACTCTGTAGGTTGTGTCGGAATTCTGCTGGATCTCGTAGATCAACAGCCCGGATCCAATGGCATGGAGGCGACCAGAGGGAATAAATATGGACTGGCCAGCCTGCGGTTCCACAGCGTGGATCATGTTCTCTACTGATCCACCACGAATGGCGTTCTCGAACTGTGCCCGGGTAACACCCTCCCTCAGTCCAACGAAGAGCTTTGATCCCGGGAGAGCCCTCGCAATGTACCACATTTCAGTTTTTGGTGAGCCTCCAAGAAGGGAGGCAACCTGCTCGGGGGGATGAACCTGGATGGACAGGTCGGCCTCTGCGTCCAGAATTTTAATGAGAAGTGGAAAGCGATCACCTTTCAGGTTGTCCCCGAAAATTTTCTCTCGATTCCTGCCCCACAGGTCGTGGAGGCTGCAGCCAGCCCATTCCCCGCTGCTGACGATGGACTGCTCAGAGAGTCGATCGCAGACCTCCCATGACTCCCCCCAGGGTCCGGGTCCCGGTAATTGTCGTTGGAGGACAGTGGCCAGATTCCTTCCACCCCAGACCCGGGGCATATAGAGCGGTTGGAAGTGAATAGGTGCCACAGTCAGGGATGGAGAATGGAGGCGATTGGATGGAGGAGTCAAGTGG
>MDTD01185997.1_pt1 | contig 11350 bp, 10 predicted proteins | sample 811221 | NCBI WGS metagenome assembly MDTD01 (sample SAMN05326646, study PRJNA326480) | marine metagenome | isolation source: seawater | place: Pacific Ocean: South West | collected 2011
AAATGATCAATTAAATTATATTCTTGCCCCACACGAATTACATAATATTGAATCTATTCAAAAGAAAACTAAAGGACTATTATATTCAAAGTATAAAAAAAATAAACTTATCACGTCTAACATCCTTATTATTGATAAGATCGGTATACTGTCTAATATTTATCAATACGGAGATTTAGCATATGTTGGAGGTGGATTTGGCAAAGGAATTCATAATATTCTAGAACCTCTGACATTTGGTGTGCCTGTTATATTTGGCCCAAATTATAAGAAATATAATGAGGCTAAAGAAGTCCTCAAAAAAGGAATAGGATACAGTATTAATAATCTACAAGAACTAACCAGCGCTTTTAAGGAGCTTGCTGTAATTGATAATAAATTAGCCATTGACTATATAGAAGAAAATAGTGGCGCTACAAAAGAAATATTAAAACATATCTAAAAGATATTTTTTGATTCTCATAATATAAGATTATCTCATTAGATATAATAGTCCTTTATATTCAAAAAGTTTCTGCTTATAATCGTACACATTAATATTATACATGTATATTCCTATTGGAGCTATCTCATTATTAATCTTTCCATCCCATTGTCCATTATCTTGTCTATAAATAATTTCTCCCCATCTATTAAATATTTCCATAGTATAGTGACTCTCTCCTATAACTTGTGGATAAAAAACATCATTATCGCCATCATTATTAGGGGTAAAAGCAGAAGGAATAGATGTGTTATATAAAGGGTTTATTGTTAAAGTATCTATTAAAGTATCTGTACAATTATATTGATTTATTACAATACAACGAATTATAAAAGTACCTGTATCCTGGTAACTATACCAGAAGTCTAAACTATCATATATACTATTTCCATCACCAAGATCCCAAATACAGTGACTAATTCCTAAACTGTTATTTATAAAATGAATGTCTGATTCAGTGATATCTGTAGGTTGAGGGCTAAAATAAAAACTAGCTTCTGGAGATTCATATATATTAACACTCTTTTCTATAGAATTACTACATGAATTTACAGGATCTGTATATTCATATACGATTGAATATACAGATGGCTGAAGATTCTCAACATCAAAAAAATTAGTGCCAAGGCCATCTATATAATAATTACCTCCTGCTGGAGTCCCCTGATTCAACACAAAAGAATTAACCCCTACACAAATATCATCTAAATTCAGATTTACTATAGGAAGCTGATTCACAATTATAGGAAAGGTGTCATTAATGCTTGTTACACATCCATTATTGTCAGTAGCAGAAATAAGAATTAAATCTCGACTATAATTAGGAGTTAAATTAATTAATGTAGCCTGCGAAAGTAATAATCCTGTTGAGTCAATTACAAACGATTTATATATTGAGTCCTCCAAAAGTAAAGTATATACGTTAGTGCTAGGATTTAAAATATTTATTGTTAATTCAGCACTATCATTTCTACAAATAGGACTCACTGAAGAAAACTCAAAAATAACACGATCAGGTTCCTCAATAGTCAAGATACTATCTATCTGACATCCATTAATATCAGATACAGTAAAAGCATAATTGCCGGCAGATAGGGAGCTAATAGTGTTGCTCGTAATTCCAGTATTCCATGTAAATTGATATGGAGAACTTATTCCTGAAGGATTTAATATTATTGAACCATCATTATAGCCATAACAACTAATATTATTATGATCAATGAATAATTCAATATCATTATCATCACCAATAATAAGATTAAGAATCTCTATATGCATACATGAAGAATTATTAATACTAGTATCTGTATAGGTACCTGATAAATTATAACTCTGACCATTAATAGGCCATATATATGTTGTGTCACACAATCGTATAGTATTAGTATTTACTGATGAACTATTAATAATTAATTCTAATGTATCAATATGTATACAGCCAGAACTATTAATACTACTATCTATATAAACCCCACTAATATCATACATCTGACCATTAATAGGCCATATATAATTATCGCATTCTGTGATATTAGATGTATTTGAAGTGTAATCTCCGACTATAATATCTTGATTTATAGAATTAGTACATCCATTTAAGTCAGTATATGTATATGTAATTAAATTGGTTCCAAAAGCACCTATATCAGGCGTGAATATATTATTTGCAACTCCATTTCCTGTATAAGATCCTCCAGAAGGAGAAGCGAAATTTAGGCTTATAGGATTATCTCCCACACATAGTACGGGCAGCATTGTTTGAGATATCATTGGAATACTGTCCACATAAAGAATAAATGAATCAATACTTGAGCAGCCATAAGAATTAGTTATTTCTAACAGATACGTTGTTGTTGTATCTGGAAAAAACAAAGAAGATGCTGAAGTATTGTTATCAATATTATAATTAGGAGACCAAAGATATGAATAGGAATTTGAATTTATCTGTGGATCAATCTGTATAGTATCGTATTGACAAATTGACACATCTGATAATTGTATTGAAAGTGTGTTAACTCTAAATTGCTGTAAATTATTAGCTCCTCCTGTTGCTGCTGTGAAACCCCAGTAAACATAAGGATTCCCATTAAATATCGTTGTAACTATATCATTCGTATAATTAAACAATACTGTTCCATCAAACACAACCTTAAAATTAAATGTAGTAGGATCCCAAGAAAAAATTACATTATGCCACAAACCATCCTCTATATTAATATTACCTGGAGGGAATCCAATTGGACCATCTAAATTATTTACACCATTATGATTTAAATCTCCATCTCTTTGAATTGCAATATGATCATAAGAAGGATCTGCAGCCCAACCAGTATTTTGCCACGTATCAAATTCAACACAAAAAGAAGGTGATATTCCTTGATATCCAAGTCCTCCTCCAGAAGAACCAACACTTGTATTTACTTGTTGTAATAAAAAAGCTATCCCATCTGCCCCGCCATTATTATAGCCAAAAAATAAATCTACATCAAAATTAAATGGTTGTGTTAAATCTAATGTAACGCTATTCCAGGCGGAACCAGATTGATTCCCAATAGCTTGAGTAAGTTGATATGTATTAGTGTTTGCTTGTATAGCATTACCATTCAATAAAAAATTACCTGTTATTGTTGGCGAAGGATTTACTATTAATGAAGTAGTAGTAGCGCCATCTGTATAGATTCCTGTTTGTGTTTCCCAATTATTGTAAAGATATACACTATCTCCATTACAGATAGTCACTACATTTTGTCCAACTCCAGTGAAAGGGAAAAGAAATAATATAACTATTAGCTTTCTCATTATAAAAAGCTAAAATACAAAAACTAGTTAATAGTAGTTATTATACAAAAGCGTCTAATGATTATTCTAATGCAGCATTAATGTATAAAAGTATCCTAACTTTATAGAAAAAAGTTCAGCTACCGAACTATCTATTTAAAAAAAGTAAGTAAGTATTACTATTAGATTAAATCAATTTATTATATAATTTAGTAAACAAAAACGGAAGAACATCTTTCGATAATCTTCCGTTTTGTACTCTTGACGAACAGGAAATTCAAAAAGTCAAGGTAGATTTAGAATCACTTTTCTCTTTAAAAACATTACTTATATCTCAAGGTTTAATGGATTCGATTTTTTTTTAAAATTAGTGAATACTTATTCTATTTAAAACTCTTTATTTTTTGCTATGTTTATTTGTATATTGCATTGTTTTTTGTTATAAAAAGTTATGCAACAATACAATAAACAAAGAAACGTATAGCTATTTAATTAAAAAATTATATTTTTGTACAATGAATTATAGTATTAAAGAAGTCTCTAATATAAGTGGAATAAATAAAATTACATTAAGATCCTGGGAGGATAGATATGGTTTTCTAGTTGCTAAGAGAACTGCTACAAAAATTAGACAATACAGTGCTGAGCAATTACTCTGTGCTATTAATACGTCTGCACTCATTTCCTGTGGATTAAAAATATCTTTCATTTCTCAAAAGACATTTTCTGAGATAAGCGCATTAGTAGATAATAAGTTTCACGAAAAAGATGTTCATCATAGTATATATATTTCTAGGATACTTACAGCTGCAGTATTAAATAACAGAGACATATTTGATGCAACTATTTATAAGGGGTTTGTTGAATTAGGTTTAATTGTATTTTATAGGGATATAATGTATATAGCATTACAAAAGATTGGCTTGATATGGACTGTTAATAGTAATGAGTCAACACATGAAAGCTTTGTATTTGGGTTATTACAAGAGAAAATAAATGACATTACAGTAGAAATTGTAGAAAAAAAGTTTAGTAAAGATATCTGGCTATTGTTTATTATGGCTCCATATATATTCCTTGATAGAGACAATGGACACTTTGTATCACTAAATAATACTATAAAAATGGTCACTGAAGCAACCTTTGGGTACAATAAAGGAAGTTAGGCTGATTTATTTTATTGGATCATATTTTTTCCCATATATTATTTGACCTTAATTTAAATTTACCTATACACTCAAAACCCCACTCATTAGGCTTGATTATACTTAAAAAATTTTTCTCATCCCTTTTATATAAATAATAAACCTCTCCAATAATAGGCTTAAAATTATATTTTGCCTTGTAGATTAGCTCATTCCACTCAATCTCTTTTATCAATTGATTATACTTTGCTTTTATTTCTAATAATTTTTTTTGGAAATATGGTTTTGATTCTAACTCTATCTTTGATAATTTTTCTGGAGAGAAATTTTTTGAATTAAAACTTATAGGATATTCCTTTTTGTAGGAGTCGTATTCATTAGTTAATAAATTAAATACTATATTATCTGGTTTTTTCATGTTGCGAATTTATTAAAAATTTTAAAATGCATAATTTTTTTAAAAAAAAAGTATATTTTTATTTTTTAAATTGAAATAAATATCTATTTTTGCATAACTTTTGATTAAAAAAGATATACTATATGGAAAAAAAGAAATACAAAAGAAAACAAAGTATAAAGAAAACTTTAAATAAAATTAAAGCAATTAATAAAAGTGTTCCAAAAATTGTCTTTAAGGCAAATAATTTGATTGTAACGCTTAAAAATAAAAGCCAATTAAGTAGATGGCTAGAAATTTACCCAGATGGGAAGTATCAAATAAACTATTAAATTAAATAACTAAAATTATGAAAAAAAATAAACTATTTATGTTGCTTTTAATTTGCTCTATAGCAAATACACTAAGCGCAACAATTCACACAATTAATGCTGGTTCATATTATTACACGCCCGCATCCATAAATATTAATATCGGTGATACAGTAGAATGGATTAATGATGGCGGAAATCATGATGTAAACGCAAATATTAATTCGCAAACGGGATCTAGTTTTAATAATCCTGTAAGTTTTCAATCTAGCACTAGCAACATGCCTGGCGAAGTAATTTACACCCATATTTTTACGGTTGCTGGCACATACAATTATGATTGTTCTATTGGTAATCACGCAGCTAATGGTATGACAGGAAGCATTACAGTTAATAGTTCTACTGCGAATACTGTCTACGATATAGTTTCAAATTCAACCGATCATGTAACGTTAAAGACAGCAATTGATGCATGTGTGCTTGATGGAGCTCTCTCAGGCCCTGGTCCCTTCACATTATTTGCGCCGACTGATGCTGCATTTAACAATTTACCTGCAGGAACAGTAACTACATTACTAAATGATATTCCCCAACTTACAGATATATTACTTCATCATGTTGTAACTGACAGTATAATGTCTACAATGTTAGGCAACAATCAAACTGTCATTACACTACTTGGCACAAATATTACTGTTACTATAAACTCATCTGGCGTATATATCGATAATGCTATGGTAACAGTTGCTGATATAATTGCTGACAATGGTGTTGTACATGTAATTGATGCAGTACTACTACCACCAACCGATTGCAATGGAATCGTAAATGGCCCTGCACTAACTGATACCTGTGGTACATGTCACCAAGCTTATATTTATGACTTTATTACACACGCTGTGACATTTATCAATGATACAAATAATATTCAATTAGCGGGAACAGAAATATTAGTTCTTCCCAACAATCCATCAAATCCTTATTGGAACGATTGTGGATCTAACAGCGTATATGACATTGTTTCTAACTCCAATGACCACACGACATTAAAAACTGCTATTGATGCCTGTAGCTTAGATGGAGTTTTAGCAGGTCCAGGACCATTCACCCTTTTTGCTCCAACAGATGCTGCATTTAACAATTTACCTGCAGGGACAGTAACGGCCCTTTTAAATGACATTCCCGCATTAACTCAAATATTACAACATCATGTTGTTGGTGATAGTATCATGTCAAATATGCTCGCTAATGGACAAATCGTTACAACATTACTTGGAACAGATGTAACTGTAACAATCAATTCAACAGGAGTATTCATTGACAATGCTCAAGTTACATTAGCAGATGTAATAGCTGATAATGGAGTAGTTCATGTAATTGACGCAGTGCTAATTCCTACTACATCAACAAACTCAGTCTATGATATTGTATCTAATTCTTCGAGTCACACAACATTAAAGACTGCTATTGATGCCTGTGGACTTGACGGGTTTTTATCTGGCCCTGGACCATTCACCCTTTTTGCTCCAACAGATGCTGCATTTAATTTGTTACCAGCAGGAACAGTGTCAGCTTTATTAAATGATATTCCTCAATTGACAAATATTTTAAAACACCATGTAGTAGCTGACAGTGTTATGTCTGGAATGTTATCAAATGGACAAATTGTAACAACATTATTAGGTACAGACATTACAGTAACCATTAACTCAAACGGAAGTATTTTAATTGATAATGCAATGGTTACATTAGCTGATTTAGTTGCTGATAATGGTGTAGTTCATGTAATAGATGCTGTCTTGTTACCCCCTACGCCATCTAATAGTGTGTATGATATAGTATCAAACTCAAGTAATCATACAACACTAAAAACTGCTATAAACGCATGTGGGCTTGATGTTGTGTTATCTGGTCCTGGACCATTCACCCTTTTTGCTCCAACAGATGCTGCATTTAATTTGTTACCAGCAGGAACTGTTGCCGCTCTACTAAATGACATCCCTCAACTAACAGATATTTTAAAATATCATGTTGTTGGAGATAGTGTTATGTCTACAATGTTAACAAACAACCAAATTGTAACAACATTAGAAGGTACAGACGTTATAATAACTATAAATTCTATGGGAGTTTATATTAACAATGCAAGGGTTACCATAGCTGATTTAATAGCAGATAATGGAGTGGTGCATGTAATTGATGCTGTTCTACTACCTAATGTCACAGGCATTAACGAGCAAATAACTGATAAAAAAAGCAGTATACTTTACTCAGTAAATATCCTTGGTAAAAAAGTGAAAACAAACACAAAAAATACAATAATATTTGATGTTTATAATGATGGTACAATAATTAAAAAATACAATCCATAATGTTAATGTTTTAGTTAATTACCTTGAAGGGGGCTAGTATCTAGTTTATTTTGATAAGAATCTAGTCCCCTTCTAATTATTAAAAATAAAAAAATAATGAGAAAAAGTATAATTACGTGTGACATGGAGGGCGTTATTCTAACTATGAATAAAGGAGCTGAAGAGATTTTTGGATATTCAAAGGATGAATTAATAGGTAAAAAAAGAGTTTCTATTTTTTCACCTGGAGAAATTGTTTTGCAAAATGTTAAAAATTGGTTAGACACTGCAGTCAAAGATGGCTCTTTTAATGGAACTACTGTGTTTTTAAATAAAGCTAGAGAAAAAATTAATGCAAAGATAAAAATAACACCTACCTTTAAAAATGGAAAAAAAGGATTGCAAACAGGTTATTGTGGGGTAACTGAAGTAATAGAAGAAACTGTTGATGTTAAAATTAATTGGACTACTAAACTAATTAAATGGTTAGCTATAACAAGATTACCTTTTACTTCTGCTTCTGTTTTCCCAATTTTAATTATAGGATCATATTTTAATTTCTTTGGTGACGGGTTGTTTTCTCCTCTAATCTTATTTATGTGTGTTCTTGGCATTTTATTTGCTCATATATCACTTAATATGTTTAATGATTATTTTGATGTTAAAGATGGTACTGATGATGCTAATAACGAATACTTTCAGCAGTTATCTGGCGGTAGTCGTTCAGTAGAATTGGGTTTAATTTCACTTTTCAATACTAAAATTTTAGCAATAATTTTTGCTTTGACTGCTATTTTGATTGCTTGTTTAATAATGCTAATGATTAATCAATATAATTTAATTGGAGTTCTATTAACTTCTTGCTTTGGTCTTTTTTTAGGTTATTATTATACTGCGCCTCCGTTACGTTTAGTATCTAGAAGGGGGTTGGGAGAGTTGTCGATTTTTTTAGCTTTTGGACCCATTCTAACACTAGGCACAGCTTTTGCAATTTATACAGGCACTTTATCTTCCTTTATTGATAATCATTTGTTTAACTCTATTATTATTGGTATTCCTCTGGGATTACTAACTACAAATATTTTATTAATTAATCAATTTCCAGATGCTAATAGCGATAAGTTAACTGGCAAAAATCATTTGGTTGTTACTTTTGGAAAAAAGAGCAGCAGATGGTTATACTTGTCTATTTTATTTTTAGTTATTTTATCAAGTTTTTTAATCCCATTTAACAATATATTAATAAATTTATTTCCAATAGCAATAGTTTTGTTTCTGGGTGGATTTATAACTAATTATATTTTTAAATTTTACAAAGAAAGAAAGCTAATAATCGCTAATTGGCTTACAATAGCCTTACATGCAGTGTTTGCAATTACATTAATAATCCTTTTTATAATATAAAACTATGTTTTCAAATAAAAAATGTATTCCTTGTCAAGGTGGGGTTCCTCCTTTAAAATCTAAAGAAATAAATGATTTTCGCAGTTTAATTCATGAAGATTGGCTTGTTAAAAACAATAAAAAATTAACACGTATTTTTTTATTTGACAATTATGTCTCTGCGCTATCTTTTGTTAATAAAGTAGCTAATATTGCAATATTAGAAGATCATCATCCATACATAAATTTTAATTTCAAAACTGTTGAGGTAATTTTATTTACGCATAAAATTGATGGCCTGCATGAAAATGATTTTCTTATGGCAAGTAAAATAGACAAAATAAATTAATTATGAAAAATATACTTTTAATTGGAGCTAGTAGCTCATTAGCGAAGGCATTATACAACAAGCATATGGACAAGTATAATTTTATTCGTCTAAGTCGTAATAGTCAAGATAGCGACTTTCTCGATTTTAATATTTTAGATTTAGATACATATCCAAATAATGAGATGAGATATGATGGTCTAGTTTATTTTCCTGGATCTATCAACCTTAAGCCATTTAAAAATTTAAAAGTTGAAGATTTTTATAATGATTTTGAAATTAATGTTATAGGTATAATAAACAGTTTGAAATTTTACATGCCCTATCTTAATAAAGGATGCTCTATAATATTTGTGAGCTCATTAGCAGCAAAGATTGGCATGCCTTTTCATTCATCCATATCAGCTGCAAAGTCAGCTATTCTTGGACTTTCTCGTTCATTAGCTGCTGAATTTGCTCCAAATTTTAGAGTGAATTCTATTTCCCCATCACTCTTTGAAAGTAAAATGTCTTCGCGTTTTTTAAAAAATGAAAAAGCAAGAGAAAGAATTCAAAATAATAATCCGCTTAAAACAATAGGAAATCCTCAAGACATTTCATCTTTGATTAATTTTCTTCTTTCATCTGATTCTAAATGGATAACTGGACAGGATATTAGTATTGATGGTGGCATGTCAACTTTGAGAATATAATATATTTGATGATGAGAGAAGTCATTGTTAACGATAAGATGCAGAAAGATTATAGGTATTATCTTGTGGAGCCAATAGGACACAATTTTCACTCAGAATTTAAACCTCAATTAACTCCACCTAAAATGTTAGAATTAGGTGTCTTTAGTGGTAAATATTTAACTGATTGTTATAATGAGTTTCCCTCATCTTGGTTTTTAAAAGCAAAACTTTCCTCTGGTAATAAAGAAGCAAGTTTAAACTTCTTTAATGTTCATGCTTCACTACCATTATCAATATGGATAGAAAGGGGCTGGATATTTAATGAAGACCCAAGAGGATGGTTCCAGTGGTATTGTAGATATTATATGGGTAGAAGAATTAAGGAAGAAGATTTGCGCCAAATAAAAAGATGGAAATCAATTAAGAGGCATGTTGGAGCCATAAAAAAGAATTGTAACATAAGAGATTTAGAATGTAGAAAAAAACAAAGACAGGCTTTATTACACTGGGCCTACGACTCAAGAATAATTTAGAAAATAATATCATGTATTTTGATAAAAAAGAAATCTTAGCTTTAGATAAAATTGATCGAATTAATTTAATCAATTCTATTACTGGAATTAAACCAGTTCTTTTGGTTGGGACAAGAAGTTTAGAAAATGGGTCTAATTTAGCAATCTTCAGCTCAGTTGTTCATATATCAAGCAAGCCATCTAGATTAGGTTTTTTTTTGAGAACTAATAAAGCCATAAGAAGGGATACCTTTGATAATATAATTGAAAATAATGTTTTTACTTTTAACCATATAAATTTATCCCTCCTTAAAAGAGCTCATAATACTTCAATTAAATTTGAGAAGAATGTTTCTGAATTCGATAGATGTAAGTTTACAGAAGAATATATAGATGGTTTTTTCGCGCCATTTGTTAAAGAGAGTAATATTAAGATAGGTATGAGCCTGAAAGAAATTGTAAATATGGAAAGTACTGAGTCTAAGCTAATTATTGGAGAAGTTGATTATATAATATTTGAACAAGATTTTTTAGACAATGATTTCACACTGAATTTAGAAAAAACAAATTCTATAGCTGTAAGTGGATTAAATCATTATTATGAAAATAAAAAGTGTATGACACTTCCTTATGCTCGATTAAATAATATGTCTAAAATATAAAAGGACGATTAATTATGAACCTAGGCTATGCGTGTATAAATATGACTTTATCTAATAGAGAGCCTCGTATTACAACAAATAGAGGTATGGTCAAAAGAACATTTTTAAATAAAGGAACAGAGTATGCTGGCGCTCTTGCATTATTAAATGTAGTAGATTTATTTTCTATTTTAAAATGGAATATCAAAAAAGGAATTAGATTTTTTAGAGTTTCTTCAGATATGTTTCCTTGGGCCTCTCATTACGACTTAAAGTTTTTACCTCAATATACTCAAATAAAAGCTATATTAATTGATATTGGTAATTATGTTAAAGAACATAATAT
>MDTD01019695.1_pt1 | contig 11349 bp, 11 predicted proteins | sample 811221 | NCBI WGS metagenome assembly MDTD01 (sample SAMN05326646, study PRJNA326480) | marine metagenome | isolation source: seawater | place: Pacific Ocean: South West | collected 2011
GACAAAAACATGTACAAAAAACCCAATTGATTTTTACTAAGCATATGAATAATTTGTAAATTAATTTAAGTTATAATCAATGGAAATAGCAGTTTTAGCACTTGGATGTTTTTGGGGACCTGAAATTAAGTTTAGTAAAATTGAAGGTATTATTAAAACTGAGGTAGGATATTGTGGGGGTAATAGTCCTCGAACAACTTATAAAGAAGTTTGCACCGGTGAAACAAATCACGCTGAAGTAGTCAAACTTGATTTTGATGAAAAAATCATAACATACGAAAAAATTCTTAAAATTTTTTTCCAAATACACGATCCAACAACACTAAATTCACAAGGACCAGATTTTGGTACTCAATACAGAAGTGAAATATTTTATTTAAATGAGGGACAAAAAAAAATAGCTGAAAGAGTACTTGATAATATTAATCAAAGATTGTCTGGAAAGGTTGTTACAAAAATTTCTTTACTTAAAAATTACTGTCCAGCAGAGGAATATCATCAAAAATATTTAGAGAAAAGATAAGTATGTCACTAGTAGAAACCGATTGGCTTCAAGAGAATATTAATAAAGTAAAAATAATAGATTGCTCTTGGCATATGCCACAAACAAAAAGATATGGCCTTAAAGAGTATAATGAAAAACATATTCCCGAAGCAATTTTTTTTGATTTAGATGAAAACTCTAATAAAGAAACAGATTTACCACACATGTTAGTTGGAATAAAAAAATGGGAAGAAATAGTATCGAGAATGGGAATAAAAAAAAGTGATAAAATTATAATTTATGATAATTCTGATGTTATTAGTTCTTGCCGTTGTTGGTTTAATTTTATTTATTTTGGACATGATCCAAAATTAGTGCATGTATTAAATGGAGGATTTCGTAAATGGCTTAAAGAAAAAAGAGAATTTACAAATTCTAAAACAGAAATAGAAAAGACTAATTATAAAAGTTTTGAAAATAAAGAATTAGTTAAAAATAAAGCTTACATTGACCAAAATATTCAATTACAAAAATTTAAAGTTATAGACGCTAGAAGTAAAGCTAGATTTGAAGGAAAAGTACCAGAACCAAGAAAAGGTTTAAAAAGTGGGAATATACAAAATTCTTTTTGTATTCCATTTAATCTATGTTTAAATGAAGATAATACCTTTAAAAATCCAAAAGAACTAATAAGTATTTTTGAGAGATATATAAAAAATACTAATGAAAAGAATATTGTTTTTTCGTGTGGATCTGGTGTAACAGCGTGCGTTTTGGCACTAGCTTATTCTTTAATAAATGATAAATATCTTCCTTGTATTTATGATGGCTCATGGGCTGAATACGGTTTAATTTAAAATAAATATGAAAAGGTCAACTAAAATAGTTTCTGCAATATTGGTGTTTTTTTTAATAATCGCAATTGTGGTTATTGGAAGAACAATGATCGGAAATCATTTTAAAAAAAAATTTAGCAAGAGGCCTCCTCCAGGAATAATAGTTACAGAGGTGATTAAAAATGAATTTTTTGAAAAAATAGAAACATTCGGTACTGCAATTTCAAAAAAATCAAAGACTTTTAAAATAAAAAAAAGCGATCTTGCTGAAAATTTTGAACTAAAAAATTTTGTTAAAAAGGGTGATGTCTTAATAAAATTAAAAGAAGGTAATGTAATAGCACCATTTAGTGGAGTTCTTGGATATACCGGCCTAACGGAAGACATACTCGTGTCAAATAATATATTTATTATTACTCTCGATGACAACTCAACTATTTACTCAGATATTAAAATTCCAGAAAATTATTCTGCATCAATTAAAAAAGGCCTTCCGGTAGAAGTAAAACTTTCGAGTTTCAAGAATAAAATTTTTTTCGGTGAAATAGATTTTGTATCTAGTAGAATAAATGCTGATACAAGAAGTTTATTATCGAGAATAAGAGTAGAAAATAAAAATTTGGATTTGATATCAGGATCATTATTAGAAGTAAGTGTCAAATTTAACTTAAGAGATGCGTTAAGTGTTCCTGACACAAGTGTAATGATAGAAGGAGAGAAATCTTATGTTTATAGAATTAATGGTGATAATATTGCTGATAAAATTGAAGTTAAAACTGGCTTAAGAAGTGATGAAAGTATTGAAATAATCTCTGGCTTAGAGGTTGGAGATATAATTGTTGCAGAAGGTTTAAAAAAAGTGAGACCAAGAGGTAAAATAAAACCAATTATAAAGTAAATGTTTATAACAGAATTAAGCATTAAAAGACCTACAATATCTTGGGTGATGTCCCTAATATTAATTGTTTTTGGTTTGTTTGTTTTTTGGAAATTACCCGTCAGAGAATTACCTAACGGAATTCAGCCTCCAGTTGTTCAAGTTCAAGTAAATTACAAATCTGCAGCTGCTTCAATAGTTGACCAGGAGGTAACTCAAGTTGTTGAAGACGTTATTGGTGGTGCTGAGGGTATAAAAAATATAGATTCTAAATCTCAAAATGGAAGAAGTACAATCAATGTTGAATTCGATACAAGTATTGATTTAGACAATGCCGCTAATGACATTAGAGAGAGAGTTGCTAGAATTGTAGATAATTTACCCTCAGAGTCCGATGCTCCTCAAATTCTTAAAAGGGCCGCAGGATTTACAACTACTATGTGGTTGTCATTATCTTCATCTACTTTGAGTGACCTTGAGTTAGGAGATTATGCGGAAAGATATTTGGTTGATCAATTTTCAAGTGTAAAAAATGTTGGAAGAATCAGAGTGGGTGGGCTAAGAGAATTAAGTATAAGAGTTTGGATAGATCCTATTAAGCTTGCTGCAAATGATTTGACTATTAAAGAAGTTGAAAAGGCAATGCGAGGAGAAAATATTAGTCTACCAGCTGGTACTTTAGAAGCTGACAATATTGATCTAACACTCAATTTAGATAAATCATACACAGATATTAATTCAATTAAACAATTGCCCATAAAAAAAACTGATAATAAAATAATTTTATTATCCGATGTTGCTAACATAGAATTTGGACCTGTTTCAGAAAAAACTCTCTTTAAAGCTCAAACAAAAGATCAAATAAATTTAAAGACAGTAGGTATTGGTATATATGCAAGAAGTGGAGCTTCAACTGTTGAACTGTCAAATGACATAAAAAAAAAGATTAAAGAAATAAAAAAATCTTTACCAGAAGAATTTGATTTAAGAGTTTCTTTTGATAGAGCAAATTATATAGAAGCTGCTATTGAAGAGGTATACAAAACTTTATTAATAGCATTTGTCTTAGTTGTACTAATAATTTATTTATTTTTAGGAAATTTAAAAGCTGTTATTGTACCTGCTATCGCACTACCAGTAAGTTTAATTGCTTCGTTTTTGGGTCTTTATATTTTTGGGTTATCAATTAATATTTTTGTTCTTCTAAGTTTTATATTGGCAATAGGAATTATCACAGACGACTCTGTTATCATGACTGATGCAATTTATAGAAGAATAGAAAATGGTGAAACACCCTTGGTTGCGGCTTACAATGGATCAAAACAAATTTCTTTTGCAATAATTGCAACGACTTTAATTTTAATAGCAGTTTTTTTGCCATTAATTTTTATTGAAGGAATTTCAGGAACATTATTCAGAGAAACAGCTATAGCTTTATCTTTTTCAATAGTAATATCCTCATTCGTAGCTTTAACTCTTTCTCCCATGCTCGCAAGTAAATTCTTAAATAAAAAAAAACAAAAAAAAATTTTTATACAAAAATTTGAAAAAATTTTTTCAAAATTTGCTAATTTTTACAAAGAAACTTTAGATGCCACTTGTAATAAAACAAAGGCTGTAAGTGTATTTATTATTTTCATAATTGTTTCTTCTATATTTTTATTTAGCTTCTCAAAAAAAGAATTATTACCAATGGAAGATCGTGGTGCATATCTAATAATTGGCTCAACTGATGAAGGAAGCTCTTTTGAATATACTCAAGAACAAGCACAAAAAGTTGAGGCAAGACTTATTCCCCTTTTACAAGCTGAAGATAGTCCATACTCAAGATTCATTATGCGGGTGCCTGGCTTTGGAAACTCAGCTAATTCGTTTAATAGTTTTATCATAATTGCTTTATTAGACGATTGGAAGAATAGAAAAAAAGGACAGGAAGTAATTTTAAGAGAAGCTATAGGAAAAATAGTTACTCTACCTCAAGCCTTAGCTTTTCCTATATCACCTCAATCAATAAGAGTCTCCAACTATAACAAACCAGTACAAATGGTAGTTTATGGAAAAAACTATGAAGAACTCGAGGAGGTTCAAAAAAAAATAATTCGCAAACTAAGATCTAATAAAAATCTTTCAAGAATTGAATCCGATTACAATCGAAACAAACCTGAGGTAAAGTTGATAATAAACAAAAATAAAGCTAAAGATTTAGGCATTTCTACGAAAGCAATTGGAGAAACTCTTGAAACACTTTATGGTGGAAAAAAAATAACAACTTTCAACAAACTTGGTAAGGAGTATCCAATAATTGTTCAGCAATACTTATCAGATAGACGTAACAAAGAAGGAATTTCCAAAATATTTGTTCGTTCAGAAACAAATGGAAAACTAATCTCTTTAGCTAACTTAGTTAGCTTTAAAGAAGAAGGTTCTGCAAAAGAACTAGCAAGATATAATAGACAAAGAGCGGTAACTATTTCAGCAAATATCGGGCAAAATTATACTTTAACTGAGGCAATAAAATTTTTTGAAAAAGTTGTAACAAATGTAGCTCCAGAAAATCAAATTACTTGGAAAGGAAAATCTGAAGAGATTAAAGAAACAAGCTATGAATTATTTATAATTTTCTCCCTAGCTTTACTTACAGCTTACTTGGTAATGGCAGCAACATTTAACTCTTTTATACATCCATTCATAATTATTCTAACTGTACCATTAGCAATTTTTGGTGGTTTAGTTTTTATTTTATTTTTGAATAGTTCAGTAAATATCTTTTCACAAATTGCTTTAATTATACTGATTGGAATTTCAACAAAAAACAGCATCTTAATCGTAGACTATGCTAATCAGATAAGAATGATGGGAAAAAGTATAGAGATTGCTGTAAGAGAAGCTTGCTCTGTGAGATTTAGACCTATTATAATGACATCACTAAGTACTATGATTGCTATGATTCCATTAATAATAGGAAATATCGGACCAGGAGCTGGTGAAGGATCAAGATTGGCTGTTGGCTCAACAATTTTCGGTGGGATGATAATTTCAACATTCTTTACTTTATATGTAACTCCGTCAATGTACATAGCTCTTGCAAAGAATACTAAAAGAATTGATACGATAGACCTAGAATTAAAAAAAGAACTTTCTAAAAAATAATATATTTTTTTCTATTAAGGGAGTTTCTACATTTTAATAGTTGTTTTTTGTAAATATTAGATTGCCTCTCAACTTTTTTAGCTAAACTTATAACTTTTTTATTTTTTTTGTAATTTTTAAAATTACCCCAGCCCTCATGATACGCAATATATTGTCTAAAAACGTCTTTTTTTGAGATCTTTAATATGGACTCAGTTTTATTTGTGTACCAACCTATAAAGTCTACACTATCTTTGAATCTTGCCCTAGTTGCTAAATTATTTCCAGTTTCTTTTTTATAATCCTCCCAGGTTCCTTTAACTGCCTGAGAATAACCAAAAGAACTTGATGGTCTTTTAAAAGGTATTACTTTAAAAATCTTTTGCCTTGCTGGTTTAGCTAACCAATCAAAATCTGACTCCATTTTTATTATAGCGAGTTGAATGTAGATAGGAGTGCCCCATTTTTGCTCTACTCTTACGGCATGTTTATACCAAAGATATTTTTCATTGAAAATTGAGCAGCTGTTAGAGGTATTTGTAGGAATCGATGAACATCCAGTTAATAAAAGAAAAATAAAAATTAATAATTTATTTTTTAAATAACCCATGTTTATTTATAAAATTATTGATAAAAATTACAATAACCACACCTAATAAATTTCCAAATAAATCCGACCATTGGAAACTTCTAGCAGGTATTACTAAGTGAAATAACTCTAAAATAATCGACAAATTTAAAAGATAGATTTTCATAAATTTTTGATTCTTCTTTTTTTGAAAAGTAAAAAAACCAATGAATGATACTACTAAAAAAACATAAAAATGATTTGATGATACTATAAAATCAGGTGTGATTTGGGGTTGTTTGCTAATATCATTGCTAATAACGAGGCCAAAAAAACTTCCTGGAAAAAGATATAAAAAAATCAAAGAAAAATTTAAAAAATAAAATATTATTTTATAATTTGAAAAAAAATTTATCATTTAATTTTATAGTTTTATTTACAAATATATTCTAAAAATAACAATATGAGTTATTTAATATTAGTTAGACACGGTCAAAGTATTTGGAATCTTGAGGGGAGATTTACAGGTTGGGTTGATATTGATCTTACTGACAAAGGCAAGGAAGAAGCCGAATACTCAGGCCAATTAATAAAAAAAATGAATATTAATATAGATTTTTATTATTCTTCTCTTCAATTGAGGGCTTTTAAAACTTTAAAGATTATTCAAAAAGTTTTGGATGATGAAAAAAATTTCTCAAAAGCTTGGCAGCTCAATGAAAGACACTATGGATCTTTAACAGGTTTAAATAAAATCGAAATGGCAAAAAAAATAGGTCAAGATAAAGTTCATGAGTTTAGAAGATCTTGGAATAAAAAACCTGAAGCTCTTGACAGGAAAAGTCCTTTTCATCCGTTGAATATTGAAACTTATAATAAAACACCAAAAAATTTCATACCTGATACTGAGTCACTGAAAGATACTTATGAGAGAGTAATTAAATATTTTAACGAAGAAATACAAAAAAGATTAGTTTCTAAAAATATTTTAGTTTCAGCTCATGGAAATTCGATAAGGGCGCTTTGCAAATACTTGCTTAAGCTTGATAACTATCAAATATCTAGTTTGGAAATTCCAACTGGAAACCCGCTGAAAATAGAATTAAATGATAATTTAGAGATAATTAGTTGTGAGTACCTCGATAAGAAAAGGGCTAAAAATCTTCTAGTTTTTTGAGAGTCTCTAGATTTGTTAAATGGTAAAACTTATTAATACTCTCAAAACCGTTCAACTTTTTTTTTTTTAATAATTTTTCCCAAATTTCTGAAATTGAAAAACTATTTACCTTGTAGTCGCGAAATAACTTTTTACTCAATATCTGACAACCAATATATATAAAGTCTTTATTTTTTTTTCTATTCAATAGGTTATTATTTAAATGAAAATCTCCTCCAAGATTTTTATCAAAACTCATAACTTTATTAACAGTTAATAAGATATTATCTAATCTATTTGAAAAATACACATTCTCCATTTCATTTATCTCCCTTACATAATTATCATCCCATAATGTATCAGGGTTAAAAATAATGTAATTTTCATCGTGAGAGTGCTTCATCATATTTAGTATTCCTCCACCTGTATCCAATATTTCTTTACCATCATCAACAATCTCAATATCAATTGTAAATCTATTTTTTTCAATGAAATCGTAAATCTGATCTTTTAAATGAAAAGTATTTATGCAAATTTTTTTAATACCCAGCTTAATGATAAGTTTAATACATCTTTCCAATACAGTAACAGTATTTATTTTAATTAAAGGCTTGGGGATATTTAAGGTAATAGGATTCAGTCTTTTTCCTAAACCGGCACATAAAATTAGAGCTGTTTTAATTTTCATTTTTTTTTTTTTAGATTTTGATTAAGTAAATCTCTTAAATTTGAGAATACATTGTTTTCTTTAATTCTTATGTCGATTAATTTCCAAGCATATGGTATTAGTCTTAAATAATTTTTTTTTCCGTCTCTTATCGCCAGTCTAGTGAAAATTCCGATAATTTTTAAATTTCTTAAAACAGATAATATTTCAAAGTCATTCTTTAAATTGTTTTTTTCAAGTTTTGAATATTTTCTCGTATAATAAAAAAATATTTTTTCTTTAAGTTTTTTTGATGTTTTAAATCTTACATCATCTATCAATGAAGCTAAATCATAAGCTTTATTTCCTATAACTGCATCTTGGCTGTCAATAATACCTATTCTTTTTTCTATCAACATTAAATTAGAAACGTGGAAATCCCTATGAACAAAAACATTATTTTTTGATCTTAATTTAGTTATTAATTCTTTTAAAACATTTTTAAATTTTTTAGTAAATTTTACTCTATTATTTGTTGATAAATTTTTTTTCAAATACCAATCACAAAATAAACTTGCTTCTTTAATAATAATTTTGCTATCATATTGAGGAATTTTATATTTTTTATTTTTAAAAGTTATTATAGTCCTATCTTTAATTGATTGTATATTCTTAAGAATATCAATAATTTTTTTAAAATAAAAAAATTTGTTTTTACTTTTTTTTAAAATCTTATAGATTGTTTTATTACCAAAATCTTGGATCTCAATATAGTTTTTTTTGTAATTTTCTGAATATAATGCTGGAGCTAAAATTGAATTCTTATTCATAATTTTATTAATTGCATCATATATCAAAAGATTTTTATATTTCTCTTTTTTAGCGAAAACTATTATCGTATTAAAATTATCTTTTTTTTTTCTAAAAAATTTTCTAAATGATGCATCACCTTTTATTTTTTTTAAATTTTTCATTTAAAAATTAAGATCAAATCCTTGAACTTGTACAGATCTTTTTTTATGGTCATCTTCGTATTTAAAGAAGATTTCTATTAATTTTTTTGGTTTTTTCTCAATTATTTGTGGCCACTCAATTAGAATAATTGAGTTAGTACAATCTTCAAATATACCAAGGTCTTTAAGCTCTTCGTTTTTCTTTAATCTGAAAAAATCATAGTGGTTAATAGTAAAATTATTTATTAAATACTCGTTCAATAAATTAAATGTGGGACTAGTTACTTCAGTTAATTCTAATTTATTCTCTTTTTGAAATCCATTAATCAAGTACCTTATAAAAGTTGTTTTTCCTACACCCATTTCACCATAAAAAAAAACTGTATCACCGGGCTTAAGCTTTTTAACGAATTTTTCAGCTAGTTCTTTTGTATCTTTTTCTGATGATAAAAATATTTTATCACTTTTAATAGCGATAGGCATTAGGTTTAAATGGACCATTTACTTCCACACTTATATATTCTGCTTGCTCTTTAGATAACTTAGTAAGTTTTGCACCAACTTTTTTTAAGTGTAAAGTTGCAACTTTTTCATCTAGATGTTTTGGTAGAACGTAAACTTTATTTTTATAATTCTTATAGTTGTTCCATAGCTCTATTTGAGCAATAACCTGATTTGTAAATGAAGCACTCATTACAAAACTAGGATGACCTGTTGCACACCCTAAATTTACCAATCTACCCTCTGCTAAAAGAATTATTCTTTTTTTACTTGGAAGCTCTATTTCATGTACTTGTGGTTTGACTTCTGTCCATTTATAGTTTTTTAGTGCTTCAACTTGAATTTCATTATCAAAGTGACCAATATTACATAATATGGCCCTGTCTTTCATATCTCTCATATGATCTGCAGTGACAATATCTTTATTTCCTGTGGCAGTTACGACTATATCAGCTTTACTAATAGCCTCATCCATTAAAACAACCTCATAGCCTTCCATTGCAGCTTGTAACGCACATATTGGGTCTGCTTCAGTTACTAGAACTCTAGCTCCGCTCTGTCTCAAAGATGCAGCACTCCCCTTTCCAACATCCCCAAAACCCGCAACAATTGCAATTTTCCCAGACATCATTACGTCAGTCGCCCTTCTGATTCCATCAACTAAACTTTCTCTACAGCCATAAAGATTATCAAACTTTGATTTAGTAACAGAGTCGTTTACATTAATTGCTGGTATAAGAAGGGAGTTTTCTTTCTCCATTTTATTTAATGCTTTAATTCCTGTAGTAGTCTCCTCTGAAACACCTTTTACATCTTTTAACAGATCTTTATATTCATTATGCATTATAGCGGTTAAATCACCACCATCGTCTAGCAACATATTTGGCTTCCAATCTTTTTTTCCTATAATGGTTTGCTTGATACACCAAATATATTCTTCCTCTGTTTCACCTTTCCAAGCATAAACAGGTATCCCAGCTTTAGCAATTGCTGCTGCAGCATGATCTTGAGTTGAAAAAATATTACAAGATGACCATCTCACATCAGCTCCTAAGTCAACGAGTGTTTCTATTAAAACTGCTGTTTGGATTGTCATATGTAAGCAGCCAATAATTCTTGCACCTTTTAAAGGTGAGCTATCAGAATATTCTTCTCTTAACGCCATTAAACCAGGCATTTCACTTTCAGCAATTGAAATTTCTTTTCTTCCAAATTCTGCCAAAGATATATCTTTAACTTTGAAATCTTCCATTGAGCGTCTTCTAACAATAAAGGATTAATTAATCAATAGAACTCTTTAAACTCTAGGAAATATTATTTCCATGCTTGCCCCTTTTTGATCTATCCTATTTGATGCTTTAATCGTGCCGTTATGTAAATCAACTAAGTTTTTTACTATGTTTAATCCAAGTCCAGAATGTTGCCCAAATTTATCTGGCCTATTACTATAAAACCTTTTGAAAATTCTATTCGTATCCTTTTCTTTAAAACCCTGGCCCTCATCTAAAATTTTAATGATGACCTCGTCATTATTTGTTTTCGAAACTATCACTTTTACATCACTATTGTCGTTACTAAATGAAATAGCATTGTCTAAAAGATTTGCCACTATTTGCTCAATTCTATTTTCTATACCATTAATATAATATTTATTCTTTCCATCATTTTCACAAGAAATTTTTATTCCTCTTTTTAATCTATAAAGATTATTATAATCATCCACAACAGATTTTATGATTGGTTCAATATTTAGTTTTTTAATTTTTTCTTTACTCAAAGCAACTTCGTCTTTTAACATTTGAGAATAATCAGTTATTAATCTTTCAATTCTTTGTACGTCGTGAGTTAAAATATCTATTAATTTTATTCTTTGATTTACATCGTTTGTATCATGTAAAATTTCAGAAGCACTTTTCAAGGAAGCTAAAGGATTTCTAATTTCATGGACAAGATCTGTTGAGAAATTTTCTGCATGAGATATTCTTTTTTGCAATTCATGGGTCATATCATCTAGAGAGTTTGAGAGAAGACCAAGTTCATCGTTTCTAAGTTTTAAAGTTTCAATATTTATAGCTTTATTATCTTTGTTTTTAATTGTTTTTGTATAGCTTACTAAATTTTTTATTGGTTTTAAAAAATACCTATTTAAAACAAATGAAAAAATTAAAATAACTATCCCAACAGCTACAGCTGTACGGA
>MDTD01081448.1_pt1 | contig 11349 bp, 12 predicted proteins | sample 811221 | NCBI WGS metagenome assembly MDTD01 (sample SAMN05326646, study PRJNA326480) | marine metagenome | isolation source: seawater | place: Pacific Ocean: South West | collected 2011
AAGACGCTCAATAACCATAAATGGATCTTCACTATCGTGGCACGATGTAGAAAGCTATCTTTCAAATGATGAGATCGGCAGTTTTAAAATTAATTCAGAAACGAATACTTATGAACCATATGGAGATAGAAAAATAGATGTTGTAATAATGATGGATTGCAGTCTTTGTCCAATAAATGATCAAAGAAAAGAGAGTTTTTATAAATATGTAAAACAACATTCTGAAACTATCCGATCTAAAGGAATTGAACCAATGCTTTTTATGAGTTGGCCATATAAGAATAAGCCTGAAATGCAGAATCAGCTTGAGGAAGAATTCTTTAAGGTTTATGAATTAAATAAATTAAGAATGATTCCAGCTGGACAAGCTTTTTTATTTATTAATCAAAATCATCCAGAAATTAACCTTTATATGGAAGATCTCAGGCATCCAAGTAAAGAAGGCACTTATCTAGCCTCTCTCGTCATTTTTTCTGTCTTAACAAATAAATCACCAATTGGAAATACTTACATAATGGATTTGGATCCAGTGGTTGCAAGGAAACTTCAAGAAGTTGCATGGACGACTTATGAGGATTTTCAAAAAAGAATTATAAATTCTGGTTTATAATAAAAAAGTATTGTTTAATATACATTATGAAGTTATCTACATTAACATTAGTTTTTGTTTTACTATTTTCGTCAAGTTGTGCAATCTTTGTTGATGAATATCAAGTAAATTCAAGAAAAGTAATAGCCTATCTTCTAGAGGATCTTCCACTTCCAGATGATGCTGACATAATCAAAGTTCCCACCGTTCTTTTGGGAACTGGTGACGCAATATCAGGAAGAATCACTCTTGAATCAGGTTATAGTCCTGCAGAAAATTTAATTTTCTATGGCAATGAAACCTTAACAACTGGATGGCAGTTAATTTCCTCAAAAGTTGGTGAGGAAGTTACTCTTATTTATTTTAAGAATGGAAGATACGCAACACTTGAAATGAAACCAAGAAGAACCGCTGCTGGATTCATTGCTGGAGATGTTGGAAGTGACATAGTAATTTCTGTTGTACATCCTGATGCAATTTCTAATCAAAATCCTTATAACGATCTTGATTACAATAATTTACCAGAAGTTCCTTAATATATTCTAAATGGATTTGCCTTTATCTCTTGTAGCTGGAGGAACTGGACTCGTTGGAAGTCACGTAATTAAAACTCTTTCTAAAAAAAAGGGTTCGCAAATTATTCTAGCTAGATCATTTAGCTCAGAAATACCAAAAAATGCTGAACTTCAGATAATAAATTTTGATAACTTGAGTTCAAATGAAGTCCGGCTAAAGAATCATGTTAATGATGTTTATCTGTGTTTGGGAAAAAAACTTTCGACATATGAATTAGGATATATGCGGCATGATCATAGGAAAAGCTTTAAATTAATAGACTTAGAATATCCTTTATCAGTTGCTAAACTGGCTTTTGAAAATGGTGCAAAGTCTATTGCTCTGGTTTCTGCTATTGGCGCCCAAGAAGGATCTTTAAATTATTACTTTCATATAAAGGGTAAACTTGAGAATGAAATAATGAAGATAGGATATGAGAATATTTGTTTTGCTCGTCCCGGTCATTTGCTCGGGGCAAGAAAAGACTTTAGAGGTTATGAGGTACCAATTTTAGAATCAAGTTTAAGAGTTGCTGCTCCATTTATGCAAGGCCCACTCAAAAATTTTAGGCAGATAGAAGCAAAACAAGTTGCAGAAAGTATGGTATTGAATTTACGCAGCAAAAAAAAGGGTACATCTTATTTGTGTTATGAAGATTTCTTGTAAACAGAAATTTTTGAGTAGATTTCGTCGGATTGTAAAAACTTAATCTTTAAATCGTCCCCTTCTAAAACAATATAAATACTCTCTAACCATTGTTTGTTCTCTTTTAAAAAAACTGCTGATGCATAAGGATTTGGATAGATGAAGACTCCGGTATTTAGATAACTTACGTGTGCTGAATTGTTATCAATAGATATCTTAAAATCAGAAAGAAACCACTGTGTTGAATCCCATCCAAGATATCCTGCAGATTCAAGAAAGTCTGTAAACTCTTTGAGTGTGAACTTATCTCCCATCTCAAAGATAATAAAATCGCTTGTAACGTGCTCACTTAAAAGAGACTTATCATAATTCTCTATATTGAGGGCATTGAAAAATCCATTAATATGATCAATGACTTTTTCTTCAGTTATTTTCTCTTGTGAAAAAGATAAAAAAGGGACCAGTAGAAAAATCAAAAAATTCTTCATAGTGAAAATATTATATTGGAAAATTTAGATTTAGTTAATTAACCAAAATCTTTAAGCATTTTTCTGAGCTCTAGAGAGTGCTGCTCTTCTTCTCCAATCATGCCTCTTGCATACTCTTCAAGGTAGATGGACTTATCCTCTACAAGAAAGAGAAGACTTTTATATAGTTCAAGAGCATGCATCTCATGCTCAAGACTTTCTTTCAAAATATCCTTGATTGTATGCCTATTTGTTTCTTTTATCTTAGCTATGTTTTGAGTTGGATGGCCATCTAAACCAGTCAAGATTTCGCCTGCTTGCTGAGCATGAAGCAATGACTCATTTGCTTGTTCTTTTAAGAATTCAACTATTGGTATTCTGTGTGGACCACTTACCATCATTGAAGAATGTGTATATCTTACAACCCCGGAAAGCTCATACTCCATAACATCATTAAGAACCTTACAAACCTTTTTAATATTAATATCATTCATCTTATCTCCGCTCAATAAAATGAATTCTATACGAAATATCTCCTTAAACGATTATTGCGAAATGAAGTAATAATGATTCTCATTACGAATCAGTTTTTTTAAAAAGATAGTGCGATACAAAATATTCATTTCCTTTACTCATTCCAAAAAAAATCTCGCATGTTAGAAAAAATATTCTCCATCTGTGAAACCAAATAACTGGATCATCATAGTGATTTTTAAAAATATCTATTATTTCTTTCTTATTTTCATAATGATTTTTAAGCCACTGCTTTGATGTCTTTGAGTAATGGGAGCCATTTACATCCCATTGCTTTGAAACAACTAGATCTTCCTCAAAATAACTAAAAATATCTTTGCTTGGCATTATGCCGCCTAAAAAGAAATATTTAGTCATCCAATCTAGATCATGTCTTACTTCATAAAAATAAGTTTTTTCTTTGTTACAAAAAATATGAATAAAAACTTTCCCATTATCTAAAAGTAGTTTACTTATTGAAGATAATATTGATCTATAGTTCCTAAGATGTTCAAACATCTCAATAGAAATAATGCGATCGAATTGCTTATCCAAATTGAGGTTATTAACATCCATCTTAATTGCTTTAATGTTTTTTAGGCTCCTCTTTTTTGCTTGATCATTTATATAATTAATCTGATCAAATGAATTGCTTACTGAAGTGATTTTTGATTCTGGGAATTTTGCTGCTGCATACAATGAAAAACTTCCCCAGCCACATCCAAGATCTAGAATCTCTTGATTGTTTGCAATATCAGCTCTCTGAATATACAAATCTAACATTTTTTCTTCTGCTTCATTTAAGCTAGTTTGGTTATTGAATAGTGAACAAGAATATTTCAATCTTTTGCCCAGAACTTTCCTAAAAAATTCTGGAGGCACTTCATAGTGTTGATCATTTGCATCTACTGTTTTTTCAGCAACATCTCCATCTGATAATAACTGAATAACAGTTTCCTTATTTTTACTGATATTTGGTTCTGCAAGTCGCTTTTTAGATAAAAAAAGAGCAGCTTTCTTTATTAAAAAATCTGGTACATATCCTCTTTCTGTTAAATGCAATATCAGCTTTGTCATTTGTTCTCCAATAAATATTGAGAAACAGAAATTCTTTCATTTAAAAATCCGCCTCTACAGTAAGCAAGATACATATCCCATGTATTTTTAAATTTTTTATCAAAGCTTAATGCTTCCACTTGCTCCCAACAATCCTGAAAATTATAAAACCAAGTTTCTAAAGTTCTTGCATAAGATTGTGGAAAATCTCTTTGGGCTATTGATGTGAGTTCATTATTTTTTACAAGTTTGTGAATTATCTGATCACTTGCCAGCATTCCTCCTGGAAAAATATATGTTTGAATAAAATCTGGATTACTTTTATAGCTTTCAAAAAATTCGTCTGCAATCGTAATAGTTTGAATAGCTGCCTTACCATTCTCTTTTAATAGAGATTTTATCTTCGAGAAAAATATATCCCAATATTCTGATCCAACAGCTTCAAACATTTCAATTGAGACAATTGCATCAAACTTGCCTGATATTTTTCTATAATCTATAAGCTCTACTTCGAGTTTTTTATTGATTTTCTCAAGTCTAGTTTTTGTAAATTCAAATTGACTTTGTGATATTGTTATTCCCTTAACATTAAAACCCTTGGTAGATGCATATTCTAAAAAACCTCCCCAACCACAGCCAATTTCTAGTATTCTTGATCCTTCTTTTAAGTTAAGCATATCTAAGATTGACTGATATTTATTTTTTTGTGCTTCAGATAGACTATTTGTCTCTTTATAAAATATTCCTGAAGAATATGTCATAGAGTTATCTAACCACAATTTATAAAAATCATTTCCAAGATCATAATGAGCTTCAATATTCTTCTTACTCCCACTAATTGTATTTTTATTTAGAAAATGATTCATCTTTGCGAAAATCTTAAGAGAAAACTTCCCATTTGAGATCTTAGAAAATGCTTCTAAATTTTTAGAGAGATAATACATTAACTCAATCAAGTCATCTGTTTGCCAGTAGTTATTAATATATCCTTCAGTTAGGCCCAGCGCACCTCGCCTGAACACAAGCCAAATACCAAGCCAGGAATTAAAAGAAATTTTTACAGAATCTTGATTTTCTCCTAATTCAATTTTTCTTTTATTTGGAAGAATTATACAAATATTCTTTCTTTTTAATTCGCCAATATTTTTATTTAAGAATTTTTGTATTATTTCAGTCAGCATATCCACTATCCCCATGAGGAAAAATCTTGAATTTCTTTAGCCAAAGGAAAAAAGCTTGAATGTGAATCCTAACAAGAACAAGAAGGGAGCTTAAAATCAAGCCGATATAAAACTTAATTTTTGCAACCCCTGTAGCTTGAATAATTGATCCCCTAATATTTGTGATTATTTCTGCTTTCTTTTCTTTATTAAATTGGTTTATTTTAATTTTAAATGGATTTCTGGATAAATTAAATTTATAAAATCCTGATTTTTCTGCAAATGGCGAGACATACATATTTTTTTTTACTTCTAGCCAGATATTTTCAGAAATTGTTTCCCCTTTATTTTCGATCACATATATTTGGTCCTCATAAAATGTGTTTTTAACTTCTGCAATAAAAAATTTACAGCCTTCATTAGTCTCTAAGAACCAAAAACATACAGGATTAAATGATTTTATAAATGCTATATTCGGAGTCCTTAAGAGATTTATACGACAGTTTTTTATATCGATATTATTTTCTTTGATAAACAACTTCATTTTTTTAATAACTTTTTTCGACATATCAGAATAATATTTTCCAAAGTGCAGAATCTTTGATCTGATATATCTAAAATCATCTGAACCAAAATCATAAATATTTTCTACAAAAGCTGATTTATACCCGTATTCAAACTGGTGCTTCTTAGACCCAACCCTTCTGTGTGACACAGCTCCATCGAAAAATTTTAATTTTGCACTATTCATTTATAATCTTTAATATCTCAATCGTAGATTTTATGCCATCTTCATGAAATCCATACCCTAAATGTGCGCCAACAAAGTAGGTTTTGTTTTCTCCTTGTATAGATTTAATAAGCTTTTGTCCTTTCAGTGTATTTTCACTATATAAAGGATGCTCATAAACTATTTTCTTAAATATTTTATCTTCATCAATATTTGGAAAATTACCAAGCGTTACAAATATATCTTTTTGCGTATCTAATTTTTGTAAATTATTCATCCAATAGGAAACATAATCATATTTATCGCTCTTAAAAGAGTTCCAAGAGGACCAAAGAAATTTTTCTTTTGGCATTAGAGTTAAATCATCATGAAGCAAGACATTATTCCTTGTATATTCAAACATAGATAAAATTTCTTTTTCCTTAGAGGAAATATCATTAAGAACATCTCCTACCTGATTAGCATGACTAGCAAAAACTATTATGTCGTATTGATTAGTTATATCATTGTTTTGAACTAATACTTTTTCTTTATCACGACTTATAGATAACTGAGTATTTAGAAAAATATTTTGTATTTTAGATTTATTTGTTATTTTATCTATATAAGTATTACTTCCTCCTAGGACCGAAAACCATTGTGGTCTTCTTATTAAATCTAATAAACCATGATTTTTGAAAAAACTTGATAATGACCTCATTGGGAATTTATTAATTGATTCATGAGATGATGACCAAATTGAGGCTGACATTGGAATAACATAATTTTCTCTAAAGAAATCTGAAAAATTATTTTGTCTTAGCCACTCTTCAATTGATGAATCCGAAGTAACATCAGAAGCTAGGCTATTGAATTTTATCATTTCAAAAAAGAGTCTTATTTTCTTTAAGCTCTTAATGAATTTGAACTTTAAGAAATCATTTGAACACCATTTGATGCTATCAGTCTCTACACTAAAAGACATAGAAGTTGGATAAAGCTCCACCTCTAAATCTAAAAATAATTTTGTAAGAAGCGGGTAATTTCTATCATTCATTACAATAAAGCCTGAATCAACTCTTATCTGTTTCTCAAGCTCTAGAGTATGAGTGTGAGTATGTCCTCCTAATCTGGAATCTTTTTCAAAAATGTCTACTTGATGATGATCTGAAAGATAATATGCTGCGGAAAGACCAGATATTCCTGATCCTATAATTGCAATTTTCAGAATTTTCCCCTTGTAAACCTCATTCTTATGGTATAAATCCTAATCAAGGCAACAAAGGTAATTACACATTGTGTAAATATAGAGATCGACAGTGGGTCACTCCAATGCCATCTATCAATTGTGATCCAAAGCAAAAGAGTTTGTAAGGGAAAATTAATACATAGCCCTATAAATACAATTATTATGCTTTCACGAAATGCTGTTTTTTCAGTTTGATTCATAATTATCCTCTAAATTTAAAAAAGGCTTAAGAGATTTTTACAGCTGTTCCATATGCCATAACCTCTGAAGCGCCTTGAACAATCTGAGAAGTTTGGAACCTAAAGCAAACTATGCCATTAGCACCTCTATCTTTAGCTTCTCTTATCATTCTTTCATATGCTTGATCACGAGATCTCTCAAGTAGTTTTGAATAACTAACCACTTCTCCACCTATAATATTTTTCATAAATGCAAGAGCATCACTGCCGAAATTTCTTGCTCTTACTGTACTCCCAACAACTATGCCTAAATATTCATCAATATTTTTGTTCTTGATTGAGTCGCTTGAAACCACTAAAAAATTACCATTATCCATTCAATAAGAATATTATAAAAATTAGATTTTTTCTATAATGAATTAGCTTTCAAAATGAGCAATCTTCGCAGCTAATATAAAAATATCCATAGCAGTATCAAGCTCATCTAGATCTACGAATGTTGGTGCAATTCTTAATACCGAATCATTTGGATCATCTCCGTATGGATAGGTAGACCCTGCAGGTGTTAACATTAGTCCAGCTTCAGAACTTAAACTTACAATTCTTTTAGCAATAGGCTTTCTAGCATAAAAGGTAACAAAATACCCACCTGTTGGTTTTGTAAACTTTGCTATTTCATCCGGGAGATTTGAAAGTTTCTTGTCAACCAATTCAAATTTAGGTCTTATAAGGTCTGCATGCTTCTCCATGTGCTCTAAAATGTTTAATTTATCTTTTAAAAAATTTACATGTCTTCTTTGATTAATTTTGTCTGGGCATATAACCATCATATTCCTTATCTTTTCGATCAATTCAAAGTTTTTTTCACCGGTAGTTAGAAAAGCCATACCGCCACCTCCAAATGTAACTTTTGAGAAAGAAGTAAATACAGCAATATTATCAAGAGCGCCTAGATCTTTCGCCAAGATAGGAATTGGTGTTTGTTTTAGTGTTTCATCAAAGTCATGTATCAGGTATGCATGATCAAATAAATTTATAAAATTTGGATCATGCGCTTTAGTAATCTTTAAAAGATCTATTATATTTTCGTCAGAAAAAACTTCGCCTGAAGGGTTAGAGTGTCTTGGAACACAGATAAAACCTTTAATATTTGGATGCTTTGTTAGTTTGTCTTTTAAATCTTCTAGATTAACTCCTGATTTACAAAGATCGACAGTATGCATTTTTAAATTAAGTCCTTCTAAAGTAGCAAAATGACGGTCAAATCCTGGAACAGCGCAAAGAAATGCAGGATCTTCCTCATCTTTCCATGGATTGCCATCCAGACCAAAAAAATATCTTCCTAAAAGCAGTTGGGTCATAAGCAGATAGCTTGACTGCTCTCCAGCAATAGTTAAATTAACATTACTATCAAGAATCTCAGAACCAAGTCTTCTTGCTTCAATGATTCCAATCGGCTCTCCATAATTTCTTAAGTCGATGCCATTTTCACCAATCGGCTCCACAACTTGTGTCATTAACTTATTTGATAAATCTAATTGATCTGAGTGTGGTTTACCTCTTGTTAGATCAATTTTTAAATTTTTTTGTTTTAGTTCTTCAAAAGATTTTAGTAAATTTTCCATGACATTATGAGTGTTATCAATTTAATGAAATAATAATGCATATGAATGAAAATATAAATTTAATTTTCCTTGAGCTTATAATAGCTATACCCTTAGTTAGTATTGTCCTTTGGTCTATTTATTGGGTTAGCAAAAAACAAAATTCAAACATTGAAGAAATAGTTTCAAAGATTGTTGAAGAAAGAAATGAAAACTCATCGAAACATAGCTTAGAAAAGATTGATCTAACGCTTAAGCCCTTCAAAGAACAACTAAAAAATTTGAATGAAGAGATTGTTGGGTTAAAAGAAGAACAAGCTGCGTCTAAAGAGAGTTTTAAAGATCATGTATCAAAAATAATTGAACAAACAGATAATATTGGAAAAGAGGCAAGAGACTTAGCTTTAGCTTTAAGTGGCAATGTGCAAACTCAAGGAGCTTGGGGAGAACAGGTACTTGAAAAAACTCTTGAAGAATCTGGGCTTAGAAAAAATAAAGATTATGTTCTTCAAAAAAAATATATGGCAAGTGATGGCTCAACTGTTCAACCTGATGCAGTTGTTTTTATGCCAGATAATAGAAGTATCATTATTGATTCAAAAGCATCACTTACATCCTATTTGAGGTATATTGATACCGAAGACAGGATTGAGAAAGAAAAGCATCTAAAAGAACATTTAAACTCTTTAAAGACACATATTAAGCAACTTTCAACTAAATCGTATAAAAACGTTGAAAAACTTGGCTCAGCTGACTATATTCTTATGTTTATTCCTATTGAGTCAGCGCTTTCTCTTGCCTTAATGAATGATTGGGATCTACAAAAAACTGCCATGCAAGCCAAGATGGGATTTGTAACTCCAACTAACTTAATTGCCATTCTTAGAGTTGCAGAAAGTTTATGGCGTCAAGATAGACTGAGTAAAGATGCTGAAAAAATTGCCATGAGGGCAGGTCTTATGATTGATAAACTCGTGGGCCTTAAAATAGATTTCGAAAAAGTAAAAAGTAGCTTTGGGGCTACTCAAGAAGCAATAAATGAAGCAGAGAAAAAGTTAAATACTGGAAAAGGGAATCTTACAAGCCAAGCAAAAGAGTTACAAGAAATGGGAGCCAGATCAAAGAAAGTTCTCCCAGATTCAGATAATAAGTAAAAATATAGTGCAACACCTAAGATTATTTAAAATACTTTCCTATCCCTGGCTAATATTTGTGTCAATAATATTTTTGACTTTTATTGTTTTGGGCTTCTCTCAGCCGCTTAATGAGTTTGTAACTCCATCTACAATCATTGAGATGACTTTTAACACTATTTTATTGTGCTTTTTTGTATCTATATTTACATTCTTGATAGCGGTTCCTTGCTCAATTTTTGTCACTATGTTTGATTTTTTTGGAAGAAAGTTCTTCTCTTGGGCTTTGTGTCTATCTTTGGCATTTCCTGTTTATGTATATGCTTTTATTTTTGTCGGGGCTGCTGAAGAAATGAACTTTATTTCAAACTCAATAAGGGAAAATACTGTTTTATCTGCTTTTATAATGTCACTTGGGCTTTATCCTTATACTTTTCTATTGTGTAAGGCTCAGTTAAGAAAGATCGGTGTAAATATATTTAAAGCATCCAAGTCTCTTGGCAAAAATAATTTTCAAACTTTTTATCTTGTGCTGCTCCCCTCCCTAAAACCTTCAATTGTTGCTGGCACAGTTTTGTGTATCTTTGAAACTATTTCTGATTTTGGAGGTGTAGCAACTTTGGGTATAAATACTCTTACGGTGGGAATTTTTAACATTTGGTTTGGCTATCAAGATTTAATATCAGGGGCAAAAATATCTCTTTTGTTATTCCTGCTAGCAATGTTAATTTTATCTATAAGTAGAGCAAGCTCGGAGGGTAAAAGATTTTCAAGTACTGGTAAAGCAAACCACAGCCTTATTAAACCCAACAAAGTGCTTAATTTGTCTATATTTCTATTTTGCTCATCTATTTTTGCTATAACATTTATCTTTCCTTTTGGACAACTTCTGTTATGGTCCTCAGAAAATCTAACAAACAATATTCCATTAGATCTTTTATTAAATTCATTTTATATTGGCTTAGTTGTTGCTTTAGCTGCTTCATTTATTGCACTAATCCTATCATTGGGGAGTTTTAGAAATTCAAATAAAATAATTTTTAATTTATCAACTGTTGGCTATGCAATCCCGGGTTCTGTTGTTGCTATTGCCCTGTTACTAGTATTTAACTTTTACTTTGATATATCCATTACTGTTATTGGAATTTATGGCTTATTCCTATGTTTATTAATAAGGTTTATAACTCCTTTAATAAGATATTTAGATGCTGCGCTTTTGGGCATGCCAGAGGAGACTTTGTCTGCTGCAATGATTTTCTCAAAAAATTCTTTTAGAACCTTCAAAAAAATATATTTTCCTTCTTTGTATTCACCTCTATTATTAGGTTTCTTAGTCGTTTTTATAGAGGTAGTCAAAGAGCAACCTGCAACACTTTTACTCAGACCGGTTGGCTTCGATACCTTGTCGTCTAAGATTTATAATTTTACTTCTGAAGGTCAATGGGAGTTAGCATCTACTCCTAGCATTGCTATGGTTTTTTTAAGTCTAA
>MDTD01152556.1_pt1 | contig 11349 bp, 8 predicted proteins | sample 811221 | NCBI WGS metagenome assembly MDTD01 (sample SAMN05326646, study PRJNA326480) | marine metagenome | isolation source: seawater | place: Pacific Ocean: South West | collected 2011
TCCTGCCACCACTACCAGCTTTTCTACTTTCTCTTGATAGACCTTGAGTATTAAATAATACTTTTACTAATTGATCAGATTTTTTTTGGTTATTAACAAGAATATCATTCAGCTTATTAATCTTTTTTTCATTTTCTTTAACTTGATTATTTATAATTTCTTCATATTTTTTTAATTCATTAGCTTGATTTTTATTCTCATACTCTAAAGCAGTAATTCTTTCAAACTGCCTATCAATTTTATTATTTTTACTTGTTAAAGAATTTGAATCAAAAGAATTTAAAAGAAAATAAAATCCTGAAAAAAGTATAGGAATAGTAAATAAAAAAATTGATACGGTAAATTTATTAATATGAAACTGTTTTAAATCAAACTGCCCATCTTTAATTACAATTATTTTATAACCTTTTTTAAACAAGAAAAATAATCTCCCAAAATTTAAATTACTGAAGTGCTATAATTTATAGAAAACTAATCTACTTTTCAATTCTATTAATTTTTATTTTTTATATCAATAAAATTTTGAATTTCTTTAATTTTTTTTATCATTTTAATAAAAGTTTCATCATTTGAAAAATCATAGGAACCATCTTCTTTATTACATTTATATAAATATGAACCCAATTTTTTATAATAAAGATTTAACTCCCATTTCAATTTTTGAACTTCAATTTTACTAAAACTATCTTTTGAAATACTAGCGCTACCTGTTAAAATATTATTAAACAATATACTAATATACTGCAAGAATTTTTGTGTTGATTTATTGATTTTTTTAACAAAAAATAACCAGAAATCTGCCATTAGTCTATCATTCCGAAATAATTTTAGTTATTACTTCTTTTATTGATTGAGGGTTAGCTTTTCCCTTTGATTCTTTCATAATTTGACCCATAAAAAAACCAATCAACTTATCTTCACCATTCTTTAATCTTTCAAATTCTGCACTATTTTTATCAAAAATATTTCTAGTTATAGAATCTAGAAATTTACTGTCATCAACAATCATCATTTTTTCCATTTCCATAATTTCAACTGGGGCTCTATCATCATCTAACATAATATGAAATATTTTTTTTGCATTTACATTTGTTAACTTACCATCTTGAAATAAAATAATTAAATCACTAATTCTTTTCACATCAATTGGTAAATTATTAATGGAAACACCCTCCTTATTAGAATAACTTAAAATTTCTCCCAAAACCCAATTAGACGTCTCTTGAGGTAAATTTGTAAATTTAACTAGAGCTTCAAAATAATTAGCCCAATCTAAATCAGAAATCAAAATTTCTATATCTTGATCCTTTAAATTATAATCTTTTTTAAATCTATTATATTTCTGCTCAGGTAATTCTGGAAGTTGATTTCCAATTTCGTCAATTTTATACTGAGAAATTTTTAAATGAGGTAAATCTGGTTCAGGAAAATACCTATAATCATGAGCATCTTCTTTTTTTCTTAAAACCTTTGTTATATGATTCTTTTCATCCCAAGTTAAGGTTGTTTGTTCTACTTTACTTCCACTTTCAATTATCTTAATTTGTTCTTTAAACTCATAATCAATTGCTTTTTGGACAGATTTGAAAGAATTTAAGTTTTTTACTTCTCTACGGGTTCCAAGTTTTGTTTCATTTCTTTTTTTAACAGAAACATTTATGTCTACTCTTAAATTTCCTTTTTCCATATCACAGTCTGAAATTTCTAAATATTTAATAGTTTGTTTTAGTTTTTCTAAATACAATTTTGCTTGTTTGCTGGACTTTATTTCTGGTTCAGATACAATCTCTATCAATGGAGAACCTGCTCTATTTAAATCAATAAATGAAAAATTATCTGAATGATGAATTAGTTTTCCTGAATCTTCTTCGAGATGTGCGCGTGTAATACCTATTTTATATTTTTTATCACCATCATTTATATTAAGAAATCCGTCAAAACATATAGGATCATTAAATTGTGATATTTGATAACCTTTCGGCAAATCAGGATAAAAGTAATTTTTTCTTGAAAAGCTAGTATGATGATTAATCTTAAAATTAAGTGCATGTGATAATTTTAATGCCATATTTATTGCTTCTTCATTTATAATAGGTAGTGACCCTGGCATTGCTAAACATACAGGACATGTAAGTGAATTTGGCTCTTCACCATATTTTCTTAAACATTGACAAAACATTTTTGTCTTTGTTGAAAGCTGAATATGAACTTCTAACCCAACTATTAATTCCCAATTATTCATAAATTTTAACTACTTTAAATTTTAAACTGCTTAACTTCAATAATTTCATCAATTTCATTTAATTTTTCTAAACATTTTTGGTTCAATTTGTTATCAACTTTTATAATTGATATTGGACTTTCATTTTTGTAAGGTCTACTTAAAATATATTCGGCTATATTAACACCAAATTCTCCGAGAATTGTACCAACTTTCCCAACAACACCAGGTGTATCTTCATTTCTTTTTAATAAAATTCTTCCTTCAGGAATGAAATTAATATCATGATTCATAAATTTCAAAATTCTATATTCATCATCAAAAAATACACTCCCTCCAACATTAATTATATTTTTTTTAGTATGAACGAATATATCAATTAAATTTTCATATTTATCAATATTGTTGTTTGATGAGCTAATTATTTCAATTCCTCTTTCATGGGCAATACTTAAGGCATTAATATAATTTACTCTATCATCTATCATATTTGAAAGCAGACCTTTTATTAAAGCAATACTAATTGGTTTAGGTTCTATTTTTTTTCCATAACAAATGATTTTTATCTTTTGAATTGAACTTTCAATGAGTTGAGATTGAATTTTACCTATTAATTCAGCTAAGTTAAGAAAGGGTTGAATCTTTTTCAGTGTATTCATGTCTGAGATAGGTAGATTTATAGCATTATTTAATTCATTATTTTTTAAAAATTCAACTGTCTGATGACATATAGATATCGAAACTCCTTCTTTGGCTTCAATTGTTGATGCTCCTAAATGAGGTGTTAATAAACAATTTTTTGCATTTATAAGTGGACTATCTTTACTTAATGGTTCATTTTCAAAAACATCAATCCCAGCTCCTGATATAAAATTTTGATTTAAAGCCTTAGCTAAATCATATTCATTAATAATGCCACCCCTAGCCACATTAATTATTTTGGAACCAGGTTTCATCATTTTAATTTTTTTTAAGTTAATCAAATTTTTTGTAGAATCATTTAATGGAACATGTAAAGTAATAATATCACTATTAGCAATTAACTCATCTAAACTGACTATTGTAACTCTTTCATTGTGATATTTATCTTTATCAATATATGGGTCATATCCTAAGATTTTTAACCTAAATGATAAAGCTCTGTCAATAACTTCATTGCCTATTTTACCTAATCCAATAACACCTAAAGTTTTATTTCTAATTTCATTTCCAACTAAATTTGATCTTTCCCATTTTCCTTTAATTAATGATTCATGCCCTAAATGTAAATTTCTTGATAATGCTAATATCATAGCTAACGTATGTTCAGCAGCAGAAATAGAGTTGCCATCAGGAACATTCATAACAACTATACCATATTTAGTAGCAGTATTAATATCTATATTATCTACTCCTACGCCTGCTCTTCCTATTATTTTTAAATTTTTAGCTTTTTGAATGTCTGATTTTAAAATCTTAGTTCCACTTCTTATAATCCAAGCATCTATTGTTTCAATTATATTATTTATAGATTTTGATGAATTACTTCTATCAATAATTTCACAATCATTATCTTTTAGTAATTTAATTCCTGAATCTGAAATTGGATCGGTTATTAAAACTTTATACTTCATATCTACCTCTATTACTAATTATATCATCAATATTATTTAAATATTCATCTAAATCTTGCTGATATATATTGCCCATATGAGCAATTCTAAATGCCTTACCTCTTAATTGTCCATATCCCCTATCCATTCTAAAACCTCTTTGCAACAACTCTTTATTTAAATTATTTATATTCCAATTTTGATTATTATTAATGCAGGTTAATGTATATGATTCATATCCATTTTCTGAAAATAAATTCTGATTATGCTTTAAAGCCCACTCCTTTGTATGTACAGACATGTCTAAATGCCTTTTCCATCTATTTTCTAATCCCTCTTTATATATTTTTGATAAAATATATTGAAGACCAAAAAGATGTGAAATTGAGGGTGTTGTAGGAGTTTGATTTTTTGAATATGATTTTTCATATGTCATCAAATCAAAATAATAACCTTTATTTTTAAGATTTATTGATTTTCTATACATTTTATCAGAAACTGAGCATAACGAAAAACCAGCAGGTAAGCCCCAAGCTTTTTGTGTTGACGATAAAAGAAAATCAATCCCCAACCTATCTACTTCAATTTTTACTCCTGCCATTGAACTAACTGCATCAACTAACCAAATAACATCTGGATATTTTCTATTTAATAATTCAGATATCTCATTCAAATTACTCATAACTCCTGTAGATGTCTCATTATGTACCATTGCAAATACATCAAATTTACCTGTTGAAAGTAATTTGTCAATATCATCTACTTTTATACCCTGACCCCAATCATAATTAATTTCTTCAACATTGTAATTACATATGCTTGAAACTTTAGACCATTTTTGACTAAACGCACCATTTACTGCATGTAATATGTTTTTTGATACAGAATTTACAATCCCCATTTCCCATAATGCTGTTGCAGGATTACTTGTTAATAAAATTTTATTTTTAGTATACAGTAAGCTTTGAACACCTTTTTTTATATCATTTATCAAATTTGATATTTCAGGTGTTCTATGGCCAATTTGATTTTTACCCATAGCTTGTAAAATATCGTTCGGAACATGTGTTGGACCAGGTATGAACAATTTAAGGTTTTTCATATTTCTTTGTATTTATATAATGAATGTATAACATAAAGTTAATCAATGCTAAAAAAATTAAAAAGAGAGTTGTTATAAATAAATAAAAAAATTATAAATTATTGTATGTTAAAAATCAATGAAATATTTCATAGCATACAGGGTGAATCTTCAAAAAGTGGAACTCCTTGTGTATTTATTAGATTAACTTATTGTAATCTTAGATGTAGCTACTGCGATTCTGAGTATTCTTTTTATGAAGGAAAGGATATGAGTATATCAGAAATTTTAAAGGAAGTTGAAAAGTATAATTGTAAATTAGTAGAAGTAACAGGTGGTGAACCATTATTACAAAAAGAATCCATTGATTTAATGAAGATACTTTTAGAAAAAAAATATACTGTTATGCTTGAAACTGGAGGTTCCTTACCTATTGACAATGTTCCTAAAGAGGTTATTAAAATTATAGATTTTAAGTGCCCTACAAGTGATATGCATAAAAAAAACAACTGGGATATTTTAAATTTTATTCAAGATCATGATGAAGTTAAGTTTGTAATTGGTGATTATGATGATTATATGTGGGTAAAAGACAAATTAAATAAATATAATTTCAAAGATAATACTATTTTATTTTCTCCAACCCATGATCAATTAGATCCTAAAATTCTATCGGAATGGGTTTTAAAGGATAGTCTAAATGTTAGAGTGCAAATTCAGCTTCACAAATATATATGGGATGCTGATACAAAAGGAGTTTAATAGCTAAAAGTATAAGAAAAACTAATAAGAGGAAGACCAATAACCGCGCTATCTGAACTTATAAAAAAAGGCCAAGAAAAATCAACAGATAATTGTCTTCCAAAAAATCTTAATCCCGAATTTGAAATAATGAATAAATCTTCACCATAAAAAAACCAATTTTCTGAAATTAAAGATAAAGAGTTGCCAGCTCTTTTTTTTCCACTGAAAACTAAAGTTAGATTTTCAGCAAACTGTAAACCGTCATCAGAATCTTGAAAATACGCTAAACCTGGAGTGATAGAAATATTATCATCATCATCACCTTTAGTAAAAGAACCAAAAATAAATCCACCGCCAAATTCAATTTGACCTAAATATAATAAACCAAATGAGCTCTGCCAATTACCATAATTTTTATCTGTACTATATTTATATGAAAATTGCTTTAATTGATTATCTAATCCAGCACCTGGTAATACTGAAATACCAATTTCTGTTGATATATTTTCACCAAATGGTACTCCTAAAGAATTAAAAAAGACCCAAGTATTTCTAAGGTATGTATTTCCTGAGCCAATAGGTGTTGCTGTAGGTGCAAAAAAATATCGACTTTTATGAGGGTCGTCAAATAAATACCCTTGTATTTCTTCTTTCCTAATAATACTAATTTGATCCATTTGATAAACAAAAATATTATCGTCAGATTTTATTTTAATGTATTCATTAGGTTTTGTCTCTATGATTACACCTTTTATGATGGTGCCATCATTTAACTCAACTATATCTTCATATATTTGTGCAAATGATAATGATGTAAAAAATATTAAAATTAAAAAAAAATTCATAATTATATCTAACTAAGAATAATATTTACAATCAATATTATGTCTTGAACGTTAATTGAGTTATCATTATTTAAATCTGCTAGATTTAGCTGCTGTTGATTAAGCTCTGTTTGTCCTAAAATATAGTTTATAATAAGAACAACATCTTGAACATTGATTAATTGATCTAAATTTGTGTCGCCTAAATCATATGGAGTATAAGTAATATCTGGAATCCCTCTTACTCTACAGTGCAAAGCATCAGTAGATTGCCAAGAACCAGTAAAACCTAAAACTTCATAATCTGGCATAGCCTCTCTATAAACCTCTAAAGCATCATCATCCCAGGAACTATTCATTATTGGAACAAAAACTTTATTGTTTAATATTAAAGAATTCGTGTAAGGTTGGTCGTTTGGTGTATATACTCTATATAACTCCCATGTATCACCTGTTTCGGTCGTAGTTGATGCAAAATAATTTGCAACATCTTCTATCATTTCATATTGATCATGCCATGTTGGAACAGATCTAATTAATACTTTTGATGGTGAAAGATATTTACCCCAACAATCTATATGATCTATATATTCATCATTAGGATCAGCGACAACATGATATGTATCAATTCCATAATAATCAAACATAATATCATCAACATAATCACATGATTCAAGAGGAATACTATCATCATCATTTGTATTACATTCATTATTCTCTGTATAAGCAATATGTGCTGCAGCTGCCGTACCTAAACCATCTGTCATATAGTTACCACCAGTTGCAACAACATCTGCGGAGTAATAGGGGATGTTAAGATGTTCTGATACTTTAAAAGGAGCTTGATTATCATTTGGTCTTGGTCTATTATATGTAAAATCAACTATTGAATATTCACCATTACCATCTACAACCCACCATGGGCCGTAATCTCTAGTCCAATATGAATCAGTCGAACCAATTATAAATTCAACATTATCCATGTTAACATTAGCATTATTCATAGAATTATATGCTGAATTTTCAGACCAACTTGATACTAAACAATAAATGATTACATCTTCAGACATTTCTCTAATTAAAGATGTTGAAATACCAAATGGATACCTTATCAAAACACCTTGCATAGGCTCATATTCTGCTACTGCTCTAACTGGACCTGGAGGTGGTTCAGTTCTAGTTCGCATTTGATCAATAATATGTAAATTTTCCATTTCCCAATCTGTAAAACCTTTTGGTAATTCGGTAGCGACTATCATTGATAATAATAAAAATAAAATTTTAAACATGTTTTAACCTTTTAAATAAAAATAATATAATAATATTATGAAAAAAAAACTTAGTATAATGTAACAATTTGTAGAAATTAATTATTAGCAAATTCATCAAAGCATTCAAACAATAAATTTAAATTTAATTCATTATTGATATATGGATTACAGTCTTCAATAACAATTTTAATTTCATTAAAAGCTTCATCATATAATTGCTTTCTTAAAAATATTTTTCCCCTTAAATAATGTATATTTCTATAATCTAATTCATCATGATTAAAATCATAAAATGGTTGAAGTGATAGTAAAGTGTCTGAATATGCTAAACTTAAACTAAAAAATAAGGAATCATCTAAACCTAAATAATAGTTTGTATATACCATACCTAAATACATGTCACACCAATCTTGATTTGAAATTTGGTCAGATTGCGAAATAAGTAAGTCCTGATAAGATAATTGAAATGTTTCAATTGATTCATTCCTCAAAGAGTCCCTTATTTCTAAATCATTTAAATATGTGCCAGCTAAATATAATTGGTTCCATCCAATTCCATTGTAAGCTTTAAAATATGGGCCTATGAATTGTTGTGAAGAAAATTCTAAATCAATTGCTTGAATTGCTATATTAAAATGTTCTAATGATAAATCATAATAATCTTTGTAATCGCTAATTAATATAGTATCTGATAAGTTAATTGCTTCAAAAAAGTTCCATCCCTCATTAATATAATATGTATAATCTAAAATTTCTTCATTTTCTGAATATTCAGAAATAACTGAATAACATGAATTCATAAAAATAAAAACTAATATATAAAAAATCTTTATCATTTTATTTTAATAACCTTATTTGATGCTATTTTGTTATCATAGTAAAAATTAATAAAATAAATTCCAGAAGGAAGATTGTTATTTAAATCAGATTTTCCATCCCAAATAAAATTATGATAACCCGAATTGATGTAACCTGAAAATAACACTCTAACTTTTTCACCTTTTATATTATAAATAGAAATTTCGATATCATTTTCAAGTGGTAAATAAAAATCAATTGAAGTTGCTGGATTAAATGGGTTTGGATAACTTGGATATAAAATAAAATTTTCTGGAAAAAATTCTTCAATTAAAAGATTTTCATTAAAAAATAATCCATATGTACCAAAATTATCAATCATAGTCTTTGAAAAACCATCTTCAATATAGGTGTTACAATATTCAAACTCATTATTATTTAATCGATAGATTCCTAATTTAGAATAATCATATAAAGGATCAATCATACTCAAATTAAATGATAAACCTATTTTGTTATTTAACATGATATTATCTGGATAAATATTTATTAAATCCCCAACTAAATTCATATTATTATTTCCAATTTCTTGTTTCTGCTGTGTTACTAAGCAATTTATAGTTTTATTAGTAGAATTTTTCGGTAAATCTAATTTTATATAATTATTCATAAATCCAATAGTAGAATTCGTAATTGGATTAATTATACCAAAACTTATATCTTCTATATCAGAATTGATATTTTCAACATGATCTCTCATCTGAAATCTTAATCTAGTATCTCCACTTCTAATAAATGAGTATGGTAAAAAATAAATATAATTTAATGAGTCTATTTCATTTGGAAATAAAATTTGATCATCAATTCCATTAATACCATAATCAATCCATAATTTTATTGGTCTATTATTATTATCAAAATCAATGAGCCTTTCGGTACTTAACATATATAAATCAAATTTTTCAGAAAAAATATCATCATATAGAGGTATCATATTAACATTTGGTAAAGTAATGTCAATAAAGAAGGAGTAATCCTCATCCTCGACAAATATTTGAGGATCTGAATTTTGATAATCATATTGATAATTTTGCGCCACAACTCTCCAATGATATTCAGTAAATCCTGTCAAATCAAGCCCACTTATTGACTCTAAATCAACATCTATCCTTGCTATTTTATTATCAATATCAACAAAATAATTAATATCCGGATTACTTATATTATGAATTATACTATCAGCTAAAATAACTATGTTGTTTGAATTTAAAACTTCTACTGCTTCAAGTCTAAAATAAATGTTTTCCATTAAGATATCTTTATTGATTTCAGGATAAATATCAATATCTAAGCTGTCAATCCATTCCCATTCAAACCTTAAATGATCAGGTAATGAATTTTCTATATAAACTGGCTGATATGGATATCTGTAAAAAATATCTTCATTATCAAATGTAAAAAAAGTTGACTCATCTAATTGGTAATTTCTTAAATCTGTAAAAATATTAAATGATTCTGGAATATCGTTTATTTGGTTAATTTGTAATGGAAAGTCTATAGCTATACTTATATTATTACCATTATTTGAATCATCTTCATCATTAAGGTTATTATCTCCATTATCTTGAAGTGTAATCAAAAAATTAGTGCTACCATTCATATTTGTATCTAGTTTAAAAGTTAAAATACCTTCGTTTAAATTATTAATTTGCAATTCTGGATTTATGCTAAATAAACTTTGATCATATGTATTTTCTATAACAAAATTTAATTCCTGATCATTTTCTTTAAATTCCCCAGTGCCTCCGCCAGGATTTAAATTACTAGCCCAATTAATAATATGCTGCCCAGTATCTTCATCAACAACATAGGATAATGGACTGTAATCAAAAGTAGGTTGATCGTTCACAGGATTTATAATAATTTGACTTCTAACCGTATCAGATTGACCAGATAATTCATCTTTAAGTAAAATTGAAAAATCAGATTGACCATTTGCATTTAAGTTTGGATTAATATTAAAGTAACCTTCTGAATTTAAATTATAACTTTCTATTAAATTTTGATTTTCAAAAAATATTTCAAATTCTAAAATTTGATTTTCATTGTATGCACCAGCTGAAATATTAAAAGCCCAATTTTCATAATAATTGTTATCTTCATTGATTATAATAGTATCTAAATTTGAAAAATATGGCATGTCATTTATTGGATTAACAACTACATCACAATAAAAAATTTGACTTTGAAGCCCCTCTGAATCAGTAATGTAGACAGGCACTTCAATTACACCTTCATTTTCAGAATTATAATCTTGGTTAAAAAATATTCCATATTCACCATCAGTTGTATAATTATTATTAATGTTATCATGATCTATAAATAAAGTTAACAATTCATCACTATCTTCAATATCTTCAACATCAAACATTGTGATATCTAAAATTAATTTATTTGTATCATCACAAATTTCATGACCACAATCTTCATCATATATGATAAAAGATTGATCGTTTATAAAAGGTGAATCATTAATAGAATTAATAGTTAAAGAATAAGTGTATATATCTGAAGAATCAAATGCACTATCAAACAACTGTACACTAAATAATGTGCTTCCAGATATGTTAAGCGTTGGTACTATAGTAAACTGACCATTTGGTGTAAGGGTATAACTTTCAATGAAATCAGGATTATCAAAGGTAACCGTAAAAAATAAATCTTGATCTTCATTGTCAGCTCCTGTTGAAATATTTGTAGCCCAAATATCATTGTAAGGTTCATCTTCATTAATTTCTATATTGCCAATATTATCAAA
>MDTD01057180.1_pt1 | contig 11348 bp, 13 predicted proteins | sample 811221 | NCBI WGS metagenome assembly MDTD01 (sample SAMN05326646, study PRJNA326480) | marine metagenome | isolation source: seawater | place: Pacific Ocean: South West | collected 2011
AAAAAAAAAAACTTTAAAAAAAATATTAAAATTTCAAAAAAAAAAACAAATTATTTGTAAACTGTATTGTTAATAATGCTGGAATGAGATTTAGAAAGAAATTTTTAAATATAAAAATTGAAGAATTTAAAAAAGTTTTTGATAATAACTTTTATTATATTGTTTCGCTTACAAAACAATTCATTAAAATCGCAATAAAAAAAAGAAAAATTTTATCAATAGTAAATATAAGTTCTATAGTCGGATCAAGAGGTTTTTCCGAATTGTCAGCTTACGCATCATCAAAAGGTGCACTAGATTCTTTTACAAGATCAATAGCAATTGAATATCCAAAAAATGTTAGAATTAATAATGTTTGCCCTGGGTTTACTAGAACTTCATTTTACAAAAAATTTAAAAAAAAGAAAAAATTATATAATTGGACACTGCAAAATACACCTTTAAGGAGGTGGGGAAAAAGTGAGGAAATCTCTAGTTTGGTTGCTTATTTAATCTCAGATAAATCTGATTTTATTACTGGTCAAAATTTCTACATTGATGGGGGCTGGACTGCAAAATGAAAACTGTTGGATTAATACCATCGAGGTTAAATTCATCAAGACTTCCACAAAAACCTTTGCTTGAAATAGAAGGTATTCCACTAGTAATACACACATATAGAAGAGCTAAATTATCAAAAAATTTGGATGATGTATTTATTTGTTGTGATGATAAAAAAATTATTAATGTTGCAAAAAAATTTAAAGCAAAAGCTATTTTAACTTCTTCACATCATAAAAATGGGACAGAAAGAATTTACGAAGCGTTTCTAAAAAATAAAAAAAGTTATGATTTGATTATTGATATACAGGGTGACGAACCATTAATTAGTCCTTATCATATTGATAGATTAATAGATTTTCATAAAAAAAATAAAAATATTGATATTGTACTACCTCATTTACTTGTAAAAAATTTAAATAATCCAAATCTAGTTAAAATTGTTTCTGACAATAAGAGTAATGTTTTGTACCTTTCAAGAGCACAAATACCTTTTGAATTTAGATCAAATATAAAAAAAGTAAAAAAACATCTTTCTATAATTTCTTTTGTACCAAGCGCATTATCAAGTTATGCAAGATCAAAAAAAACAAGCTTAGAAAAAATTGAAGATGTTGAATTATTGAGAGCATTAGAAATTGGATTAAAAATAAAAACTTTAAAAATGAATGGAGACAGTTTTTCGGTTGATGTAATTGAAGATTTAAAAAAAGCAAAATTAAAAATGAAGGATGATAAAATTTTTAAAATTTATAGATGATTATCAATTATTATATAAATGACTTCAAGCACAATATAATAATTAGTGATAAAATAGAAAAAAATGTTTCAAGAGAGGTTGAAAAAGTTAATTCAGATAAAAAAGTTTTATTTGTTTACGATGAGAATATTGATTCAAAAATTATTTTTAAAATAAGAGATCAATTAAAAATATTTGGATCTGATTTGATTTTAATCAAAATACACGGAAATAAAGCCAATAAAAATATAAAGATCCTTTTAAAAATTATAGATGTGCTAATTTCTAGTCAGTTTACAAAAAATTCAATCTTGATATCGTGTGGTGGAGGTGTAGTTGGTGATTTATGCAATCTAGCAGCAAGTGTTTATTTAAGAGGTATAATATATTTTCATATTCCAACAACAATGACAGCAATTGTAGATAGCTGCATAGGAGGAAAAACTGCGATTAATTATAGAAATATAATTAATTCCTTCGGAACATATTATCATCCAAAATCTGTTTTTATTTTTAAACAAATAATCGATTTGTTACCAGAACGTGAATTTTTTGCTGGAATACCTGAAATTATTAAAAGTGGACTTATAAAAAATTCTAAAATTTTACATATTTTAAAAAAGGATCATATAATAATTAAAAAAAGAAATTTTTATGTATTAAAAAAAATTATATCTGAAACACTTAAAACAAAAATTTATTTTTTTAAAAATGATGTTTTTGAAAAAAAAAATAGATTAAAATTAAATTTTGGACATACATTTGGTCATGCAATAGAGATGGCCACAGATAAATTTATTGCAAAAGATTACTTTAGACATGGAGAAGCTGTTGGCATTGGTTTGCTATGCGAAATATATTATTCAAATGGAAGAAACTCAAAATTATTAGATTATGTAAAGAATATATTAAGTTTATACAATCTTCCAATCTCTATTAAAAAAGAAAATTACAAATTTGATTTAATTAAAATTCAAAATGAAATTTATAAAGGAATTTTTCTAGATAAAAAAAAAATTAATAATTTTCCAAGATATATTTATTTAAAAAATAAATTTAAGCCTCAAGTAAAAGAAATTAAAAATTTTAATCTTTTGAACTTAACAATTAAAAACTTTTTGACTTGAAAAATCTATTATTCATCCCTTGTTATAATGACAGCGAAAATTTAAAAAAAATTTTGAAAGAAATTGATAATTTAAACGAATTAAATTTTGATATCTTAATAATTAATGACGGATCGGAAAAAGAAATAAAATTAAAATCTAACATGATAAAATTAGTAATTATCAATTTAAAAAATAATTTTGGAATTGGCCACTGTTTGAAATTAGCTATAGAATTTGCAATGAAAAATAATTATAAAAAAATTTGTCGTATCGACTCTGATGGAGAACATGATCCATTATATATAAAAAGCGTTTTAAAAAAATTAGATAACAATGATTTTATTATTGGGGAAAGAAGTATAAATTATAAAGAAAATATTATTAAAATTTTTTCAAAAAAAATATTAAAATTTTTAATAAATAAATTTTTCAAATTAAGATTTACAGATTTTAATTGTGGTATGATGGGTTTTAATTATAAATCTATGAAAATCATTTCCTCAATAAACTTGATAAATTATCCTGAGCCGCAGATTATCATTGAATTATGTAATAGAAATTTAGATTATGAAATTGTTCATATAAAGCAAAGAAAAAGATATTTTGGAAATTCAAGTATAAATTTTTTTCGTGGAGTTGATTTTTTTCTTGTAACTTTTTTTTTTATTTTAAATTATATTATGAATAAAAAATGATTAAATATATAGCAACAATATTTTTGTTTATCTTGCCAATTTATTTAATTAAACAAAAATTTCTTAGATTAGAGAATACTATAATTTGGCTGTTTCTTTTATTTTTATTATCTATTGCAAGTTTAAATATAGATTTCATAAAATCAGTCGCAAATTATATAGGTATAATTAGTCCAGTAAACTTTTTAATATTTGCAACATTTCTGATATTTTTATTCTTAATTCTTAATCTTTTAAAAAAAATTAGTGACCTTAATAATAAGTTAGAAGATATAGTGATAAAAACTCAAGTTAATAAGGAAACTAAAGAAATTAATAAAGATAAAGATTAATAGTTGTGCAACATGATTTTTCCATTGTTATTCCAACTTTAAATAGTGAGAAATATTTAGAAAAAACTCTAGAGTCAATTAAAAAACAAAATAAAAGTATTGAAATTGAATGTATATTTTCTGACGGTGGATCGTTTGATGCTACTTTAGCAATAATAAATAATTTTTATCAGGCAAATATAACTAAAATAATTTTATACAATCAAGTTGGAATGTCAAAAGCTTTAAATTCTGGTTTCAAAGTTGCAAATGGTAAATATGTTTCATATTTAAACAGTGATGACATGCTTGCTGAGGATGCATTAGATATTGTTAAAGAAAAATTTGAAGTTTACAAAAAATATCAATGGTTAATAGGTTTGAGTGAAAATATCGGTAAAAAATATGTTTTAAATAAAATTGTCACAAACTATAAAAAATCACTTTTAAATTTATTAAATTTCAACTTACTTTGTGCGAATAATATTATTTCTCAACCATCGGTTTATTGGAAAAATACTTTTTTTCAAAATATAGGATATTTTAATGAAAAGATTAGTTATAATATGGATTATGATATGTGGTTAAGAATGATTAAAAATTCACCTCCTTTAAAAACTAAAAAAAAATTATCCTATTTTAGAAGACACAATGACAGTTTATCTCATAAAAATTTAATAAAACAATTTTATGAAAAATTTAAAACTATGAGAAAATATAATAAAAATATAATTATATCTGCCTTGCATTTATCTTTGTCTTTATTTGTTGTTTTTGTTTATAAAATTACTAATTATTAAATATTAATGATAAATCTAGACAAAATTGAAAAATCATCATTTCCTTATCCATTGGTCATTGTTGAAGATTTTTTTGAGGAAAATTTTCTTCAAAAAATTTTAAATGAATTTCCTAAACAAGAAGAGTTTGTAAATTTCAAAAAGACAATGGTTAATAGAAGATTTCTTTCAAATGATAATCCAGACTTTTATAAATATATTTATGAAAAAAAATTTTGGGCAGAGTTTTATAAAAAAATTAATAATTATAATTTTTATAAAAATGTATTAGATTTATTACTATCTGAAGAGCAGCAATATAAAAAATTTTATGAATTATCATTTTTTGATAATTTTAATAAAAAAAATAAATTAACATTTAATTTAAATTATTATTTAAGAGAAATGACCCAGATTGTCCCAAGAATAAAATTTTTTAATTACCTGAGAAATTTTACAAAAAAAATTTTATATAAAAACAATCGTAGAGATGGCGTATATCTTAGATTTGATATTTCTAGTGCATCAAATGGATATTTTAGAACACCACATACAGATAGTGACGGAACTATACTTGCTTTTCTTGTATACTTAGAGGATCAGGTTAATATAGGTGGAACTGGTGGCGAGTTTGTTGTAAACGATACTAACTTAAATGAAATAAAATCAATTAGACCAAAAAAAAAACAAAGCATTATTTTTTCTGTCGAACAAAAAATCTCTTCATTCTGTATCAAAAATTAAGAATGCAAATGGGTGGAGAAAATTTATTTACGGTGGTTTTACTTGTACTGACAAAAAAATATGGTCTAAAGTAAATGATTAAAAGATCATGCTTATTTTTTTTTCAAATATTTTTAACAGTCATAATACTGGATATTGTTTTTCTCTTATTTTTGCCAAAAAAAATAAAAAATATTAGTATTTTTTATTTAGCAGATGAAAATAAATATTTGACAAAAGGTTTTCCTAAAAATTATTTTGAAAATAATAATGAAAGAGGTTTTGATATAAAAATTTCAGTGATTCCAACTAAAACACAACTACCAAATGAAATACAAAAACCATACGATATTTTTAGTAATTCTATTGGTTGTTTCGATAATGAAAAAAAAGAAAATGAAAATCCTATAATTTATTTAGCAGGTGATAGTTTCACATGGGGTTTCTCTCCATACGAAAAAAGATTTTCAAATATTTTGGCAAAAGAATTATACAATTATGAAATTTATAATTGTGGTGTTCCTCATACAGGACAGTTTCACCAGTACTCAAAATTTTTAGAAATTTTTGAAAATTTAAAAAATTTAAATACCGTAATAGTTAATATTTATGAAAATGATATTGAGAATGATTTATTTTTCCCTCACTCAAAAGTTGTTAATGGTTATTTAGTAGATAACAAATCTTGGTGTTCAAATAATAATAAAATAAATATTCTGACAAAATCTGAAAAAGACTTACAAGATAATTTTAATAATATATCTATTCCTAATAAAATCATCTCAAAATTAGCGAAATATTCAGCAACTGCTAATATCTCTTATTTTTTCTATAAAAAAATTAAAACAACTTATTTCTCTAATTTATTAAATAAAACAAATTGTCCTAAATATTCTAATAATATTTACGAATATTCCAAAAAATATGAAAATAACAATTCTCATTTAGATGATTATTTAAATAATTTACAGTATTGGATTAATCATTCAAAAAATAATAACTATGATTTAATATTTTCTCTTATTCCCAACAAATATTCGCAAAGGAAAGAAACTGATATAATTTATAATTACGTTAAAAATCAAAATATTAAAATATTTAGTTTTAATAATTATATTTTAACTAATAAAATTGAAAAAAAAAATTTATATTGGAAAAATGATCATCATTTTAATTTAATAGGTCATAATGAGTACGCAAATTATTTAAAGCAAATAATTAAGTACTAATCTAAATTATAGTCCGTAATGTAGGTTTTATAAATATTCTTATTTTGATCATTTTTATACATAATAAAATTTTCTATAACTAATAAATCTAAATTGGTACCCATAAAACACTTGAAGGCATCTTTTGGAGAACAAATAATTGGTTCTCCTCTTATATTGAAGGAGGTATTTACTATAATTGGACAATCAGTTAATTCATTAAATTTTTTTATTAAATTATAGTATTTCTTATTATGATCTTCATCAACTGTTTGTATTCTTGAAGTATAATCAACGTGTGTAACTGCAGGGATTATTGATCTTATTTGATTTAATTTCTCTAATCCTATGATGTTACTATTTATATTCTCTGACTTTATTTTTTTTTTGTTTGATATTTCTGCAACTAATAGCATGTAAGGACTATCTCCATCTAAATTAAACCATTCAGAACAATATTCTTTTAGAATACTAGGTGCAAAAGGTCTAAAGTTCTCCCTAAATTTTATTTTTAAATTTAAATCTCTTTGCATAGTTTTTGATCTTGGATCAGCTATGATACTTCTGTTTCCAAGAGATCTAGGTCCAAATTCCATCCTGCCTTGCATCCAGCCAATCGCTTTTCCTAATTTAAGTTCTTTAGCAACAATATTTATTAATTCTTCAGTATTAAGTTTTTTATAATTAGCTTTGAGGGAAATTAGATCTTTTTCAATTTTTAAGTTGTCAAACTTTGGTCCAAGAAGTGATCCTTTCATACTGTCTTTGTTATTTTCAATAACTCTTTTTTTCTTATAATGTAAATAATAAATTCCCAAAGCAGCACCCAACGCACCACCAGCATCACCTGCCGCTGGTTGGATCCAAATATTTTCAAATATTTTTTTTTTGTTTAGGGTACCGTTAATAACACAATTCAATGCAACGCCACCTGCTAGACATAAATTTTTTTGACCAGTTTCAATTGAAACCTGTTTGGCAATTTTTAAAACTATTTCTTCAGTAACAACCTGTATAGAAGCTGCTATATCCATTTCTTTTTGTGTTATTTTTGACTCTGGCTTTCTTGGAGGGCCTCCAAAGAGATTATTAAAGTTTTTGTTAGTCATTTTAAGACCAGTACAAAAATCAAAAAAATCTATATTTAATTTAAAGCTTCCATCATCGTATATGTGAATGAGGTTATTTTTTATTAAATCAACATACTTAGGTGTTCCGTAAGGAGCTAGTCCCATCACTTTATATTCTCCAGAATTAACTTTGAAACCTAAATAATAAGTAAACGAAGAATATAATAAACCGATTGAGTGTGGAAAGTTTAATTCTTTTTCTATTTTTAATGAGTTATTATTTCCCAATGCTACAGATGTTGTTGTCCACTCTCCGACAGCATCTAAAGTAAGTATCGCGGCTTCTTTAAATGGAGAAGGATAAAATGCGCTTGCAGCATGAGAGAGATGATGTTCAGAAAAAAATAATTTTTTGTCCCAGTTATATTTTTTTATTTTAAATATTTTATTGAGTTCAATTATTATTTTTGATTTTTGAAAAAGTTTATCTTTAATCCAAATTGGCATTGATTTTATAAAACTCAAAAAACCCTTAGGTGCAAATGCCAAATAAGTTTCTAATAGTCTTTCGAATTTTAAAAAGGGTTTTTCATAAAATACAACAGAATCTAAATCTGAATAATTTATATTGCTTTCTTGCATGCAGAACTTAATCGAATTTACTGGAAAACTATGGTCGTGTTTGATCCGAGTAAACCTTTCCTCTTGAGCAGCAGCTAAAATTTTTCCATCTTTTATGATACACGCTGCACTATCATGATAAAATGCTGAAATACCCAATATATACATAAAAAATATTTAAAATATCGTATAGATTAATGGTGCAATAACAGATCCTTGAGAAACAAACAAAAGTCCACCAATAATAAAAAAAATAAAAATTATAGGTGCTAACCAAAGCTTTTTTCTAAATTTTAAAAAAATCCAAAGTTCTTTAATAATATTCATTAAAATTAAAACTGATTATAAAAAGAAAAAAATTTTTCATTTTTTTCTTCTCTCTTTTTCCACATAGATTTATTATATTTATTTTTAACATTTAGCTCATCTCTTCCAGTTATTTTCATAATAAAAGAAATAGGTGAAAAAATTAAAAAAAAAATTAAAGCCAATATAAATATACTCACAATTTTTCCAATTATAGCTCCAAAAATCATCCAATATTTATTTAAATTTGATAATGAGTTTGGATTTTTTATAGTCAAAAAAACTACAGAAAAAAAAAGTATAGATATAATTAATGAAAAATAAATTAAATTTTTAAAAAAAAAAAAGATAGTAAAACAAAATAATACAAAACTTAAAAAATATCCAAATTTTTTATTTGATGGTAATTCTAAGTCTGAAATATTCATAAAAAATTAATTTTTAAAATATACCAATTATTTGTGATTATTTGTATTTAATTTTGTCTTTTTTGCAAAAACTAACAATGCAAGCAAAATTACAAATACTTGTGCAATTTGTCTTATAGTGGCTATTGCAAAGGCTAAGTCACCCGGAAGTGAAAAATACTTAAATGAAAGACCATATACCATTTGAGAGTATCCAAAATTTAATGGAAGTATTGAAATCAGATTTAAATAAATAGAAATTAGGCTTGAAGCAAAAATATTAAAAATATTATTTTCAAGTATTTCAGGTTTTAAATAATAAATAACAATATAAGATATAAAAATGTTTACTAATAAATTTATTGTAAAAAAAGTAAAGTAAAAAACATAATTTTTAAATTTTTGGAATTTAATTATAAAGCTTGATAAAATAATTATGCTTATTAATGCTAAAGTAATAAATTGAAAATTGTTATATTTATAATTTAGATAGACTATAGCAAAAATTAAAACTGAAAATAAACCTATTAAAAAATTAAATTTAACATAATCTTTAAAATTTAAATTGAAGCTTTTAATTAAATTAATATCTATCCAAGTTTTTGATGCGATTGTGGATGCAGGTAATGCAACAGATATTTCAGACAAAAATAATATTTCAAAAATTTTTTTTATATTACTTTTTGATTTTCCAATAATATTTAGTAAATAAGATATTTTTATAGAATTTATAAAAATTTTTATAAAAGAAATAACAAAAACTATTAATACAATGTGAATGTTTTCTATGAAATTTTCTATAAAAATGTAATCTATATTATTATAAAGATAATAAATTATTGATATTATTATGAAAATTTTAAATATATTGAATATATTTTTCATAACTATTTTTTGTTTTTTTGAATAAATAATATAAACATTTTAATCTATGATGAAAAACGAACACTTTACCTCTAAAAAATCTTTTATTATTTATAGCATAATTATTCTAATTGTTATTTTATTATTTAGTTGGATTTCAGCATTTCTCGTATTGTACAGCATTAAAGGTGGTTCAGGTATTCTAAATAAAAAAACTACAGAAATAATTCTTTATATTGCAGATTACCCAAAGCAACTAAATAAAGTGTTTAATCAAATTACCAAAAAAAAATTTGATGGAGTTAAAAATAAACTTGATCTAGTTGATGGATACAATGAGGTTGTTAAATTCAATTTAAGTGGATTTTTTTTAAAATCTTTTGCTAATTTCCCAGGATTAAGATTAATAGATCAAGATAATAAAATCATAAAAGAGTGGAGAATAAAACCTGAAGACTTCTTAAAATATGATATAGATCCAAAAGATCATATTAATAAAGCTGTATTAGATACAAAAAGTGGTTCGATAATTGGAGTACTAGGATTTGAATTTGGAAATACAATTTTAAAATTAGATAAAGATTCAAATATTATTTGGAAGATAACTGAAGAAGATAAAGGTTACAATTCTCAATACTTTCACCATGATTTTTCTTTAGATGACAATGGGAATATTTACATTCCAGTGTCAAAAAAAAATAATTATTACGATAAATATCTCACTGATTTTAGAGACGATGGCATATTAGCAATAGATCAAAACGGAAAAATAATTTATGAAATTTATTTATCAGAAATTTTTGAAAAAAACGACCTAAGTCACCTTATATTTGGAGTGGGTCCCCTTGAATTTGATCCTTTCCATCTAAATGAAATTGAAGTAGCAAAATTTTCAAGTAATTTCTGGAAAAAAGATGATTTAATGTTATCACTGAGACATAGATCAATGATTTTGATTTATCGTCCATCTACACAAAAAGTTGTATGGTATAAAATGGGGCCATGGCTTAATCAACATGACCCAGATTTTTTTGATGAAAATGCAATCAGTATATTTGGTAATGATGTTATTTCTACTCACTATAACAGAATGAAACAATCTGCTCCATATTTAAAGAATTCTAATGTAATTTACAAATTCAACTTTAAAAATAATCAGGTAACTAGAGTTATGGATACTGCCATGAAAAAATCTATTTATAATACAGTCACTGGAGGACGGCATCAGTGGATTGATGAGAATACACTTTTTGTAGAATATTCGAATTCAGGTATTTATTCTTTATATCATAGAGATGAACTTGTCGCTTATATATGTAACGTAAATAAGAAAAAAAAAATTATTAAAGGTCAAATAACTTATATCGATCAAATAAGTTTTAAACCTTAAGCATTTCGTAGTAGAGATTAGAGCATTTATTCAATAAATCTTTATTAAAATCTAAATTATTAATTTTTTTTTCTTCTGGTTTTTTTATAAAAATTTTATTTTTAATTTCACTAAGTTTAAATTTTTTTATGTAAAAATCTGGTGTTTCACAAAATTTTTCAAAATTGAAGAAATAGACATTCTCATCATTTCTATTTTGAAAAAAAATATTGGAATACACATGATGCCAATCACTTAACCAGAAGTTCAAACTCTCCTTATTAAAAGTGTTTTTGTAATTTTCCTTTAGTTTAAAACTTTTTTGATTTATTCCAAATTCATGATGACCGATATAATCCATATATTTAAGAGCAAATAAATTATTTTTTTGGATCTCACAAAAGTTATTATGTTGTTCTAGTAAAGAAATACTTTGCTGCAAAGGATGTCTAAAAGGAATTAGAAATTTAGAATTATTTAGATATTTTTTTAAAAAATTTATTCTTAAAATATTATTGTTATTTTTTGAAATATATAAATTTTTATTATTTTTGATAAGAATAAGGGATAAAAACTTTTTAAATTCAGAGATTTTATAATTATTTAT
>MDTD01091190.1_pt1 | contig 11346 bp, 9 predicted proteins | sample 811221 | NCBI WGS metagenome assembly MDTD01 (sample SAMN05326646, study PRJNA326480) | marine metagenome | isolation source: seawater | place: Pacific Ocean: South West | collected 2011
ACAGAAAATGAAATGTCATTTTTGGGGCACCTTGAAGAATTAAGATGGCGATTGGTAAGATCTGTAATCGTTATATTAATCATTGCAGTTGTACTGTTTTACTTTACTGACCCTATCGTTAAATTGGTTTACCTCAACATGTCCAAAACCAATTTTCCTACTTATCAATTTTTTTGTTTTCTCTCTGAGAAATTACATGTTGATGATTTATTGTGTGCTGATGATATTCCTATTCAAATCCAATCCATTGAAATGACTAAACAATTTACAACCAATATGTATTTTGCACTGATTGGTGGTTTTATAGTCTCATTTCCTTTTACGTTTTTTCAAATTTGGTCATTCATTAAACCAGGATTAAAAACAAAGGAAGTCAAGGCTACAAGATGGATTGTTTTTAATGCTAGTTTTCTTTTTTTCTTAGGTGTTTTATTTGGTTACTATTTGATCAGTCCGCTCTGCGTGCAATTTTTTGGTGGATATAAACTGACTGATGAAATACAAAACAATTTCACCATCAGCTCCTACATGTCTATGATTACTACTTCCACTTTTTTAACAGGTTTATTTTTTGAACTTCCAGTCATTATGTACTTATTAGCTAAAATCGGAATTCTAGGTTCAGCTATTCTAAAAAAATACAGACGACACTCACTAGTAGTAATACTGATACTTTCTGCTATCATTACCCCTCCCGATGTAGTGAGCCAATTATTAGTTACTATCCCTGTATATTCGTTATACGAAATTGGTGTTTTAGTCGTTAAAAGGGTTGAAAAAAGAAATAAAGCGAGCTGAAAAAGTCATGGAATTACAGGCCGATAAAATAAATAAAACATATAAAGGTAGAAAAGTAGTAAAGGATGTTTCCTTAAGTCTTAAAAAAGGAGAAATAGTAGGCCTATTAGGCCCAAATGGAGCGGGCAAAACCACTTCTTTTTACATGATAGTGGGATTAATTAAACCTGATACTGGAAATGTATTTCTACATCAAAATAACATTACTAAAGTACCCATGTATAAACGATCTAAAATGGGTATAGGCTATCTCCCCCAAGAGGTTTCTGTATTTAGGAAGTTGTCGGTTGAAGACAACATAAAGGCGATATTAGAAATGTCTTCTCTTTCTAAAAAAGAACAAAAAGTAAAACTTGAATCTTTGATTGAAGAATTTGGTCTTGGGCACGTAAGAAAAACAATGGGAATTAAACTGTCAGGTGGTGAAAAAAGAAGAACAGAAATTGCTCGATGTTTAGCAAATGAACCTGATTTTATTCTTTTGGACGAACCTTTTGCAGGTGTAGATCCTATTGCTGTTGAAGATATTCAACGAATAGTACTAAAATTAAGAGAAAAAAAAATTGGCATTTTAATTACTGATCATAACGTACAGGAAACCCTTTCTATTGTGGATAGAGCTTACCTTTTATTTGAAGGGGCTATATTGAAATCTGGTACTGCAGAAGAACTAGCAGAGGATGAACAAGTAAGAAAGGTATACTTAGGCCAGCATTTTAAGTTGCAAAAAAAAGTAATCGGAATTTAACTTGACTACACTTTTAAATATCGAAACTTCAACTACGACCTGTTCGGCAAGTATTTCGATTAACGGTGAACTAATAGACGAGAAAATTATTGTAAGCGACAAATACGTTCACGGAGAACAATTACATATACTGATTGAAGGCCTACTAAAAAAAAATGATATTTCTTTTAAGAATTTAGATGGAGTTGGTATAGCATCAGGACCTGGCTCATTCACAGGATTACGCATAGGAGTTTCTACCGCAAAGGGGATTGCATTTGCGGTAAACAAGCCACTAATATCAGTTAATACAGTTGAAGTTATGATGGAGAATTATGATATGACAAATAAAGAATCTAACAGTATATACTTTCCAATGATTGATGCTAGAAGAGATGAAGTTTACACGGCAGGGTATAATGCAAAAAAAGAAATTGTTTATCCGTTAGATGCTAAAATTATAGATCAATCATTTTTAGATTCCCTCAGTCAATTCGAAAATATATACTTTATTGGAAGAGGAGCAGAAAAATTTATGGGTAAAACATTGAAGGACCCTTTAATCAACCCAGAGGAGTTAAATTTCTCTAGAGGAATGACGAAAATGACTTATACTAAATTTAAAAGCAAAGATTTTGAAGATGTGGCCTATTTTGTTCCACTATATTTAAAAGATTTTAAACCATTTTAAAAAAAGTCCTTGTATTTACGTTTCAAATAAAATTATTACAGATATTTGTTATGTATTATAAACGTATGGATCTTTTATACAAAGAAGCGTCAGAAAACACCCCTTTAGTCTCATTTAATTTTGAAAAGGGTTTATTTATTCTAGAAGGTCAATGTACTTTGGACGAACCCGAATCTTTTTTTAGTTCAATTGAAAATCACATTAAAGACTACATTAAAAGGCCTGCTGATTGTACTATACTTACGCTAAACTTGAGTGCAATAAATATTTCGTCTTCAAAATTCCTTTTAAACATTGTAGTTTTATTGGATGAGTTATATCAGCACAACAAAGATGTTAAAATAAGGTGGGTATATAATAATGATGAAGATGGAAATTATGAGCTAGGAAATGATTATGCTGATATGGTCTCAGTACCTTTCGAATTCATTGAAACTGTACAAAATTTTATGACCACCATATAAAACCTTTACTATGATTTCTTTTTCTTCTGCAAAACAGATTAGCTGTTTGTGTTTAATGTGTTTATTACTTCTTCAATGTGAAAATAATCCTAAAAAATCGGACGGTAAAATTCCAGCTGTTCAGTCAAACACAACCAATTCCATAAGGATTGCCTATGTAAATAGTGACACGGTCTCAAAATATTATGATTTTGCGGCATTAATTCAAACCAAGTTACGTAACAAAAGAAGTTCTGCTGAAAATCAATTAAAGGATAAAATGAACAGCTATCAAAAATTAAGAGCCGATTTTGAAAAAGCAGCACCCATAATGGGGGAAAGAGAAAAAATGGAAAAAGCGCAGAACATCATGAATTTAGAACAAGAAATCATGAGAGTAGAACAAGACTTGGCTGATCAACTTGCTCAAGAAGAACTTCTTTTAACGGAAAGCTACATTCTAAAAACTAATGAGTTCATGCAAATTATCGGAAAAGAATTAGGCTACGATTTTGTTTTAAGTTTCAGGATTGGTGGTCCAATGCTTTATGCCGACTCAACCCATGATATTACCGAGGAAGTGATTCAACTACTTAATAAACGATATAATTCTTCGTTAGCAGATTGACCAATCATAAATTTTTATTTAAATTATAAAAGTTTATTTCAGAAAACCCTGTGAAAATTCTTCATTTTATTGAAAAACACCAGAATGCCATTGCTGCTACTTTAATGATTCATGTGTTTATTTTTGTTTGGCTGAATTTGCAACATATATCATTTTACACCATTAAGCCAAAAGAAAAAGTTGTGGCCACCTTGGATTTCACCTTAGATCAACTTGATGAAATGGAAATGAAAGAAGAGGAATTAGATGGTGAAAATCCAATAGATCTTACCAATGTTACATCCAACTTTGCTTCAGACAAGCCAACTAACAAATCAGTGCAAGCAGAAAAAATTGAGCAAGAGGTCCTTAATGAATTAACTCAATTTGAAAATGAGACCTTTAACGCTTTATCTAAAGATAATCCTACGATGACAGAAAGTCAAATTCCTGATGAAAATCAAGATAATGTGGTTCAAAATAAATCTGTTGGAAAAACAAATGAAGCCATAGCAAAGTACTTTGTGGATGGCCGATACACCCTTATTCAAAATGTTCCATCATACTTATGTAATTCATCTGGTAAAGTTAGACTTATTATAAGAGTCAATCAAAAGGGAATAGTAACAGATTGTAAGGTAGATAACGCTAAAACAACAACACTTGATGAGTGCCTGATATCAAATGCCATTGAATACACCAGAAACTGGAAGTTTAATTCAGACTTCAATCAAAGAAATAGAGTAGACGGGTGGGTAGAATTTATTTATTTATCTCAATAAAGATGTTAAAACTATACCAAGTATTAAAATTTAAGTTCCTATTTGTGTTTATAATGAATTTATTCATTACGCAAAACTCAAATAGTCAGATCAAGGAAAAGGGATTAATTAAACAAGAAAAAATTGTCACTTATTGGAACAAAGACAAAAATATCATTAGAAGTATTGGCCAATATCATACAGAGGGATTTTCGGCTATAGGTGAAAAAATTGGGAAATGGGTATTTTATTATCCAACGGGAAAAGTAAGAGAAGTTAGTCACTTTTTTCTTGGACATTTACATGGTCCATATCAATCATTTTATGAAAATGGGAAATTAAAATTTGATGGTTTTTTCTTTTTGGGTAAACCCGACTCAACCTTTATGTCATATTATGGAAATGGTGTTTTATCTGAAAAGGGTACATATCAAGTAAGTCCGAAAATTAATTATCGTGACACTATAAACTTATTGTTCTTGAAAAATAAGCCTAGTTTGTATGAGTCGCATAAAATAAATGTGTGGGAATATTTCTACCAAAATGGAAAGCCCATGGAAAAAACAAAGTTTAAAAATGGTGATACAACAGAATACATTCTGCAATTCTATGACACATCAGGAATAGCACTTATTACAAGGGGTAATGGCACAAGAAAAACATATTTTGCAGATGGGAAACTAAGAAGTTTGTCGGAATATAAGTCAGGTCTAAAGCACGGGGAATTTACCTTATATAAACCAAATGGACAACTTAGAAAAACTGGATTTTATAAAAATGGCCTCATGGACAGTACCTGGCAAGAAACATTTATAGTTATAGACACCACTTATCAAGTTACTCAATTTAGGGAAGGTTTGAAAAATGGAAAATTCAAAGAATTTTACCCTGAGGGAAATATAAGCATGGAGGGAGAATTCAAAAACAACTTTAAAGACGGAAATTGGGAATATTATTTTGTGAATGGAAAATTTGACATGAAAGGTGGATTTAAAAAAGATGTACAAGACGGGTATTGGGAATATTTTTACCCAAGTGGTCAACTTTATTATGAAGGTGCTTTTGTCAACGGCCAAAAAAACAAGGATTGGAAATTTTACTACAATGATGGAAAAATTTGGAAAGAAGGCAGCTATCAATTTGATCAAAAAAATGGAAACTGGATTACCTATTTTGAATCGGGACAAAAAGCAATGGAAGGTAAATTCAAAAATGATAAAGAAGATGGGATTTGGAAGTCTTGGTACGAAAATGGACAGCTAAAAGATAAAGGCTATTTTTCCGAGGGGAGGATGAATTACCATTGGGATGGATATTATAAAAATGGGCAATTAAAATATTCTGGAGATTATGAAAACGATCATAAGAATAATAAATGGTCATTTTGGGACCCTAATGGGAAAATTATAGAAATTAGACATTATAAAGTCATTGATTATAAAAATGAGATTGTAGTAGGAGATACAAGGGTGTTAAAACGATCTGTTCATCATGGAAAATGGATCAAATATGATGAGCGGGACGGGAGTGTGAAAAGTGAGGAGAATTATGCCGATGGCAAATTAAATGGTGTTTCAAAATTCTTTTATCCAGGGGGTGTAATCATTCATAGAAGTATAAATTATAAGAGCGGTCTTTTGGATGGTAAAAGTGAATTTTTTGGTAGAAAAGGAAATAAAATTGGTGAAACTAATTACAAAGAAAATAAGAAACATGGTGACATGATGTTATTCAGTAAAAAAGGTAAACTCATTTATCACGTGATATATAAAGATGGGGTTAAAACTAGGGATGTCATTAAGAAAGTATCCTACAAATACTTTTCATCAAAAAATAAAAAATAACTATTTTGCTTAAAATTAAGCTAATGAAATATAGTATTAAACACATCTGTTCTTTTATTTTTTTAATCCTAGTAGGGATATTTTATTCTCCGGCTGAATTAGTCGGGCAAACAGATAAAACCGCTACGGTAAGAGGGATTATTTATGATGGGGAGGAAGCAGGAGAGCCATTAATAGGTGGTAACGTCATCTTAAATAATGGTGATGGTGCAGCTACTGACTTCAATGGCGCATACAGTTTCAATACCAATCCAGGGTCCTACACCATTACGGTGAAATATATTGGTTATCAAACCCAAACAAAAAATATTCAATTAACAGACGGGGAAACCAAAGAATTCAGCCTAACCTTAATGCCTGAATCTAATCAATTAGATGATGTGGTCATTTCAGCTAGTAAATATGAACAGAAATTGGGTGATGTTCCCGTATCAATGGCCGTGATAAAACCCGCTTTAATCGAAAATAAAGCTACACGTGATGCGCAAGCTATAGTGGAGCAAGTGCCAGGTGTTCAAATCAATGAAAATCAAGTTAGCATTAGAGGAGGTAGTGGCTGGAGTTATGGAGCAGGAAGTAGAGTATTAGTTATGGTAGATGGAATGCCTATGTTAGCAGGGGATGCTAACGACATAAAATGGTCAGCTATTCCACTTGAAAATATTTCTCAAATAGAGATTTTAAAAGGAGCTTCATCTGTTCTTTACGGGTCCTCTGCACTGAATGGAGTAATCAACATTAGAACACAATATCCAAAAGATGAACCGGTCACCAAAGTGAATATATCCAATGGTTTTTATAATAATGGATATGCCTCTAGATTGGGAACCTCTTTAATTTCTGGAGACTCTGTTTTAGATCAAAGGAGTGATCAAACTTGGTGGGATAGCCCAAGAGGATATGTTCAGGGAAATTTCACTCATTTAAGAAAGTTATCAGAAAACGATGAATTAGTTGTTGGCGGGTTTTTCATGAAAGATCAAGGATACCGTTTTGGAGAAAATGACCAAAGAGCTAGAATAAATGCAGGGTGGAAACATTTTTCAAAAAAAGTAAATGGTCTTTCCTATGGTCTAAATTTGAATAATAATTTTAATAATAGTACCATATTCTTCATATGGGCCGGAGCTGACAGCGTACTACATGCACTTGGAGGTGTAGATACGGCAACCACAACGATGAGTACTTCTTATTCTTCTAGAATCATGATTGATCCTTACATTTCATATGTAAATGAAAATGCGCAAGAGCATCATCTAAAAACTCGATTCTTTAGAACTGACAATCAAAATAATACCAATCAAGCAGCTACATCAAATTACTATTTTGGAGAATACCAATTCCAACAACGATTTGAAAACAAGTTCACTATTACTGGTGGAGCGATGTCATCCTATACAGATGTTATTTCAGAACTGTATGGAAACCATACTTCTACGAATGTAGCAGCCTATTTTCAAGGTGACAAAAAATGGGAAAAATTTAATCTGACTGCTGGAATGAGGTTAGAATATTTTAAAATTGATAGTGTTCAGTCGGAAGGAAAGTTATTTAATAAAGATTTAAATATCCCCTTTCAGCCTGTATTTAGAATTGGGTCAACCTATCAACCCGCAGAATACACTTTTTTAAGAGCTTCTTACGGACAAGGCTATCGATTTCCATCTATTGCTGAAAAATACATCTCCACATTTGTGGGTGGACTCAACATATTCCCCAATAATAACATTCAACCAGAATACGGTTGGAGTGCAGAATTAGGCCTAAAGCAAGGGTTCAAAATAAATAATTTCAAAGGCTATATAGATTTATCAGGGTTTGTAACTAGATATCAGGATATGATTGAGTTTATGTTTGGTTTTTACAATACTGACGGTTCGGATTTAACTCTTTTGGAATTATACCAACTTATTGGAGGAGATCTCAATCAATTAACAAACTACTTAGGGGCAAGAAGTACAAACATTCAGAATGCAAATATCCCCGGGATGGAGTTAAGCATAGTAGGACAGGGTAATTTTACAGAAGACCTATCTTTTACCACATTAGCAGGATACACTTTTATTCATCCAACCCCTACAGATGCGGACTCAGCATACCTCACCACATTTAGTGATCCAGATATAGACAATCCTGAGAATACCATTTTGAAATACAGAAATAGACATATGTTGAAAATTGATTTTCAATTGGATTACAAAAAATGGGCAATAGGGCTGAGTACACGATATACGAGTTTAATGGAAAATGTAGATAATGTATTTATGCAACCTATTGTTCAAAACACTGAAATATTGCCAGGCTATGGAGATTATAGAAATGCTAGGATGACAGGAGACCTTGTTTTTGATTGCCGATTAGCGTATACTTTCAACGATAAATACAAATTGTCAATTTTGGCCAATAATTTACTTAATAGAGAATATTCTAATAGACCCGGAAATGTAATGCCTCCAAGAACATTGCTGTGGCAGTTTTCAGCTAATTTTTAATCCAATATTTTCTCTACTATTTCGTAGACCAATTCACCTTCAAAACCTTTGGCATTTAGCGCATTGCATATCTTTTGTTTGGCCTGAAAATGATCATCAATCCTAATTTGTGATTTCTTTTTTAAAGCTAACTCTTTTATTAACGATTGATAAGCATGGTCGTCTACTAGGCTCAATGCGTTATCTATTAAAGGTTCCTCAATGCCTTTCATTAATAACTGTTGTTTGATTTTTAATTTCCCCCATTTATAAAAATTAAATCGATCATTTGTAAAAGCTTTAGCATATCGGTCGTGGTCAATGTATTTTTCTTTTTTTAATTTATTAATTAGCTTGTATTTTTCTGATAATTTAAGTTGATATTTTTGCAAGCCCACCATGACTTCTCTCGCAGATAATTCTTTTTTAGAACACCTGTTGGAAAAATAGGAATACGCTTTTTTAAAGTGTTCAGCGGACATTATTTTGTTAGAACCCAAGAAGACATCTTTTCTTCTTCCTTTATTTGTATTTGGGCAAGAATAGCGTCTTCTTTTTGATCATAGGTTGCTAAGGCAACTCTGTGTAAGTTCTTATATACGTCTAATTTATAAGCCTTATAACCCTTTTTATTTAGTTTCTTAATCAGTCTTGAAGAGTTCTTTGGATTACCAAAACAGCCCACAATCACATGATATTTGGGGGTTGCTAATGCCTTAACTTCATGGATAGGTTCTTCGTTGATTATTAATGGGTTTCCAGAAAGTTCAGTACTATTTTCAATTCTATCTATTTTTTTAATCATATTATTCGATGTAATAGAGATATCGTTGGAGGTCTCTACATCTTTATAGTTGATTTTGTTGAATGAAGTTTCTGTTTCTACTTCCTTGGAATACGTAAAAGGGTTTAAATCAGAATAACTGAAATTGGATGGATTATTAAGTAAGTCCGTTTTTAATGGAATCCAGGCCGAGTAAAATAAAATAGGGACTATGGCTGCTGCTACCCACCATTTAGAACTAGTTGATAGCATTTTAGGGGCTACATCAAAAACTTTTGTCGGTTCATTTATATGAGACTCTACAGATTTAAATTCATTTACATTTATCGGTGGCAACCCAAATGAAGAACCTAAAAAATTATCTGATTTCTGTTTAAACATCAAAGCATTGTTTTCATAAAATAGGGTGCCAAGGTGGATAAATTGAAATGTTTTTTTCTCTTTTAGTTCTTTATTAATCGTTGTAACAAAATCTGCAATAACTTGGATAGCCCTATGAAAAGAAATATCCTGCTCTTGTGCTACCATATTAGCTAGTAATCCATCGTTGTTCTTCAAATTAATATTAAATAATATTTGTTTTGAAGGCGGAGAATAAAATCCTGTGACCCGATCTAAGCTAGCCGGTTTATATTGCGCAACAAATCCTCCAAATTCCGGAATAATTACGCAATCATGATCATGTAATAACTGAACAATGTATTTAGTTAGACGTACCACTATTTCAAAAATAACAAAATCTTGTGAAATAGTTCATATTTAGCGATTTCTAAACCTGATTGAAATATTGTTGAATTAATCTTGCTTTATGGTTGCCCACACTTTTTTGTAATTCATCTATCCCCACTTTTTTAATGGATTCAATAGAACCAAATTGTTTCAATAGATGAATAGCTGTCTTTTCTCCAATTCCATCTATTTGAAACAACTCCGTATGTAAGGTTCCTTTTAAACGTCTTTTTCGGTGATGAGTAATTCCAAAACGATGCGCCTCATTTCTCATATGTTGAATAATTTTTAATGAAGTTGATTTTTTATCTAAGTAAAGGGGTAATTGATCATTTGGGAAATATATTTCCTCTAATTTCTTGGCTATACCAATGATACTAATCTTATTTTCTAAGCCCAATTCACGGAGACTTTTAAGAGCGCTAGACAATTGTCCCTTTCCACCATCCACTATAATTAATTGGGGTAATGAAGCTCCTTCATTCAACAATCTACTATACCTTCTGAATATCACCTCCTCCATAGAAGCAAAGTCATTAGGACCCTCAACTGTTTTAATGTTAAAATGCCTATATTCTTTTTTGGCGGGTTTAGCACTTTTAAAAACCACACATGCGGCAACAGGATAACTCCCTTGAAAATTGGAGTTGTCAAAACATTCCATGTGTAAGGGGATTTCATTAAGCCTTAAGTCTGACTTTAACTGATTTAAAATGTAATTTTTTTTCGCATCAGGATCTTTTAAATGCTCTGCTTTAAGTAATTCATTTTTTTTAGCAATTGCATTTTTTTTGGAGAGTAAGAGCAAGTTTCGCTTATCACCTCGTTGAGGAATATGTATTTTGAATGTCGCCTCAATCGGAATAGGAATAGGTAAAACAAGTTCCTTTATATCGTTGAATATTTCTGTTAAGTTATTCCCTAAGGCGTGAGACAAGACTCGTTCATCATTTTCGCCCATAGTAGTTTGAACTACGGTTGTTTTGCTTTTAATAATAGTTCCTTGCATTACTAACAAAGCATTGATATAGGCATACTTGGAATCTTTGGTGAAATTCATAACCCCTAAAGAAGTAATGTTAGTATCCACTACCGTAGATTTGTATTGAAATTTTTGAAGGTGTTTTATTTTAGATTTCACCTCATTAGCTTCCTCAAATTGATAGACACTTGCATGGCTTTCCATTTCCTTTTTTAATTCTCTCAAAACCTTACTGAACTCGCCATTCAAAGCCGCTTTTACGTGTTGAATACGCTCATTGTAAGAGCTTACAGATACTTTACCTTGACAACACCCTTTACAATTTCCAATGTAAAAATCAACTGCTGTATTAAACTCACCATTCTCGATTTTTTCTTCCGTTAAAGCATGATTACATGACCTTATTTCAAAACATTTTTTAGCCATTTCAATCACGGTTTTGACCACTTTTACAGATGGATATGGTCCAAAGTAGGCTGATCCATCTTTTATTTTTTTTCTAGTATAAA
>MDTD01042753.1_pt1 | contig 11344 bp, 9 predicted proteins | sample 811221 | NCBI WGS metagenome assembly MDTD01 (sample SAMN05326646, study PRJNA326480) | marine metagenome | isolation source: seawater | place: Pacific Ocean: South West | collected 2011
GTCGTCGACGACGCTGAGGTCGAGGGGGGATCGATCCATGGGGAGAGAACTCCTTCCTACCACGCCGACAGCCCAAGCACACGCAGCTTTCACTCCCCCCACCCAGGGAAATCCTCAAAAGCCCTGCCCCGCGCCCCGAAGCCTCGTTTTTCTCGAGCGAGGGGCCAGAATCACTCGTAAATCTGCTTCACCTTCCAAGGATCCGAGCTTTGCCGCTGCCAGCGATGCAGCTTCTCGATCATGCGCTCAAGCGTCTGGGCATGAGCCGGATCCTCTGCGAGGTTGTGCGCTTCCCACGGATCCTCCTGAAGATCGTAAAGCTCGTACTTGGGGCGATGAATGTAGTCCTGCACCGTGCGCAGGCCGTACGGCGCATCCATGCCAGCCTGATACGACTGCTGCCAGGTCGATGAGATCCACAGGTCACTCGCGAAGGGGTAGGGCAAACCGTGCGCCAAGTTCCAGATGAGCTTGTAGCGCCGCTCTCGCAGAACCCGCATGGGGTAATACATCGTGATCTCGTGGAAGGTGTGCGAGGCATACACCTCATCCCAGCCTTCTGCTTCCGCATGACCCACGATGGTCAGAAAGCTACGGCCATGCAGTGAGTCCTCGCCCCGGGCCGCGGCCGGCTGGCGCTCCGCCCCTTTCCACGTCGGCTCCGGCACTCCCGCCCAATCCAGGATGGTCGGCGTGATGTCGACCCAGGAAACCAGCGCATCCTGCACGACCCCACTCTGCGCTCCCGGCTTGCGCACGATCAGAGGAGAACGGAGACCGGGCTCATACACGGTGGTCTTCGCGCCGGCGAAGGCCGCCCCATGGTCGGAGAGATAAAGGAGCAGAGTGTCCTCATCGCGGCCTGCTTCATGCAGAAGCTTCATCAGCCGACCGACTCCTTGATCCACGCGCGACACCGACTGGTAGTACTGGGCGAGCTCCGCTCGCGTCGCGTCCGAGGCCGGCAGCCAGGGCGGCACCTTCAGACCAGTGGGTTCGTACTTCTGAATCTCGACGCCGGGATACGGAAAGCCATCCCGATTCCCAAATGAGTCTGGAACCTCGGGCGACAGGTTGAAGCCCCCCGGCTTCCCGCCTCGATGTGGATCCGAAGTCGCGAAGTAGAGAAAGAAAGGACGGCCATCTTCCGCCTTAATCACCTCCGAGCAGCGCTCCGCCATCTCCACGGGATTGCGGGATGGCGCTTGGATGACTGTCTCGAACGGATAGACCTCCTCGGGTGCAAGGTGGTACTTGCCCACCCGCACCGTGTGGTAACCCGCAGCCCCAAGCAGCGCGGGCAGGCTGCGCACATGCCCAAACGACTGGAAGTGGTGGAAGGCGTGCTGATGCCCATACTGCCCGGTTCGGTGATTGTGCCATCCGGTCAGAATCACGCTGCGACTTGCGCTACAACTCGCGGTGGTGGCAAACGCATGGGTGAATCGCGTGCCCTCGGCAGCCAATGCGTCCAGGTGAGGCGTGCGAACATCCTCGTTACCGTAGGCACCCGTATCACAGCCATGGTCGTCGGCGACGATCAGGACGACGTTCCGCCTCTCGACGGTCGAGAAACCCTCTTCTTGCGAGTTTGCCTGGCGCGCGAGCATGCAAGCCGCGATCGCAAGGCCTACGTGACGCAATGAGAGGTGGCCTGACTGTTTCACTGCTTCTCGACCGCCTCATCGGACTGCGCGGAGGATCCGAGGGCCCTTGCCTCGAAAGGCACCCGAGCGACCACCGTGTGGCCGCGACCTTCCGCGCTCGTGATGGACTGCACCGTCCAGAGGGTGAGGCCGTCATCTCCATCCATGCTGCTCCCGCTGTAGTCTCCCCACGATCGGCCGCTCGTCGCCCCTTTGCCTTCACCCAGCGAGACGATCCCACGCATGGTTCCCGGTGCGTCCGTGCCGAGCCTCCAGGCGCATCGCGGGCTGATGAACATCTCGGAGCTCGTCTCCTGAAAACCGATCAGCACGTCTTGTTGCCGATTGACCGCGAGGCTGGTCTGGATGTAGCTCGAGTCTGGGCTCGCGAGCAACCCGCTTTGCACGATCGACCCATCGAGACGAATCTGATGCCACTGCACCGCTGCGCGGCCTTGATGGCGAACCGTCTGCGAGAACCAAAGGAATCCACTCTGCAGCACAACGTTCTTAGGATTCCGGTCTCCGGATGCCGTGAGTTGATCCGTCCCCTTCTGCGGTGAAGGAGGAGGGAATCCGATGGAGCGCAGCCCATGCGGGGTCGACCCCACCAGTTCTGCCACCGGAGCCCCGCCCTGCTCGAGGACACGCCGCACCGTGAAGTGTGTGTCCGTCACTTGCAGGAAATAGAGCGCATCCTCCTCGTCTTGGCCAAGTACCGGATGACCAAGGCTGCCTGGGAAGTGCCACACCTGAGCGCGCTCCCCCTTACGCAGAGCCGCGCTGCGCATCACGAAGGTGCGCTCGGGTCCACCTGGGAAGCTGTAGCCCACCCACGCTCGACTGCACCCGATGGCGCCCCCATCCACGCCACCCGGAGCGGGCACCGAGTAGGTGTTCCAGGCTCCATGCGGATCCTCCGTCTCGGACATGGTGATCTGAACCGGCTTCCGCTTCTCGTCGTCCCAATACACCCAGAGGTCAAAACCGAACACCCGGTTGACTGGGTCGAAGAACAGCTTGGGATCAATGCCGCCCCGGAAGACATCCTGCTTAACCCCGCGCAGGTAGTTGCCCTCCTTGTCATAGAGGATGAACCCGGTGTTCGTTGCAGTCAGAACCCTGCCGCCACCCACGGCCACTTGCGGGTCGACCTGCCGATTTCCATCGGTCGCTCCATCAAAAACCAGCAGCCCGCCCTGCGTGCGGGGGTTGCCTCCCTGCTTGCGCTCGACGGCTTCTCCATCCAGGTCGAAGCTGGGGGTGCGCTTCGGATCGATCCACTCGGAACGAACGGGGCGCACGCTGCCATCCGACGTAGCCGCTTCCTGCCCGGGCAGACTCCATGCCGGGGATGCATGCAAACTGGTGGCAAGAATCCAGCCGGCGAGTCGAGCGATCCAATGCGAGTACGAAGACATCGCGGCGGATTCTAGCCAGCGTCCGCGTTGCTCACGGGCCTGGCGACGGCGTACCGGAGCGTGCCAAGCGCCCCGGAGCCATTCAAAAGGAGAACTAGCCCAGTTCCAAACCTCGCACGAGTCAGCAGCTTGGCCCGCTAGCTCGGCTCCCTGCGCCCCCCATTCCCGGTGTAGAACACCGTTTTCCCCGGAATATCTGGTGCGCAAGCGGTCAGCGCAGATTGTCCACCCAAGTCCTCGGCACGTCATGATTCAAACGCTTGTTTCATATCGCCAGAGTGTTTAAGCCCCTTTTTTTTCAGTGGCTTGCGACACTTCGCTTGCAACCAATCCAAACAGAGCATGCTTCGTCGAGGGTCGCTCCATCGCGCATCGCGCAAGCGAGATTCCATAAATCATTGCAGTCAAGATACTTACGAAAGATCTCCGCGCGCTCCGCCGGCCCGATTCAAACAGGAAATATTTGGTGCAACGAGCAAGTTCGCTCGCTGCGTGTAGACACGGCGCGCGGACCGTGGGGCAGAGTGCTGCTGGATTCCCATCGCTCGGTAGACGCGTGGCCTCCCTCAAGGTGACACGCTCATTGGAGTTCTTCGGTCGAGAGAATCTGCTGCCACGCTGTCACCTCTCGACGAGCTCCGCGTCTTCCGGGCATGAAGCCAGGAACTCCAAGCTCCTCAGGTCTCGCTCGCAAGCGCGGGCTGGCAAGCGCCCCCCCACGCGAAGTACGGTGGGGAAGCCAGCATTCCATGCTTCGGCGGTCTCTCCCTTTCTTACTTCTGCTGCTGGTCGCAGCGGGTTTCATCTGGCGCTGGTCTGACCCCGCTACCAGTCTCGGGTCCACCCACTCTGGTGGGCAAGCGCAGCAAGGGTCCGCGGGTGACAACACGAGCCAAGGCGCAGCGCAGGCGAACGACACTCAGCCCGGCTCGGCCGATCCACCTCCGATTCGAGCGAGGCCGACGCAGACCTATTCCGTACAGATCCAGGGCTTGGATCAACAGGCCCTTGCAGGGACCGCCTATTGGATCCAGCTCAACGACCGACTGATCCAAGCCCTGCAAACTCAGCTGCTGCTTGCTCCAGGCGAGATCCACCGCCTGGGCGCGCTGAACTCTCAACCCTTTGTGGATGGACAACTCCAGGTCTCGCTCGATCAAGGCCCGGAGTACTTCCTTTGGATCGAGTGCGAGGGCTATCACCCTCAACACTGGTTTGTCAGCAAAGATGGCATCCCCGGGTCGGTCGATCTAGAGCCATGCCCCCCCTTCGAGGTCGAGCTTCTCGATCCAGACGATGGCGCGGTCACAGCCGCCTCCATCGTGATCACTTCCTCGGGGACCGACGCAAGATACCTACAGCTCGACTGGCGCGAACGCCTCGTGCGGCGCTACTTCCAGCAATCGGCCGAGCCCCACTCCAACGGGATCGCCACCTTCCAGGTCCTGCCCCCGGGCGAGGTATTTGTCTGGGTGCAGCCCCGGCCTCCGTTCGGCATGGTGACGCGCGATGCGGTCACGCCCGAAGGAAGGCTCTCGCTCCGCCTCAGCTCCTCTGCCACTCTCTTCGGCAAGATCACCGACGAGCAGGATCAGCCTTTGGAGGGGGTCTTCTTTGCCGCCATGACCATGGACGACCGTGGAGTCCGCAGTTCCGTGGGCGACGCTCGAACAGATTCTCGAGGCGAGTTTCGCAATGACGCTGTCTCGATTCAGGGCGAGTCCCTCATCGGCATCGCCTACCTCGAGGGCTATGAATCGAAGACGGTGGAACTCCCATTCCTTCGTCCCGGCCAGGAGTACCGCGTCGACCTCAAGCTGCGTCAAGCAGCTGAACGCAGCTTCTTGGTCGAGTCTCCGGAAGGGCTTCCGCTCGAGGGACTGGTCCTGGAGTTTGCTCACACTCCTTACGACTGGATCCCTCACTCTGCGCGCGTCCGAGACGACGGACTCGCCACCGTCCCGCCCGTCCTCGTCAATGAAGAGGACTACTTCGTCAATCTCTACTCGTCGGGAACGCGGGTGTACCGCACGCGCGTGCGCACCGCAGGTCCGGGCGACGTCGTCCGCATTGTGGTCCCCGGGTTAGGGCGATTCGTCGGCCCTCACCCCGATGCTCCCGCCGAGAAGTACGTCGAGGTAACGCCACAGGGCCCTGGAACCAGGACTTTCCGCTTCGACGGGCCGGTTCCTTGTCCGTGGCTTCCGGCTGGGCCGGCCCTGCTGCAGGTAGTCGATCGCGCGGGCAATCCGGACCCACTCATTTCCATTCAGATCGAGCCGGGTGAACAGGAGTGGCCCGATCTTCAACCAGGCGGCCCTTCGGTGCGATTCTCTCTTGCACTCTTGCAAGGCGAGACAGTGCGCATGTACGCCACGGGGAGCGGCTATGCCGAAGAGCGGCTGGGAGAGGTCGAAGATGGGACGAACTCGGTCACCATCCCCGCGCCCGGGCTTGAGTTTCGTCTGATGAGCGACCAACGCGGCGCATGGTCATTGGGCGCACTTTGCAGCGACGGGCAGGACTTGGATCTGGGCAAACTCAGCTGGCCAAACGCTGGCCGTATCGCTGTCCTCGCAACGGGCCCCGATCAAGTCGGCCTTCCGCGCACTGCGGTCCAGGTCTTTTCCACCAGCGGCGCCTTTCTCCATCAGGGCTCGACCGGGCCCTATGGGTCCTGGGTCTCCGAAGATCTTGCTCCCGGCGCCTATCTGATCCGGGTGTCTCCCCGCGATGGACACGGCGGCCCGCTCCCCACCCAAGAACATGGGATCGTCCTCCGCGCCGGCGAACGGGCCGAGGTCCGCGCCGTCTTCCAGAACGCGCTCCGCCTTGAGATCGAGGCCCCAGAAAAGCTCGGCGCCGCTTGGTACGGGGAGTCCATCTCGGCAGAGGCCACATCGCGAGCAAGATCGGATGCGCAGGGAACGATTCACCTGCCCGGCGCCGAGTCCGCCGGCGAGTGGTGCATCTGGTGGCCTGAGCCCGGTGAACTCACCGCGCTCGGCGGACAACTCCCCCGCTTGACCGGGCGCATTCAACCCATGGCACCTCCAGCCGTCCGGGTCGACACGCCGCCCGATCGGTCGGGGGCAGTGCAGCTTCTGCGCTCCGGCCGGGTGCTCGCCACAGCACCTGTCCGCGCCGGGGCGAGCTTCTCGCTTTCCGCAGACTTGCCCGAGGGCTACTTCCTGCGCTGGATCGATGCGCAAGAGGTGGGGCCCCGTATCCCCGTCCGCGAAGTCCTTGCCGCTCGCAGCGTCTCGCTGGAAGCACCGGTCCGAACCGAGTCGTTGAGATTCCAAGACGAGCTGGGTCGGGTCGTCCCGGCTGTCCTTGCCCTCCTTCCAGATGCAGGCGAGTCTGCTCTCAGCGACCACCTCGGCGAGCTCTGGCTCGAGCCCAACTGGCTGGATGCGATGATTCGGATCGATCGCGCGGGTTTTCATCCCACCGAAGCGCGTGCAGCACCCGGCGCAGTGATTGTGCTGCGTCGGTTGGCTGGCCCGCTTCGGGTGCAGACACCCGCTCAGGCAAAGAGCGCCCGACTCGTTCCGCTCTTTGAACTCACGGTGCCCCTCTCATTCGACCGCCTCGTGGCAGATGCCCAGGACGAGCTCGACTTCGGAGAGGTTCCTGCAGGTGAGTACCTCATTGAGTGGCTGGACGAGCAGGGGCAGGTTTCCGTTCAAAAGGAAATCCAGCTGCGCTCCGGTAACGAGCTGATCGTCGATCCCAACTAGTTCCCCGGCTCGCCTTCCGTTTCAAGCTCATCGAGCCAGGCCTGCACCTGATCCCAGCACAAGATACGGGGGTTCGCCCAAGAAGGCTGTGGCACATCCGCCTCGGAACCAGGGCGATTCGAGCGCTCCACGACGAGCAGCAACTCACCCTGCCGACGCAGACGATGGAGCGATCCCAAATCATCGACGACCCCATCCGCGTTGCGGTCCCAGCTTCTTCGGATCCGGTCCACCACCTGCCGCTGGTGGGCCGGGCCGACCCATCGTGAGAAGAGAACAGGAACTCCGAACACCGTCACAGCGTGCGGCCATTCCTCCGCCCACCGCTCCAGGGATCGAGGCCTGGCAGCCTGCCAGGGATCTGGGCCTGGGCCCCACCAGATGAGTTCACGCGTCGAGCCCGGATCGCCATTCTGGCCCGGCAGGACAAACTCGTCACGCACGATGCCCACGATGGCGTCCGCGAGCCCGTCGACAAGCTCCTGGCGCTGGGGTGCAGCAAGGCGGCGCGGATGAGGAGGAAGCTCGATCTGAATCGACCGCAATCCTGCCCCTCGGTGGCGACGCACGGTGTAACCGCCGTTGAAGTAGGCCTGGCCGGCAAGCGGCGCTGGCCGCGTGGGACTGGGCACGGAAGCCAGACCAAGCGAGTCGAGCCGCGCACCCAAGCTTCCCTGGCCGCGCACCCAGGCCTCTTCCTCGAGCGGGGTCGCGGCACGCAGGCGTTCCGCCGAAATCGCAAAACCCAGCTCGATCAGTCCGTGGTCATGTCCGTGACCGTGCAGATCGATGAGCAGCGCGCGGCCCTTGCCCAAACGCAGGGCCGCCCGCGCAGCCTCCTCGATCGACTCGTGATAGCTGCGCCACAGCTCCAGTTGTGGCTCACCCAGATTCGCCCCCGACTCGGATCGGTCCCGGTTCAAATCCAGATGCCGGCGATGCACGCGGCTAGCGACCAGAAAGGGGGCCATTCCGGTGCGGGCTCGGATGGCTTCACGCAGCGCGATCGCCAACTCAAGGGTGTTCGTGTCACGCACCTTGACCCCGGTCGATCTGACGGGCCACTCCGCGGGCAGTTTTACTCCACCATGCGGCGCGGAAAGGACCAGGGGCAGCTCACCCCCGTCCACCTGCAGCCACTCTGAAGAAACAGCCGGACGCTTGGGCTGCGTTTCGTCAGCGCCCGGGCCTGGCTGCTGCGTCCAAGCCAACAGCAGCGCGCACGCACTCCAGCTCGCCCACATCGCGATCAGGCTTCCGGCTTCTCGTCGGGAGCGACCTGCTCCCAGACGCCGTTGACGCGACCTTCCGGATCGGCGAAGAGGGCAAAACGGCCCTGCCCGGGCACGACCTGCTCTTCCACGATGATGGTGCCGCCGGCGTCACGGATGCTCTGCAGGGTCGCCTCGAGATTGTCGCAGCCCAGGTAGAGCGCCATGTTGCCGGGCAGCGGGCCTTCGTCGGGCTCGAAGATGCCGCCTCCCAGGCCGCCTTCGCCGCTGTCGACCACACGGTAGTTGATCTCGGGAATGTGTTGGATCTTCCAACCAAATGCCTTCTCATAGAAGTTCACGACTTCCTCGGGCTGGCGGGTCCAGAATTCCCAATGTACGACGGGATTGCTCATAGGATCAGCCTATCAGTCTGCAGGGTCGGCTGGCCTCCACCTCATCCATGAGCGACTTCGATCTTGTCCTTCACGGTGCCACGGGTTTCACGGGCAGGCTTGCGGCACGAGAGATCGCTCGCACAGCAGAGCCAGGTCTTCGCTGGGCGATCAGCGGCCGCTCCGAGGCCAAGCTGCAGGAACTCTCTTCGCAGCTCGGCGTGCCGAGGCTGCTCACCGACGGGGCGCATCCTGCAGCTTGCGAACAGACGGCGCGTCGGGCGCGCGTCGTGCTGAGTTGTGCTGGGCCTTTCCAGCTCTATGGCAGCCACCTCCTACGCGCCTGCGCGGAGAGCGGCACCCACTATGCCGACCTGTCCGGAGAGATCGGCTGGATCTGGGAGATGATCCGCGATCATCACGACACGGCCCGGCGCACCGGGGCGGTCATCCTGCCTGCATCCGGCTTCGACTCGGTTCCCTCGGATCTCGCCGCCCAGACGCTGGTGCGCGATCTGCAGCAAAAAGAGGTCGAGGTCGGCGAACTTACCGGCTTCTTCCGACTCAAAGGTGGCCTGAACGGAGGCACCCTCGCCAGCGGACTCGCGCAATCGGAGCTTCACAGTCCCGAAGAGCTCGCGCACCCCTTCCTGCTCGACCCGGATCCCCAGCAGTCCTGGGCGGAGCGGCTTCTGCCTCCGGATCGTCCCGAGGTCTTCCCCGCCGGCGCGGCTGGCGGATTTGCCTGCCCCTTCGTGATGGCGCCGGTCAATGAACGTCTGGTTCGTCGCAGCGCCGCCCTGGCCGAGGAGCACGGCCGAGGCTACGGCGACGAGTTCAGTTACGCCGAGTTTCTGCGCAGTTCCTCGGAGAAGCAGGCGAAGCAGCTGGCCACGGGAACGCGGCTCGGGCGCTGGGCGCTGGGCGCTGGAGCGGCCGCTCGCCCGCAAACTGCTGCGCCGCTTCGGTCCCAAGCCGGGAAGTGGCCCCGACGAGCGCACTCGCACCGAGGGCTTCGTCGAACTGACGATGCTCGCTGGTCCGATCGAGGCACCTGTCGGTCGGCTCGACTGGTTTTTCCCGGGCGACCCCGGCAATACGGTGACGGTCCGCTGCCTCGTTCAGACCGGCCTCGCTCTGGCCGCCGGCGAAGCGCGGGAAGCCGGGGTGCTGACGCCGGCCACGGCGCTGGGCAGCCGCCTGGTCGCTCGCTTGCGCGCCCGCGACGCCCTGCTCGACTCCTTCTAACCGAACATCTGCGTCCAGTGGTCCTGGAAGCGGCCCAGGCCGATGCGGCCGTGGCCGCCCATCATGTTGCGATGGTGCCCGGGGCTGTACCACCAGGCGCGGTTCGCGTCGCGGCCCGAGCGCTGACCTTTCGCGATGTTCTCTGCTCCGCCGCTGGTGCCCGCCTTGGCTGCGCGGTCACTCGGAGTCTTCTTGCCCTCCACCGGTGACTCGTGCGCAAAGAAGCCGCGCTCCTGCATGTCCTGCGAATGGCCTCGACCGGCATCGCAGAGCTTCAGGTCCACGCGCAAGGCAGAAAGACCGGCGCGGACGCGGATGCGGTTGAGATCGAGGATGCCCGCGGCCTCCTCGGGGTCGAGCTGCGCGAGGTCGGGCTCGTTCGCAAGGATCACCTTGCGATCCCGCTCCGGCATCTCGGTCGCCAGCCGCGCCGCGCGCTCGAGCCGCGCGAGGACGTCCTCTTCATAAGTTTCCGGATCCGGCGGCGCGTTCTTGACGAAGGACTTGCGAGCCCACGATTCGTCCGCGGCCAGCAGCTCTTCTCGTGCGGCTCGCCAGTAGTCGAACAGCAGCAGCTGGTCGTCGAGATCGCGAATCAGCTCGCTCCAACGCTCCTCCAGCTTCTCTGAGGCCTCCCAAACCTGCACGACCTGCACGTCCAGAATCTGCTGCAGCTCCTGATGAGCCGGATCACAGACCTCCTGCACCTGGGCTTTGCTCAGCGACTTCGAGCGGCTCGCCTCCAGCCAGCTCGCACGCAGTTCATCCACCCGCGCGAGCGTTTTCTTGTCCAATCGGCTCTGGGCGAGCTTGGCCGCTTCCTTGGCAAAGTCCTGCTCCAGGCGCCCCCAGTTCTTGTGAAAACTCTTGTCGAGAGCCCGGCACTCCTTGGCTGTGCGCTCGGCGAGCTCGGCGCAGGCCTCGGGAGAGGCCGCGAGCAGCTGGTCCATCGCGTCCAGCTTGTCGCCCCAGGGCGTCTTGCGGGCCTTCAGCAGCTTCAATGCCTCGGTCACCCGCGGATCCTCAGCCGGCTCCTGCATGCTGAGCTGCCCCAAAACGACAGCTGGAGCAGGCGAAGCGCCCGCAAACGGAGCCGGATTCAGCCCAGCCAGCCCCGTCAGCCCGCCGATCGCGGCGAGCAGCAAGTTCCTGAGGCCACTTCGCATACGATCATCCTAACCACTGCTTTGGAATTGCCCGGATTTCGGCCGATGAGATAGATGATGCTCTGTTCCACCTTCCTCCTGCTGGCGCTCCAAGGGGCCGCGGACCGCGACGCAAGCGTCGCGCTGCCCGCGTATCAGCCAGTGAGCTGGGCGGAGTTCTGCCGCGATCACTTCGATCCGGACTGGGCGCTCCCGCTACCGACGGAGAAGGAAGCCGGCAAGCTTCCGGTCGATCTCGTTGCCTGGTTCCAGGAGTTCGCGACGCGCGACTTCAACCTGGCCCCCGGCACCGAGGCCGGACCCGAGCACCGCCCCATCCTGCTCGGCGATCTGATCGCCGAACTCGCCCCTTACCGCGAGGACACGAAGCGGCTGCTCGAAGAACTGGATCGCCGCGAGCAGGAGCTGCCCGGCCTGAGCAAGTCCGAGCGGCGCAACCTCGGCGAACTGCTGTGCGATGGCGGCCTCTTCCACAAGAAGTGGACCCCGGCCGACAACCGCCGCGACGACGGCA
>MDTD01121082.1_pt1 | contig 11344 bp, 6 predicted proteins | sample 811221 | NCBI WGS metagenome assembly MDTD01 (sample SAMN05326646, study PRJNA326480) | marine metagenome | isolation source: seawater | place: Pacific Ocean: South West | collected 2011
ACGCCACTGGAGGCAATTGAAATAGTTGAGAAGAACAGGCAGGTTTTTGACTTACTGCTTACCGATGTCGTAATGCCGGAAATGAATGGCAAGATCCTGGCTAATGTGCTGCAAAAAATGATTTCAAATGTGAAATGTCTCTACATGTCCGGATATACGACGACCGTGATCGCCGATAAAGGAATACTTGGCGAGGATGTGCATTATATTCAGAAACCATTTACCCAAAAGATCCTGGCCAAGAAAATCAGAGAAGCCCTGGAAGATTGATTTGCGTCAAACTTGAAAAGCGCTCAATCGTTTTTCACTGCGACATCAACATTGACCGTGAGCCGGTGATTGCCGCCACCCATGACCACTCCCTTAACCGGTGCCACATCCCCGTAGTCTCGTCCCCAGGCCAGGGTAATGTGACTCTCCCCTACCACCATATTGTTCGTCGGATCAAAATCCACCCAGCCGAAATCAGGAACGAATATGGAGACCCAGGCATGGGAGGCGTCTGAGCCGACCAGCTTTTGTTTTCCCGGAGCCGGTATGGTTTCCAGATAGCCGCTGACATAGCGTGCTGCAAGCCCTAGGGAGCGCAGGCAGCTGATGGCGAGGTGGGCAAAGTCCTGGCACACGCCCCTGCGATTGGCGATTACCTGGTCAACAGTTGTATCGACAGTGCTCGCAGTCTTATCATAGGAAAATTCAGTAAAAATCCTCTCCATCAAATTCAAGGCGCCGGCCAACAGGGGGGTTCCCGGTGCGAATGATGTCTTGGCATAGGATGCTGCCTGAGAGCTGACCGTGATCAACGGGCTGGCAAAGAGAAACTGGAAAGCTTCAAAATCGGTTTGTTGACATGATGATGTCAGGCGCTTGGCCATTTCTTCCCATGGCGGGGTTGTATAAGGATCCGGTATTGCCTGGTGCGAGGTCTGCACAATACTTTTTGAGGTTACCGCCAGTTTATTATGGGGGTGCTGGACCATGAAGACGTCCACCGTATTGCCGAAGAAATCCCTGCGACGATGGCGGTACTGCGGTTCCGGCAGAATCGACAGGTCATGCTGTATCATAGACTGGTGTTGAGTGGCACGCGGAGAGAGAAAAAGCTCGTTCTGTGAGAGAGAGGCCGGCTCCGAGTAGCTGTATGCTGTTGTATGGGTGATGGCGTATTTCATTATGTACGGTCACCAGGGATCATGGCAAAATGAGGTGTTGTCTGTATTCTGGTCAGGTAATGCCCGGTAATGTGCTGGGAAAACTCTTTCAGGTCATTGGAGATACTTACCAGGAACGCGGCCAGCTCTTCATTTCGGCTGCTTTCCATACCATCATGAAGATCATGCAGTTCAAGCAGACGTACTGCGGTCAACATTTGCAGGGCGATACGTTCCTCCTGATAGGCAAACCGTCGTTCACGCTGACGCGGTAGATGTTCTATATGTTCGGTAATCTGATTTAATTGAAACGCCAGTGACTTCGGATTGCTCTCATCGGCCAGGAGGAGGTCGAGAACGGGGGCCAACTGAAAGGCCGACCGGTATCTGGCTCTATAGGTCATGGTGCTGTCGGAAATCTCAAGGAGCGCTTCCAGGGTATTGCGCGGTTCGGTGTTGACCAGGGGAAGGGCAACGCTGATGAGACGCGTCTGATTAATTGCCCGTTCAACCCTGCGACCCATATCCATAAAACGCCAGCCAAGGCTACGGGTCATACTTTCCATGGCCAGGCCGGAGAAGCTGCTGAGGGCAAAAAGGATTTCATCGAGGAACTCAAGCGGATCGATCGCAAAAGAATGGGCCAGTTCTTCAAGGTGGTTAATAATCCGTGAAGAATCCAGGGAAAGATGATCACGAACTTTGTGCGCACCATTTTGAACGCTGCGCAGCAACGTAATGACACTGTCTCCACCACTCTTCCGTGACAAGGCATTGTTGAGATGATTGGATAGCTCATGAAAAAGTGGTATTTCCGGTGCGTTCTTGGCGGGTGACGGGATGATATTTCTCGCCCGGAGAAGTTTGAGCAAAAAACCAAGCTCCGGAATATCCTGGGGCCGGTCTTCTCCCGAAATTTTCCTGAACACCAAACGTAAAAGTCGAACCAACCCTTCCGTACGCTCAAGGTATCTTCCCAGCCAGAGGAGATGGTCGGCTACTCGGCTTGGCAGATCGCTGCTGCGCTTGAACTCGTCAATTGAATGGAATCCTTCCAGAAGACTGAATGGCTCGACAGGTCTTTCGGAGAGAACCCAGACATCCTTGCTGCGCTGCTGTTCCGGAGAGTTTTTGGTCAATGTACCGGTCTCGGTAGCCGTGACGGCAAGACCTCCCGGCATTACGGTAAAGCCCTTCTCCGTGGCACAGACAAATACTCGCAGCAGGGTGTAACAGCTTTGAGCACCGTATTGATTCCAGCATGGTGCGGTTCCGGGACGTAGAGGGGCCGAGGCCATGTATTTGTGTGGAGCCGACCTGATCAGATTTGCAGGATCCGTCAAATTATCCTCAAGACTACCGTGTTCCAGAGCGTGGCCAAGGGTTAAATTTTTGAGGTTGTTCATTACATGGTTGTATCCCTCGGGGTTACCGCACCACCAGGTCGGATGGTTTTCGAGTAAAAGCGGTTGATTCAGCAAAGTATTACAGAGCGAGGGAAGAACTGTCGAGAGTGCCGGGGTGTCGACAATACCGCTTCCTATGGGATTGACGATGGCAATGTTGTTTTCCCGGCAGACCTGAATCAGGCCTGCTACTCCGTTTGTCGTTTCACGCCGCAAGGTAAAGGGATCGCAGCTCAGGTCCGGCAGATGCCTGAATATCGCCTCAACCGGTTCAAGGCCTGCCAGTTTCTTCAAAAACACCCTGCCGTTTCTCACGGTCAGGTCCTGTGATTCGACAAGAGGATAACCGAGATAGCGGGAAAGAAGGGCATGCTCAAAATAGATATGGCTGTCCGGTCCGGGAGAAAGCAGGACTATGCCTGGATTTTCCTGGCCCAGTGAGGCATGTTTCATGAGGGCACGATGAAAGGACATGAAAAAAGGAGCAAGCCTCAGCGTCTGGGTTGTATGGTACAGTTCGGAAAAAACCCGTGACATGACAATTCTGTTCTCAAGGGCATACCCCAGCCCCCCGGGGGAGGCAGCGTAATCTCGCAATACCCGGAATCGTCCGTCGCCGCTTCGATAGATATCTGCTGCGTAAAATGATAAAAAACGGTTACCGGGGGGGCGGATGTTATGACACGAGTAGATGAAGTTGGGGTTGGCAAACACCAGCTCGACCGGCAGGGAACCGCTCTTTACAAGCTGCTGCTCTCCGTATACATCGGCGAGGATTTTCTCAAGAAGATGGGCCCTTTGGGTGAGCCCGGCTTCCACCTGGCTCCACTCGGCAGCATCGATAAGCAGGGGAACGGGGTCCAAGTCCCAGGCAGTGCTGCGCTGAAGCGGATCGTCAAAAGGATTGATGGTGGCACCGTCATCATGGCGCATGTGCCCGGCACGTTCATAGGCCCGGGTTAGTGAAGAAGCACCTTTTTTTTCAAGAGCATTCAGTAGTGACTGCCAGTGCTCACGCGGCTTTCCAGATGCTGAAAAGGCCTCGTTGTATGAATCTGAGGGAGAGGCAACTGCTGGAAACAGAGATGTCTTTTCGGCATTGAGTTGAGCGATGATTGGGCTCTCTGGTTCAGTCATGCAAATGATGCCTCGTGATGAGAATGATAAGCGATGATATGCAACAGAGATTTATTTAACCATTTCACCTGCGCAAATCAAGAGTATAGGGAAAATGGCGATTGCTTTCCGGATGAGGAATATCCACACGGCTACCCGGAGTGTGTCCTCCCGGCATGAAACGCGCATTACGCCGCCCTTCGGCCTCGTATGAATTAACCGGAAAAATATCATAGTTTCTTCCGCCGGGATGACCAACGTGATAGGTACAGCCGCCAACGGCCCGCTTTGACCAGGTGTCGAAAATATCGATGGTCAGCGGGGCATGAACGCCGATTGTGGGATGAAGACATGCCGGAGGCTGCCAGGCCCGGTAGCGAACTCCGCCGACTGAAACACCTGCCACCCTGGTTGGTTGTAGAGGCACCTGTCTGCCATTGCAGGCCACCAGGTAACGTCCTTCTGTGAGTCCGGACACCTTAACCTGCAACCGCTCAACTGAGGAATCCACATACCTGGCGGTACCACCGCCACCCGGTTCTTCTCCCAGAACATGCCAGGGCTCAAGGGCCTGCCTCAGCTCCAGCTCAATGCCCTGATAGGTGATCTTGCCATAAACAGGAAAGCGGAATTCAAAGTGGGGATGAAAAAAGTCCATGGAAACCGGATAACCGGCATGCCGAAGAATATCCAACACATCTTCGAAGTCGTCGTGGACAATTTGGGGCAGCATGAAGCGGTCGTGCAGCCGCGTGCCCCAGCGCACCAGCTCCTGGCGATAGGGTGTTCTCCAGAACCAGGAGATGAAAATACGGAGAAGAAGCTGCTGTGCCAGGCTCATGCGCGCATGCGGCGGCATCTCAAAGGCTCTGAATTCCAGCAGCCCCAGGCGTCCCGATGAGCTGTCGGGAGAATAGAGCTTGTCTATGCAGAATTCAGCACGATGGGTGTTGCCGCTGACATCAACCAGCAGGTGGCGAAAGAGTCTGTCAACCAGCCAGGGCGGACACGGATTGCCGGATTCTGAATGGCGATCCTGTTCAGCAAAGGCGATCTCAAGCTCATAGAGACTGTCATGCCGGGCCTCGTCAATCCGGGGCTGTTGGCTGGTGGGACCGATAAACAGTCCGGAAAAAAGAAAGGAAAGGGATGGATGATTGTTCCAGAAAGTGATGAAGCTGCGTAGCAGGTCTGGCCTGCGCAGAAAAGGGCTGTCCGAGGGTGTTGCGCCGCCAACCACGATATGGTTGCCCCCGCCGGTTCCGGTATGACGTCCGTCCACCATGAATTTTTCCGTACCAAGCCGGCATTCCCTGGCAATTTCGTAGAGTCTGGTTGTATGCTTCACCATCTGCTCCCAGCTGTGCATCGGCTGGATATTCACTTCGATCACTCCGGGGTCAGGGGTGACCTTGAGGCTCTCCAGTCGTGGGTCGGAAGGTGGCGTATAGCCTTCAATGACAACAGGTGTATTTGTTGCTTTTGCCGTCTTTTCAACCACTGCTGTCAACTCAAGATATCCCTCCAGGGAGGTGATGGGGGGCATGAACACATAAATCCGACCATCTCTTGGCTGAACACAAAGGGCTGTGCGTACAACCCAGGCGGCCGACTCGCCCTTGACCGGCACAGTCTCTGCGTAGGGTGAAGGCTGACTTATAACACTGCCACTGAAATATTCTGCAGGTTCTCCGGCGATTGCCTGCTGTCCTTCATGGAGATCAGGCAGCGGTCCGCGATCGGCCATGGGATCCAGGCTGAACGGTACCGGCAGGTCTTTCTGAGAGACCCAGGGGAGGGAATCCAGGGGCAGTCGCAGACCGGCGGGTGAGTCTCCAGGCAGCAGATACATATGATCGCCTCGGAAGGGCCATGGTCCGCTCTTCCAGGAGCCATGCTGAAGCGGCAGTATATAGCCTACCACAGAGCCAAGTCCCTTTTCGAAAGCACGCATCATCCGTGCTCGTTTCTCGGGATCTTCCAGTTTTGGGTCGCTGGGATCGACGTTGATTGGCAATTGCTGTTCCTGGTGCAGATAGTGGAAGATATCCTCATAGCCTTCACGGATGAAACGGCGCTCCACTCCTAAATTATCAGCCAGGGTTTCGATGAAGTTACCAGCCTCGGCAATCCCGAAACCATAATCCTTGGCCACATCTGCCAAAAGACTGTTGTCCTGCCAGATCGGTTTACCGTCTCTGCGCCAGTAACAGCCAAGAGCCCAGCGCGGCAGCGATTCACCCGGATACCATTTGCCTTGACCGTAATGCAGCAGACCGCCAGGAGCCCACTCCTGCTTCAATCGCTTGATCAGTGTCTCGGCAAGTTCCTGTTTCTCGGCTCCGAGCGCCTCGGTATTCCATTGGGCACCGTCCATGTTGTCTATGGAGACAAATGTGGGCTCGCCACCCATGCTCAGTCGAACATCCTGGGATTGAAACTCACCGTCGACACGATCGCCCAACTCGACAATTTCAGACCAGACCTCTTCGGGATACGGCCTGGTGGATCGCGGTGCTTCAAAGATCCTTTTCACCGACATGGTGTGGCTGAAGTCGACTTCGCATTCATCAAGGGCACCTGTGATTGGTGCTGCGCTCTGCGGTTCCGGTGAACAGGCAAGCGGGATATGTCCTTCACCGGCAAAAAGACCTGAGGTCGGATCCATACCTATCCAGCCGGCCCCGGGAACATATACCTCGGTCCAGGCGTGCAGGTCGGTGAAATCCTCCTCTGGGCCGGAAGGACCGTCGAGGGACTTGACATCCTGCTTCAGCTGGACCAGGTAACCTGAAACAAAGCGGGCCGCAAGTCCCAGGTGTCGGAGAATATTGACCAATAGCCAGGCGGAATCCCTGCATGACCCGCTGCCTAAGGTCAATGTCTGTTCACAGCTTTGTACATTGGGTTCCATGCGTATGAGGTATTTCACCGAATTGCTCAGTTGCATGTTCAAGGCCACCAGAAAATCGATGGTCTGTTTCGGACTGATGTCGATTTCCCTCATAAACTCGGTTAGCTTCTTGCCGGGCTTGTTCCTTTCAAGATATGGGGCAAGATCGACCTTCAGTTCCGCATCATAGGAAAATGGGAAGGTCTCCGCATCCGGCTCGAGAAAGAAATCAAAGGGGTTGATGATGATCATGTCGGCGACCAGGTCGATCTCAACATGAAACTCTTCTGTTTTTTCCGGAAAAACAAGACGGCCCAGGTAGTTGTTAAAAGGATCTTGTTGCCAGTTGATAAAGTGCTGCTCAGGCTTCACCTTCATGGAATAGCTCAGAATCGGGGTGCGGCAATGGGGTGCCGGACGAAGTCTGACTATATGAGGCGCAAGATTTATGCGTCTGTCGTACTTATACGAGGTCTTATGATGGAGCGAGATATGTATTCCCACGAATGTTCCTTTCTCTTGTTAGGAGGTGGTTGATGCTGCTTAGAGACACCCACAGCCTAAACCGTGAAGGCTTGGTGGATGCCGACGCAGCACTCTACTGTTCATTTTTTGAGTCAACGCAAATGGGCTTGATGTTGAAAAACGTTGTGCCGATTGCCGCGCCGACTTCGTTGATCCTGCTCTGCATGGCGTCGAGATACTCGTGCAAACCGGTTTCTATGACCTCTTTGATATCCGTGTATTCAAGGTCAGCCTGGATGCGCCCTAATCTCTTCTCCGCCAGATTTATAGCAGCACCTGAAGGCGTGCCTGTGATGCGGTGCAGACATACTTTTGCTTTGTTGATGCAGTGCCTGATGGAGCGGGGAAATTGACTGTCGAAGATAAGAAAATCGGCAACCTTGTGCGGGGTGATGTTGTGATGCTCCTTGCGAAACATCTCAAAGGCACTGGCCGATTTGAGCACCGCCATCCATTGGATATGATCGATGGGTGCATTGACCAGACTTGCCTGGGGAAGCAGCATGAAATATTTGACATCAAGGATCCTGGAGGTCTTGTCAGCCCGCTCCATCATCATGCCGATACGGGCAAAATTCCAGGCTTCACCGTGGCTCATGGTGCAGTCCATCAATCCGGTGAACAGATGGCTGCGCATCTGGATTATCTTAAAAAAGCGATGGGGGTCCTCAAGAGCCATCTTCAACATTTGTTCCGTTGAAAGTTCCAGGTAAAAATTGTTGAGGTGTTCCCACATTTCCGAAGAGATAATCTCCCGGATCGAGCGCCCATTTTCCCTCGCTGCGGCCAGACATCTGACGATGGAATTGGGGTAGTCCCGGTCAAAGGTGAGAAAACGGATAACAGCTTCCTGAGTATATTCGGGATCTTTTTTCTCAAAGAGCTCGTGGTCTCCGGTTGTCATCACCAGCGGTTTCCAGTGCGTTCCCTCTTCCATCGGCATATCGAGCAGCAGATTGAGGTTTACGCTGATGAAACGGGCTACATTTTCGGCACGTTCTATGTATCGGCACATCCAGTATATTGAGTTTGCCACACGGCTAAGCATTGAAATTCCTCCAAGAATTGATTCGTCTATAGTACCCAGGTATCCTTGCTGCCGCCGCCCTGGGAAGAGTTGACCACCAGTGATCCTTTGGTCAGCGCAACCCGGGTGAGACCACCCGGCTGAACATAGATATCCTCGCCGTAAAGGATATAGGGGCGAAGGTCCACATGACGGCCTTCGATTTTATCGCCAACAATGGTCGGCGCCCTGGAAAGTGAGATGGTCGGCTGGGCCATATAATTACGCGGCTCCGCCTTTATTTTCTCAGCAAAGACTGCCCGCTCCTCGTCACTTGCGTGCGGGCCGATCAGCATACCGTAGCCGCCGGACTCATTGGCCGCTTTAACCACCAGTTCATCGAGATGGTCAAGAACATAGCTGCGGTCGCTGTCTCTGCCGCAAATATATGTGGGCACATTGGGCAGGATGGGTTCTTCGCCGGTGTAGTATTTGATGATTTCAGGGACATAAGCGTAGATAACCTTGTCGTCTGCTATACCTGTCCCCGGTGCGTTGGCCATGGCAACGCGGCCAGCCTTATAGACTTCGATGAGTCCCTTGACACCAAGCATGGAATCGGGGCGAAAAACCAATGGGTCAATGAAGTCGTCATCAATGCGTCGATAGAGCACATCGACGCGTTGCAGCCCTTTGGTGGTCAGCATATGGACAAAGCCGTCCGCGACGATGAGATCGCGGCCTTCGACCAGTTCCACACCCATCTGCTGGGAGAGAAAGGAGTGCTCGAAATAGGCACTGTTATATATTCCCGGGGTCAGCACACCGATGGTGGGTGCCTGTACATGGTCCGGGGCGAGAAACTCGAGGAGCTCGAGCAGTTTTCCAGGGTACTCGTCCACCGGTCGGACCTTTGAGGCCTGGAAAACCTGAGGGAATGTTCGTTTGAGAACCTGACGATTTTCCAAAACATAGGAGACGCCGGATGGACAGCGCAGATTGTCCTCCAATACGTAAAAACATCCGTCACGGTCCCGTACCAGGTCGGTACCGGTTATATGGCACCAGATACCCCGGGACGGGGTGAACCCCTCGCACTCTTTTCTGTAGGTTTTACTGGAAAGAACAAGATCCTCGGGAACTATCTTGTCCTTGAGGATCTTTTTGTCATTGTAAATGTCTTGAAGAAATAAGTTGAGGGCATAAATGCGCTGTTTTAAGCCGGACTCGATTTGCTGCCAGTCAGTTTTTGAGACGATCCTGGGAATGAGGTCAAAAGGGAAGATTTTTTCCGTACCTTCGTCCCGACCATAGACATTGAAGGTTATGCCCATCTTGAGGAGCAGCGCTTCCGCCTCCTTCTGACGCAGTATCAGGTCTCCATCGGGAAGCGACTCTATTTTGTCGATGAGCAGCTGGGCTCCAGGACGTGGCTTGCCGTCTGCATCGATCAGTTCGTCGTAATAATCTTCCGGGTCATAAGTTTTAAATGTCTCCATCGTCTTCCTCGGTGATCTGTGGTTAGCCTCAATATTTCATGAGCCAAGATGGTCTGCTAATCGCGGTGCTTTTCAGCAGCAACAGCGGGTAGCAGGCCATCTTGGCTCACCTGAAAGGTGGAAAAGTTTCTTTTGAACTGGTTGTGATCATGGTACAGACCGTAACAGCTGGATTCCCCATTGTATCATATGTAAGTCCTTGATAATAAATATTTATATGGGCTTTGATGAAATATTGGGGTTAGAACACAGGAACGGTCTCGCTGTTCTGTCCCTGATGTGCTTATGCCGTTGTCTGACCTGCACAGCTTAAAATAAAGGCTGTAGACTGTGTATTCATTCCTGAAATTAAATAGCTGTTTCCCCAATATATTCTACCCGAACCTCCTGACTCACCGGAAAGATTGGTGGACCAAACTGGTTGTAGATCGCCACGTCCGCCGCATCACGACCTATGCCGAGCACGACATAGCCGTTTTTCAGGCGAGGTTGGGTGGCATCAAAGGTGTACCAGCGGTCTGCCACAAAGGCCTCAAACCAGGCGTGCATATCCATGGGTTCCAGCTCATGAAGATAACCTACCACTATTCTTGCTGGTATAGCGAGGCTGCGGCACAGGGCAATGCCAAGATGGGCAAGATCCCGACAGACACCGCTTTGTCGTGAGCGAACTTCTCTGGCTGATACGGTGGATTCGCTATTGTTATAATCGTAATGGATATTTGTGCGTATCCAGTTTGCAATGGCAGCAACCTGATCATATCCGGGTGCCTGTGCTGCTGTTATATCCATTGCCTGTTGACCGAAGTCTTCTATCTCACAGTAGCGGCTTGGCAAAAGATATTGGAGCACCTCATCCGGCAAATTCTGAACTTCAACAAATGGCGCTCCCGGTTCTTGGTCCATGGTGTCCGGTGTCTGTGAAATTGCTTCAGTATGGATGGAAAGGTGACCTGGCGGCGCAACGAGGCGCTGGCAGAGATTGCCGAAGGTGTCTGTAAACTCATGCACCGGTATATCGGGAGTGATGATCAGTTCGTCATGTACAATCTGTTGTTGCGCACCGCTACGCGGACGCAGCATCAGTACAAAGGGTGTTGCAACCTCTATATCAAATCTAAGTTTACAGCTGGTTCGGAGTTTCATTGGCAACACAGGGGCAGAGTTAGGTGGAAAAAGCAGGGGAGAATCAATGTGCTGCCGGCGTGAGATGAAGCAACATGCAGCAGGATGATTCTCTTGCCTTGCTGATATGTTACACAAACCGCTATATACATGCCACCATTTTGGTAAATGTGCTCATTGACCCGGACTTTTAACGAGATGATGCGGTCTGCTAGTCAAGGAGACCTGTTATTTTCCGGGCGGGCACAGGGACCCGCTTCTACATCCAAGATTGTTGCAACCGTGGGGGCGGGCCCCTGTGCCCGCCCGCATGCAAAAGTTTTTCATGAAATGTTGGGACTAGTCAAGGAGGTGTGTGATTCACAATATTTGCCTATATGAATCACACAAGCGACGCGAAGAAAAGTGAGTGCGACCCCGCCCCTACGGGGGCGGAACATGGGGACGTCAGCCAACTATCTTTTAAATTCTATTGACGTTAAACGCTTCACTCCATCCATCAAGCAGTCTGTCGGTTCGGTTGGCAAGACGTTTTGCAATAATATCCGCCAATCGTTCCATGAAAGGATAGCCTACCTGTGGATTTTGAGTGAAAAAAGCTCGGAGACTTTCTGCTGGCAGGG
>MDTD01035407.1_pt1 | contig 11343 bp, 10 predicted proteins | sample 811221 | NCBI WGS metagenome assembly MDTD01 (sample SAMN05326646, study PRJNA326480) | marine metagenome | isolation source: seawater | place: Pacific Ocean: South West | collected 2011
GTATATTCATGTTCTGCTCCTGACAAAGGTATGCTTGTTCTTTGCCTTAATTGTCTGTATGTATCAATCCTGTCCGGCATTGCGACTTCTTCAAGCCACCTAGGTTGATAATCTTCAATGCGAGAAGTAACTTTCATAGCATAATTAAGGTCCCAGCTTTGCCAGCAATCCAGCATTATGTCATAATCTTCACCAAGCGTTTCTCTCAATGTTTTTACCATTGAAACATTCTTCTTAAACCCATCTGTGCCACTCATTGGGCCGTGTCTAAAGAACCACTTCTGTGCTTTGTAACCTTTTTCTTTAAACTCTAAAGCCCTTTCTTTTACTAAGCCCATATCTTCAACAGTAAACCCTAGCATACTGGCGTAGGCAGGTATCTTGTCTCGTGTTGGACCGCCAATTATTTTATAAACAGGCTCGTTATAGTATTTTCCTTTTAAATCCCAAAGGGCACAATCTACTGCGCTTAATGCAATCATAGGAGTTCCTTGTCTTCCATGAACCTGAAATCGATGCATTTGGTCCCATAGCCTTTCTATTGCCAGCGGGTCTTTATCAATTAAAAGGTTAGAGAGCTGTTCTTTTATAATATGTGCCTGACTATGGTCAATCGGGCCTCCAATTCCCTTCAATCCGTTATCTGTAACTATTTCAACAAATACTGCTGATATAGGAAGCACACTTTTCTTCTGAGAAGAATACAATACGCCTCTTTTTTTATCCCAATCTGCTAATGTTTCAGATCTGTATTCAGGATAAATATCAATAGGCCTTACTAACCTTTCTTCCCAAAAAGGTTTTTCTGTTTTTAAAGTTCCGTTCAATTCTCTTAACTCTACTTTAATTATTTTCATAGCTGCCTTCTTTTAGTTGTTCTTTTATCAATATATACTTAATATAATTACAGAAAATTAGGCAAAGGTAAATCAATGGTTGGTCAATTAAGAACATATACAATAAATAAGGGCATGATGGATAGTTGGTTAAAGCTTTTTCATGAAATGATCGCACCAAAAACACTTGAATTTGGAATGGGAATTCAGTCAGCCTGGACAGATGAAGAAAATGAAAGATTTATTTGGATCAGAACATATGAAGACATGGAAGACTTAAAGAAAAAAGAAGAAGAGTTTTATGGGAGCGATTGGTGGAAAGAGAATATGCCAACTATAAGGGGCCACTTAGCGAGAAGGCAAATAGAAGTAATAAAGCCCTCAGCTTAATTTTTTATAAATCCTTTTATTATTAATATCTGTATAAACTTTATATCCAAGTATAAAATCTTTTGCTTTCATTCTTTTTTTTCCCTCAAGCTGTAATTCATCAATTGTTATTCTTCCTTTTAGGGTTGTGGCATATAATTGGTTGTTTTGACCAACACATAGTTCTCCTGGCTCATTTGAAATATCGCTCTTTTCATAATTTGAAACTTTGTGAATTTTAATTTTTTTTCCATCTATAAAAGAATAAGTTCCTGGCCTTTCGGATAGCGCTTTAACAATTTGAATAATACTATTTCCTTCTTGGTTCCATTTTATATGCCCATCTGATTTTTTTATTTTTTTGGTATGTGTTGCTTCTTGTTCTTTTTGAGGTTTTGCATTACGAATTAGGTCAGGGTTCATTAGTATTTTGTTTATGTTTCTAGCGCCAATTAAAAATAAACTTTCGATTAGTTCGGGATAAGTATCTTCTGGCTTTATTTTATATTTTTCTTGACAGATTATTGGCCCCCCATCTATGACGTTATCAAGAAGCATAATTGTTACTCCGGTTTCTTTTTCACCGTTAATTAAAGTTGTTTGAACTGGAGAAGGGCCCCTATGTTTTGGCAATAAAGATGGGTGAAGGTTAATTGCACCATATTTAGAAGCATTAAATATATATTCTGGGATAATTTTTCCATAAGAAGCAACAATAATAATGTCTGGATTAATTTTCTTTATTTCATCGCGAGAAGGTAAATTCTCTTTGAAATAAATATTTTCTTTTTCACAAAATCTTTTTACAGGAGTTGGAGATTTTTTGTTTCCTCTTGATTTTATGGAATCTGGAAGGGTTACTACAAGACTAATAAAATTGCCGGCTTTAATTACTCTCTCTAAAACTAGTGAAGAATAACTATCTGTGCCAAAATAAATGATTTTCATAATTTTCTATATTATATCAAAAAGAACAAATGTTCTTTTAAACTAAGCTGTGAAAAAAAGAACAGGTAATTTCATTTTTTCCCAAGTTTTTGTGGGAAATTTATTTAAATTACTATTGCCTAAATTATTGTCTTATATGTATTGTTATATTTATCAAATATTTATGAAAATATTTAAATTTAGAGTCTTCTAAATTTTGACATTTAGCATCCTGTCCTAGGTATTTCTTTGTCAAAATTTAGGTTTGGAAAGGGGGTTCATGAACATTGAAAATTTATGGCAAGACACATTAAATATTTTACAAAATGAAATAAACCCCAACAGCTTTAATCAGATGTTTAAAAACATCAAACCAAAATTGCTCACTGAAGATTCTATCGTTATTTTAATTGAAAACTCTTTTCATAAAGATGCCATTGAAAAGCGGTTTTATGATCACATCTCAAGTGCGGTCAATGAGGTTTCGAAAACTAAATTAAAATTAAAAATTACTGGTATAGCTCCAATTAAATCAGCGCGGAAGAAAAATCCGCATGGTTTTGATTTACATAGATTTACATTTGATAACTTTATAGTTGGTTCTTCAAATGAACTTGCTTTTTCTGCTAGCAAACAAATTTGTGATTATAAAATAAGTGATTTTAATCCTCTATATATTTATTCTGATGTTGGATTAGGCAAAACACATTTATTGTTATCAATTCACAGAAGCTTAACCTTAAATAATATAAATTCGATTTATACATCTTCTGAAAGATTTACTAATGAATATATCATGGCCATAAAAGAACGTAGAACGGATGATTTTAGGAAAAAATATAGAAATTGCGAGGCCCTTATTGTTGATGATATTCAATTTTTAGGGGGGAAAACACAAACGCAGGAAGGATTTTTTCATACCTTTAACGAATTATTTTTAAATAATAAGAAAATTATAATTGCTGGCGACGACCCAATGAAACTTGTAGACTTAGAATCCAGATTAATAAGTCGTTTTCAATCTGGTTTAGTCGTTGATATTCAATCACCTGATTATGAAACAAAGGTTGCAATCATTGAACACAAGGCCTCTTCTTCTAACTTAAAATTAAATGGAGAAATTGTTGATTATGTGGCTAATTTATGCCAAGTAAATATACGCCAAATTGAATCAATTATTAATAGATTAAAGGCAATGTCTTCTTTAACTAATCAAAAAATATCTCTTGAGAATGCTAAATCAATGATTATTGGTTTTGATGAAATAAAGCTTAATAATAAGCCTGCGCCATCTTTAGTCCTCCCCGCTGTTGCAGCAGCAACCGGCGTTTCTGAAGACGAGATAAAAAGTAATAGTAGAACTGAGAAAATAGTTAATGCCAGAAGACTTTCTTGCTTTGTTTTAAATAAAGATCTCAATTTAACAACAACTGCTTCTGGCTCTATTTTAAATAAAAACCATTCATCAGTAATTAATGGAGTTAGGTTTGTTGAAAAGAAGTTGAAAAGTGATTTTGACCTAAGGCATTGCCTCCAACAAGTAAGAAATACCTTGAAAATAAATTAACACCTCAATTGTTAGTTATTGTTAGTTATAAGTTTTCTTTTCCTTTTATAAATATATCTAACAATTTTCATTTACTATTCCATTTATATCCTATGAGTGTTAATTTATTTAAGTTTAATTATCATGAATAACATAAGTAACACGTATATTACTACTATTATTTAAAAAATTATGAAAAACAAAATCAAATTAATATTAATATCTGGTGATGGTGGTGCAGGTTGTGTGTCTTTTAGGAAAGAAAAATTTGTATCTAGAGGTGGGCCTGATGGTGGTGATGGTGGTGATGGTGGTGATGTAGTTTTAATTCCTGATAAAAATATGTATGATCTTGATTGTTTTTATGATCAACAAATATTTAGAGCATCTTCTGGTGAACCAGGTGGCAAAAAGAACAAAAATGGAAAACGAGGTAATGATTTAGAATTAACACTTCCTTATAATTGCGAAATAAGAAGTAAAAATAAAAAATTTATATTAAGTGAAAAACATACGTTTATTAAAGGTGGAAATAAAGGCAAAGGCAACATCAAATTCAAGTCGTCGATTAATCAAGAACCCTTACTAGCTGAATATGGAGAAAAAGGGGCTACTATTAAGGTGGAAATTAAATCTAATAATTTTCCCGAAATAGCAATAATAGGTGAGACAAATAGCGGTAAATCATGGCTATTAAATAAATTGACCCAATCAAAAACAAAAGAAGCAGACTATGTATTTACTACCCAAAAACCATTTGTTGCACAATTAAAAAATAATATCAACGAAGTAAAGATTATTGAGGTGCCAGATTTTTTCAATATTGAAAAAGCTGAAAAGTTTATACCTTTACTAAAAACTATGAAAACCATTTTGATCACAGTACCTAAAAATTGCGTAGATAATGATTATATAGAAAAAAAACTAGATAGACTTAAAGGAAAAATTGGAAACACGTGCAAACTTATTAGTATGGAAATATGGCATGAAAACAACAGAATAAATTATAAAAATCTTTACTCTAAATATAATAAAAATAATTACATGGAAGTTAAAGAAGATTTATTTATAACACAAGAAATAAAAAAACCACCAGTTAAAAGTGATCAAAACTATACTCACAATCCAAGGATACTTAATCAAAATAAACTTTACTCCTATCTTTCTAAAACAAATACAATAAATGTTTTAGATGACGAAATTATTAGGATTGCAAAAGGGAGTAATTTAAATAAGCCAGAGACACAATTTCAATTTCATAATGTATTAAATAAAAAGGGCTTTTTTAAGCAAATTCAAAACGATCAAATAAAAAAAGGGGCAACAATAAAATTTGAAAATATAGAGCTTGAGTACAAATGAAAATCGGAGTACTAGGGGGAAGCTTCGACCCAATCCATAACGGACACATAAGAATAGCAGCATTAGCAAAATACAAATACAATCTAGACAAGATTTTGTTTGTTCCGTTAAATCAGCCCTGGTTAAAGAAAATTAAAACACATGCAAGTCCAAGTCAAAGGATCGAGATGTGTGAAATAGCTATAAAAAAATATAAAAGCTTTGAAGTGTCAGACATAGATATTTTAAGGGGCGGAGTTTCATACATGATTGATACAATAAACGATTTAAAAACTAATGCTACTATGCAAGACAAGTTCTTTGTAATTATAGGCGATGACAATATAGAAAACATAAAAAAGTGGAAAAAATATAATGAACTATGCAATTTAGTAGATTTTATTGTTGCACCTAGAGAAAAAGAAAGAAAGAAAGGCAATTTTAAATTTATAGAAGCAGACAAAATAGGAGTGTCAAGTTCTGAAATTAGAAAAGGTATACAAATCAAAAGTGATTGGTTTAATCTTGTACCAAAGACTGTAAAGGAATATATTGTAAAGAATAATTTATACCAATGAACGATAAAGAAAAATTATATAATCGTATACAAGAAATAGAAGTTTTTAGAAAAGGAAACTTTACGCTTTCATCAGGAAAAAAAAGTGACTACTATATTGACGGAAGGTTAATAAGCTTAGATCCAACGGGCTCAGAACTAATATGTAAAATCTTTCGAAAAAAAATTAATTTTGAGGTCGATAAGATTGGTGGGCCTGCGACAGCAGCAATCCCCCTTATTTCATCCTTAAGTTTATATTTTAAATATCAACACAATTTAGAGATACCTGGATTTTATACTAGACCATCAGTGAAAGAACACGGATTAACCAATAAAATTGAAGGCAATTTAAACGCCGGAGAAAGTGTAGTTACAATTGACGATACCCTTACAACAGGCAGCAGCATTATAAGTACAATTACTGAAATACAAAGAGTTGGAGCTAACGTTAAACTGTCTTTATCAATTTTTGATAGGAATGAAGGGGGCAAGGAAAAAATAGAAAAACTAGGAATCAACCATTATTCAATTTTTACATATGACAAAAGAAAAGAAGATTTGGTCTATTAAATATGAATCGCACCATCTCCTAGAGATAAGGCAGCCTCTTTAACAGCTTCAGATAATGTAGGATGAGCATGGGTTAATTCAGCCACTTCTACGTCAGTTCCTTCTAAGTATTTAAGAAGACCTAATTCAGCAATCATTTCTGTCACTTCAGGCCCTATCATATGAGCACCTAAAAGTTCACCACTTTCATTGTCAGCCACCAATTTTACGAAGCCTTCTGAATCACCAATTGAGATGGCTTTTCCAACTGCTTTAAAAGGAAATTGAGAGATCTTTAAATCATAACCTTGGCTTTTCGCCTGATCTTCTGTCAGTCCCAAACTAGCAATTTGTGGCTGACAATATGTGCACCTAGGCATGTCAATATAATTAATTGGGTTTGGGTCATGACCTGCAATAGTTTCAGCAGCAATAACCCCTTGAGAGAAAGCAACATGAGCTAACATTAACTTACCTGTTACATCTCCAACAGCATAAATGTTTGGGTTTGATGTTTTCATATATTCGTCAATTTTTATGAAGTTATTCTCAAGCTCAACACCTGCTTCTTCTAGCCCAATACCATCTATATTTGACTGAACACCAACTGCAACTAATAATTTTTCACAAGTATAACTTTTCTTTTCGCCAGAAGAATCATATTCAACGTTAATTGTGTTCCCAGAAATGCTAGTTGCGGAAACGGTAGAGTTAAGCGCAAAAGTTATCCCTTTAGAAGAAAATATTTTTTCTAGCTCTAATGAAATAGACTTGTCTTCGTTAGGGACAAGGTGGCTTTGAGCTTCGAACATTTTTACTTCAACGCCATATGCATTAAACAAATAAGCAAACTCAACACCTATAGCACCTGCACCAATAATGCCAATGGATTCAGGGAGTTTTTTAAGTTCCAAAGCTTCACGGCTTGAAATGATCATTTCCCCATCAATTTCCAAATTTGGCAAACTTCTTGGACGAGCTCCAGTGGCAATAATAATATTTTTTGAATCAATTGATTCACCAGAATTAAGGAGTTTTATTGAATTGCCTCCTGAAAAGGAGCCAGTATCTTTAAATAATGTGATTTTATTTTTTTTAACCAAGTACTCAATCCCTTGTGTTAATTGATTTGATACTTCTCTGCTCCTACTTATTGCTTTCGCAAAATCAAAAGACACATTATCAAAAGAAATCCCCCATTTGTCTGAATCTTTAATTTGGTTAACTAATTCAGCATTTTTAAGGAGTGATTTTGAAGGGATGCACCCCCAGTTTAAGCAAACACCTCCAAGCCCTGCATATCCTGAGCCATCATCCTTTTCTATTAAAGCCGTATTTAGGCCCAATTGAGCTGCTCTAATAGCTGCATGATAACCTCCTGGCCCACCACCAACAACAGATAAATCAAAATTATTCTCAGACATTATTAATCCCCCATTCTTAAACTTTGGTTACCTTATAAATGTACCATATTATACCCAAAATTAAAGATACAATTATAGTTACAATAAAGGAAATAATTAATGCTCCATATAAGTAATTTTTAAATTCAATAGAACACTCAAAAACAAATCTGCAAACCAGAGAAGAAGATATGAGATAGAAAGTAGAAAAAACTAGTCCTATTGAAAGACTTATAATAAGAATTTTCTTCATATAAAAAACAAACTACTTTTTTCCAACTTTGTTGCTTAATAAGTTTAGTGCATCAACCCTAGTATTCAAAGAAGATAAAGCAATTTGAGTTCTACTCTGCAAAATTCTCAATGAACTAATTAATTTTAATCTTTTAAATTCAGGAATTTCTTCACTTTGAATTAAGTCAATTTCTGCAGAAATTTTTAATATTCTTGAATCAATCGAATTAAAGTCAACAATATTTTCTTGAATTATTTTTTCAGGCTTTGCTTTCCTTTCTTGGATAATTTGCTTTCCTTTAGTTACGCTTTCAATAATAGCCTTAACATCAGCATCTTGATGTTTTTTTGCAATTGAGACAATCTTCTCAACGTGCACAGAGCTTAATTCACCCGATAAAAAGGGTTTTGCAAGATTAATTTGTCTCTCATGATCATCAATATCAGCAATACTTCTTGCTTCTTTAAATGTTAACTCTTTATTTTTCACATTCTTTTTTAAAGAAGGCGCAAGAGTTTTTATTAGGCTTTCGTAATGATGAATAGTCCCAGGCGTTATGCCTGTTTTTTTTGCCAATTGTTGTTGAGTTATTGAAAATTCTTCTCTAAATTTTAAAAACCTTTCTCCTAAAGTTATTGGGCAGCTTTCAGATCCTTGATATAAAAGTCGCAAATTTAAAGCTCCCTTTTCTTCATCATTAAGATCACCGATAATATTGCAATTTACCTTTGATTCCCCTTTCTCAGTAGCAATGTGAATTTTTTCAGCACCGGAAACTAGTTTATATTTGTTTTTAGAAATCTTTTCTACTACAGGTATGAATTGATTTGAAAATTTTGACCATCTCTTAGTTTCTTTTCTGGATTCTAACTTAATTGTTGATTCAGCATCAAAATCAATATTATTTATTTCTATATCCATTATTGCCTCCATAAATTCTTAACTTATATTCTGTATTTTGGGCATTCTAAAAAGTAAATTCAAAAACTGTCCCATTGGGAAATTTGAGCATTCTAAAAATGATTATTTTTAGAATGAGTGTTAGAATTAAGAACAATGACTAAAATAAATTGTATTTAAAATTAATAATATATGTCAAAAGTAGCATTTCCATATGTATCTTATAGGACATTCCGAAATTTTTTGGAATTACTAAAGGAAGGGTTGCCTGCAAGGATTGATAGAAGCGTATGGGGCCCAAGGTATTCTGGCACAACAGGGCAGCAGCTAATGACTGCCTTGAAATCTCTGATGCTCATCAATGAAAATGGTACTCCAACTGAAAGTCTTGAAAATTTAGTAAATTCAAATGGAACCCAAAGACAGCTACAAATAAAAAACATATTACAAGACAAATATGCCGAAATTTTTCAAATTGATCTATTAAGAGCAACAAGATCGCAATTTAATGAAATATTTAGATCGGTTGGTATAAATGAAGGAATGCTTAATAAGTGTCAACTTTTTTTTATCCAGGCTTGTCAAGATGCTGGATTAGAGCTTTCAAGCTATATATTGGCAAGAAGACATGGTTTATCTAGCCAAAAGAAAAAAGAAAAAATTCAGCCGAATAAAATCACTGCTTTACCTAAAACAAAGTTAAGCTCAAATGAAACTTTGATATCAAAAATACTAGATAAATATCCTGATTTTGATCCAAATTGGAGTTCAGAGGTACAGAAATCATGGATGGAAGGTATGATTAAACTATATGAGGGAATTAATTAAAAGGGATGAGCGAACCCAACCCTTTTAATAATAATTTTTCTTTCCTACATCATTCCCATGCCATCCATGCCGCCAGGCATAGGTGGAGCCGCAGGAGCCGCAGGCTCCTGAATATCTGTCATCATCGATTCAGTTGTTAGAATCATGCCACCAACAGAAATTGCATTTTCAACAGCTGCTCTAGTTACTTTTGCAGGATCTATTATTCCTAACTTAAGCATATCGCCAAAAGTATCGCTGGCTGCGTCATATCCATGGTTACCAGTACCTTCAAGGACGCCAGATAGAACTACTGCTCCCTCAGCACCAGAATTGTCAGCAATCACTCTTATAGGCTCTTCAAGAGCCTTTTTAAGAATATTAACCCCAGTTTCGAATTCTGAGGCAACTTTTAACTTTTGAAGGTCATTTGCAGATCTAATCAAAACTGTGCCCCCACCAGGCACGATTCCCTCTTCTACTGCAGCACGTGTTGCAGATAACGCGTCTTCAAGTCTCTGCTTTTTTTCTTTAAGCTCTATTTCCGTGGCTGCACCAACCTTAATTACAGCAACACCACCAGATAATTTAGCCATTCTTTCTTGAAGCTTTTCCCTGTCATAATCCGATGAAGTTTCTTCAATCTGAGCTTTTATTTGTTCAATTCTCCCTTTGATTTCAGCAGAATTTCCTTTTCCACCAACAAAGGTAGTGTCGTCTTTTCTAGAAACCACTCTACTGATCGTTCCTAAATCCTCAAGCTCTGCCGACTCTAGTTTAAGGCCAACATCTTCAGTTATCACTCTTGCTCCAGTCAATATGGCAATGTCTTGTAACATTTCTTTGCGCCTGTCACCGAAACCAGGTGCTTTAACTGCTAAGGCATTAAGCGTTCCCCTCATTCTATTTACAACAAGCGTTGCGAGTGCTTCGCCTTCAACATCTTCAGCAATAACAATAATGTTTTTATTGCCTTTTAAAACTTTTTCAAGCAAGGGAAGCAAATCTGAAACTGCAGATATTTTTTTATCTGTAACCAATACATAAGCATCTTCTAGCACTGCCTCCATTTTATCTGCATTAGTAACAAAGTAAGGTGAAATATATCCTCTATCAATTTGCATTCCTTCAACATAATCAGTTTCATATTCCAACCCTTTTCCTTCATCAACAGTAATAACTCCGTCTTTACCTGTCTTTTCCATTACATTTGCTATTAAACTTCCCATTTCATCATCATGAGCAGAAAGCGTAGCTACTTGAGCAATTTGCTCTTTACCTTCAACAGGAGTCGAAAGTTTATTTATAGATTTCCTTACAGACTCTAATCCAAGCTCCAACCCTTTCTTTATGGCCATTGGGTCTGCGCCAGCAGCAACATTTTTAAACCCTTCGGCGACTATTGCCTGAGAAAGAACTGTAGAAGTTGTAGTGCCATCACCGGCATCATCATTTGTTTTTTTTGATGCTTCTTTAATAAGTTGAGCACCCATATTTTCAAACGGATCTTCTAGATCAATTTCTTTTGCAATTGTTACACCATCAGAACAAACCTGAGGGGGCCCAAATTTTTTATCTAAAATCACGTTTCTACCTTTTGGGCCTAAAGTGACTTTTACTGTGTTGGCAAGCGTATCAATTCCTGCCTTAAGTTTCGCTCTTCCTTCAGAACCAATTCTTAAATCTTTAGCCATTTTTTATCGTCTCCTAATTAAACTACAGCCAGAATGTCTGACTCTTTTACTATTAAATATTCAGAACCGTTTTCACTGTATTCAGTTCCAGCATATTTTGAATAAACAACTGTGTCGCCAACTTTAACTGGCATATCTAAAGTTTTGCCATCATCATTAACCCTCCCAGGACCAACA
>MDTD01191561.1_pt1 | contig 11343 bp, 15 predicted proteins | sample 811221 | NCBI WGS metagenome assembly MDTD01 (sample SAMN05326646, study PRJNA326480) | marine metagenome | isolation source: seawater | place: Pacific Ocean: South West | collected 2011
ATAATTTGATAAATATACATGAATAATATAATTTTGTATCAGACAAATGAACACATTTTTCTTAATTTTTATAGGATTACCTGCTTTAGAAATATTTCTAATGATCAAAATTGGGGGTGAAATTGGTGCCTTTAACACTGTTGCGCTTATATTTTTGACTGCTGCCATAGGCATATACTATGCAAGGATACAAGGTATTCAAACTTTAAGGTCTGGTTTAATAAATTTATACCAAAACAAGGCTCCAATTTATGAACTGATGTCTGGAGCGTCTATAGCTTTTGCAGCTTTATTATTAATTATTCCTGGTTTTTTTACAGACTTTATTGGGTTTTTATTATTGTTTCCATTTTCAAGAAATTTTTTATTTAAAATAATAATTAATAAGGAAAGAAAAGTAAATGATACCAAAAAAAACAATAACACGATTGATGGTGAAATAATTAATAAAGATAAAGATGATTTATAGAATAATTGGTAAATATATAAAAGATTTAAACTTTAGTATTCCAAACACTAAAGCTTTTTATTTACTTTCAAAAGATATTGAAAACTATAAAATAAATATTGATATAAAAAGTAACAGAGTTAAAGAAAATATTATTGAAGTATTAACTTCGATTAATTTAACTCCAATTAAAAATAATGCTGATACAATAAATGCCAAAATTATATTCGCTACAGTTGTAGAATTAAAAGATGAGAAAATAAATAAAGAGCAACTAGAAAAAATCGTATTAATCGAGGTGCCGTCTCAAGTTTATAGCGAACTTAGAAAAATATTTATAAGTTTATTCGAAAATTCTGGTTTTAAAGATGTTAAAATTAGTGAAAATATAGACTTTCAGAACCTATATAACATGAGAAAGATTCAATAAAAGTTTTTTTTAAGTTCTTTTTTTAAAAAATCTTTATGAAGTTTAATCTCAGTTTCAGAAATATTAACGACCTCTTTATTATAATTTTTTGTTTTAATTACATCTTTCTCCGAATTATCTGAGGACAAATTAAATTTAGGTTCCTTTGCGTCTAACAAATAAATATAAGCTTCGCGAAGCAATTCGCAATCTAACAAAGCATTGTGCTTGGTTCTTCTTGAAAGATCGATATTAAATTTTTTACAAAGTGCATCGAGTGAATTCGAAGCTCCGGGGAACTTATTTCGAGCTATTTCCAATGAGTCAATAACGCTGTCTTTTTTGATTAATTTTTTTTTTAGAAGGTTAAGTTCACCATTTAAAAAACCTAGGTCAAAATTTGCGTTATGTATAATAATTTTTTTATTTTCGATAAACTTTAAAAAATCATCAGCTACTTCTTCGAAAGACTCTTTATCGCTCAAAAATTCTTGAGAAAATCCATGAATTTGAAAGGCCTCATCTGGAACATCTCTCTTAGGATTTATGATCTTGTGAAAAACTTTTCCGGTTGAAATTAAATCTTCGGTCTCGATACAAGCAATTTCTACGATTTTATGACCTTCTTTAAATGAAAGACCGGTCGTTTCTGTGTCGAGGAAAATCTCAGTCATAATTTTTTAATATATCTAATAATCTTTTTTTTAAAAAGATTTTATTTTTTTCATTCACAACGACAAAATCGCTGTGTTTCTCCTTTCTTGAATCGCTGAGTTGTTTCTTGTTCAAGATTTGAAATAACTTTTTGTTTCCACCTTTAGATACAAATCGCTTAAATCTAAGACTCTTTTTTGCCTTAATAAATATCACTATATCAAATTTATTCATTAGATTGCTTTCAACCAATAAAGGTATTTCAAAGAATACAAATCTTTTCCCTTTGTTTTTTCGCTCAAATCTACGCATTTCTCTTCTTACAAAGGGATGTATAATTTTTTCGAGTTTTTTCAAACTCATTTTATCATCAAGAATTATTTTTTTTATAATTTGTTTAGTTTTATTATTATTCTTTAATTTAAATTTATTAGAAATTAGATCTAAGAAATTTTTTTTTTTATATAATTTTTTAACTTCATTATCGGCGCTAAAAAGTGGAAATTTCTTTCTTGCTAATATTTTACTTGCTGTGGTTTTTCCAGATGCTAAAGAACCTGTTATACCTATTTTTTTCATTTAAGTTTTGATACTAGCAATTCAATTAATTTTTGATCTATTTCAGGATTTATCTTATTCCACAGATAAAAAGCTTTTTGTCCTTGATATATAAACATCTCAAGCCCGTTGAAAACCTTAGCATTTTTCTCTTTTAAAAATTTTAAAGTTTTTGTCTCTAATGGATTGTAAATCGTATCTATATAAATTAAATTTTTTTTCGTTCTTTCAAAATTAAAACTGAAATCACTTCCATTTTTTAACCCAAGACTGGTAGCATTAATAATTATATCAAAATTCCTAACCGCTTCTTCCAACTTGTCCCATTTAATAATTCTAACGTTTTTAAATTTTTTTTTTAAAAAAATACATTTTTCGTACGTTCTATTTACAATTGAAATATTTTTTACACCTGATTTTTCTAAAGATAAAATTACTGATGGAGATACACCACCTGCTCCGATTACAAGAGCTTTTTTCTCAGCAGCTTTGTCTACCTCTTTTAAATATGCAGCCTGTAAACCAAATACGTCTGTGTTTTCTCCTACTGTGTTGTCTTTGTTATCTAAATAAATAGTATTAACTGAGCTCGTTACCTCTGCATCATTAACAAGATAGTCTAAATACGGAACGATTCTTTGCTTGTATGGCAATGTTATATTTATACCAAATAAAACTTTATCTTTGATCTTGCCAATAACGCTTTTTAGATTGTTGTTATTAACTTCTATGATTGAATAACTTGCTTTAATCTCATATTTTTTAAACCAATAATTATGAAGGACCGGTGAAAGTGAGTGTTTTATGGGATTGCCTATTATTCCAAATTTTTTAATCATTTTTATATACCTTAATATAGTTTAAAATATCTTTAATTGGTAAACCCATTATAGAGTTTTTATCACCTTTGATATACTCAAATAATTCTAAACCATCTGCCTCAACTTGGTATACTCCGTATGCAAGCAATGTTTCAGTTTTGATTTTGTTAAGATATGTTTCCAGTTGATTGTCAGAAAAATTTTTCATTTTGAGTTCAGACGAGTCGGAGTGATTCCAAATCATAGAACCATTCTTTGAAATACAAACGGAACTTATCAAAAAATGTTTTGAGTTATTTAGTTTTTTGAGAATATGAAATGCCTCCTCCCTCGATTTGGGTTTATTAATTAATTGATCATTTAAGGAAATTACACTGTCGGCTCCTATAACAAGACTGTCTGGATGCTTATTGCTTACTTTTGTTGATTTTATTTCTGCAAGATTTTTTGAGACCAATAAAGGGTTGGCCCCCTCAGCTAAAAGAGACTCTTTTACTTCGTCTTCATCCACATTTGAAACTATTACTTCACAATTTATCTTATTTTCATCTAAGATTTTTTTTCTTACACCGCTTTTAGAAGCTAATATTATTTTCATTTATGTTTTTTTATTTCTATTATTTTTAAAATTGATGCTGCAGTTTCTTCGACAGATCTTCTTGTTACATCAATAATTGGCCAATTATTTTTTTTAAAAAGATTTTTTGAATCTAAAATTTCTTTTTTAATAGAGACTAAATCTGTATATTCTTTCAATTTATGGTCTTTCATTAAAGCAACCCTGTTTCGCCTGATGTCTGCCAATCTGTCAGGTTCAGCTACTAATCCTATGATACAGGCTTTTTTATTAAATTTTAAAGAATCTGGAATTTTTATACCCATTACTAATGGTATATTTATAGTTTTAAAACCTCTGTTAGCTAGGTAAATTGAAGTTGGAGTCTTGCTAGTTCTGCTTACTCCTAATAAGATTACGTCTGCTTCGGCAATGTCATCAACTTTTTTTCCATCATCGTGTGACATGGTAAATTGAATTGCTTCTATACGTTTGTAATAATCATCATCCAAAACATGTTGTGCACTAGGTTTATGAATAGCTTTTTGATTTAATAATTTTGAAAAGCTTAGTATTAGGTTTCCTAAAATACCAAAACAGGGAACGTTACATTCCTCACTTCGTTTTGATATATATTTTGCTAATTTAGTCTCTACAATTGTATATAAAATTAAAGAATTCTGTAAACTAGTACACTCTTTTATTATTTTATCAATTTGATTCTCTGTCCTAACAAAGGCAAACTCCTTTTTTTCATATTCGAAATTAGAAAACTGTGATTTTAATGATAAAAATATTCTATCTAAGGTTTCACCAGTAGAGTCTGACACAAGATATACATTGTATTTTTGGTTCATATTTTTGTTAGTAAAATATTAATAAATAAAACTTTTCCACTACTTTTTTACAAAGGAAAAAATAGTTAACACTAATTAACATAAATTAAACATTTTATTCGATGTTAATAATATTGTTTTACTCCTGTTTATAAGCTTAATAAAGTAAGTAAATCAGGGCTTTTTTTAAAAATTTGCTAACTCAAATATGTATAAGAATTGTATAACAAGTTATAAGCTAAACAAACATATGCTAATAGCACAACAAACTCTAAAAAACTTTTTATTATATGAGTACCCTTAAAGAGATTTTATTAAATAAAAAGATTTGTAAATCTATATGGTTTATGAGACAAGCAGGAAGATATCTTCCCGAATTTAAAGAAATACGATCTAAAAATAAAAACTTCATAGAACTTTGTTTAAATAGTCAATTAAGCTCAAAGTTAACTTTACAACCAATAGAAAGATTTGATTTGGATTCAGCCATTATATTTTCGGATATTCTTTTAATACCTTACGCATTAGGACAAAACATAACCTTTATAAAAGATCAAGGACCTGAATTAAGTGAATTTAACCTAGAGTCTTTTTTAGATACAGATGAGAGACAATTTATTAAAAAATTGAACCCAGTGTATAAAGCTATAGAAATTACAAGAAAGAAATTAAACAAAAAAAAAATCACTAATATGTTTTGTTGGAGCTCCATGGACTCTGTTAGTTTATATGTTAAAGCTAAAAAAAACTAATAATCAATTAGAGTTAAATAAATTTAATGAAATAAATTCATTTACTGAAAAAGTTTTAAAAAAATTAATAGAGATATCGTGCATACATATCCAAAATCAAATAGATGCTGGCGCGGATGTAGTACAAATTTTTGATTCGTGGGCAGGCATTCTTCCAAAAACTTATTTAAAAGAGTTATGTTTTAATACAAATTTTAAGATTATAGAATTTTGCAAAAAGAAAAAAATTCCAAATATCTGTTTTCCTAAAGGTATAAAAAACGAATATAAAGAATTTAACAATTTTGTAAAACCCGATGGAATAAATATTGATTATGAAGTCGAGCCATCCTGGGCAAAAATCAATCTAAAAAATGTTGTTATACAAGGGGGATTGAACCCGAAGATATTATTAGATAAAGAGGATAAAATGATCCAAGCAGCGACGAAATACATTCGTACTTTTAAAGATACACCTTATGTTTTTAATTTAGGTCATGGCTTACTTCAAGAAACAGATCCTGATAGAGTTGAGAAGTTAGTTAAATTTTATAGGAATTATAATGGATAAAAATCATCCTAAAATTGAATTTGGTAAAACTGGAGTTTTAATTATTAACTTAGGAACGCCCGAATCAACTAGCTGGTGGGATATCAGAAAGTATTTGAAAGAGTTTCTGTCAGATAGAAGAGTTATAGAGGTAAATCCAGTAATATGGCAAATAATATTGAACTTGTTTATTTTAACATTTAGACCATCAAAAACTGCTCATGCTTATAAAAAAATTTGGAAAAAAGATACCAATGAATCACCGCTTTTATTTTTCACAAGAACTCAAGCAGATAAGCTTAATGATAAAATTGGTAATGAAAACGTTATAGTGGATTTTGCTATGAGATACGGAAACCCTAGCATTAAGTCGCGTTTAAATAAACTTAAAGAACAAGGATGTGAGCATGTAATTATACTGCCCCTTTACCCCCAATATGCTGCGGCAACCACGGCTACAGTTTGTGATGAAGTTTATAGGTCTTTAATGAACATGAGATGGCAACCAAGTCTACAAATCATACCACATTACGAAAGCGAACCTAAGTATATAGACGCTCTCGTGGAAAGCATAGAAAAAAAAATTAAAGAAATAAATTGGAAACCCGAATTAATAATTTCATCATATCATGGTATACCAAAGTCTTACTTTGATAAAGGAGATCCATACCAATGTTATTGCCAAAAAACTACAAGATTGATTAGTGAAAAATTTAACAAGATAGAAATTAAGACTACCTTTCAATCTAGATTTGGGCCTCAAGAATGGCTTAAACCCTACACAGACAAGGCTCTAGAAGAATTACCAAAAAAAGGTATAAAAAATTTACTAATAATTTGTCCAGGCTTTGCATCTGACTGTGTAGAGACGCTAGAGGAGATAAACATAGCTGGCAGGGAAACTTTTATAGCTAACGGAGGAGAAAATTTTGATCTTATTCCATGTCTAAACGATAGTTCTAAACATATAGAGTTATTTCAACACTTAATCAAAAGACACATTTATTAAATAAAATGAATTCTTTATTAGTCTACTCAACAACAGATGGTCAAACAAAGAAAATTTGTGAGACAATAAAAAATAATTCTATTAATAAATGTGAAATTCTATCTTTAGAGGAAGCTATTAAAAAAGAAATAGTAAAATATGATCAAATAATAATTGGAGCAAGTATTAGATACGGCAGACATAGTCCAAAAATTTATAAATTTATTGAAAATAATAGACATATATTAGAGAAAAAAAAGAGCGCTTTCTTTTCAGTTAATGTTGTTGCACGAAAGCCTGAAAAAAATACTCCTGGCACGAATCCATACATAAGAAAATTTTTGAAAAAAGCAAATTGGAAACCAAAAAAACTTGGAGTATTTGCTGGAAAAATTGATTACCCAAAATTAAATTTTGTTAACAAGAACGTAATAAGATTAATCATGTTTATTACCAACGGCCCTACCAACGTTAATAATACTTACGAGTTTACTGACTGGCACAGCGTGAAGAAGTTTACAAATGAATTAGATAAAATGTAGGTTATTAAATTCTTTTTAAAATTGAGGGTATATGCAATATTTATTAAAAAAAGTGAAAATATAGTATTAATTATCACTTAATTAGCTAATTTTGACCCTTTTTTCAAAATTATAGAAATCTCGGACTTGAAATTTTTTAAAAAAAACATATATTTTTAATACATTCCTTAAATCATAAACAATCAAATGAACTTACAAGAATTAAAGCAAAAAAATCCCGCGGAGCTTATCAGCGAAGCAGAAAAATTAGGCATTGAAAACCCAAGCACACTGAGAAAGCAAGAAATTTTATTCGCTATATTGAAAAAGCTAGCTGAAAAAAATGAACAAATAACTGCTACTGGAGTTTTAGAAGTTTTACAAGATGGTTTTGGATTTTTAAGAGCAATCGAGTCTAATTATCTTCCTGGTCCAGACGATATTTATGTAAGCCCAAGCCAAATAAGAAGATTTGGTTTGAGAACAGGTGACTCAGTCGAAGGTGAAATAAGGGGCCCCAAAGATGCAGAAAGATATTTTGCTCTACTTAAAGTAAACAAAATTAATTTTGATGATCCAGATAAGGGAAAAAATAAGATAGCGTTTGATAACCTGACTCCGTTATATCCCAATGAGCGAATTAAACTTGAAGTAGAAACAATTAAAGTAGAAAAGAAACCAGATAATACCGCGAGACTAATTGACTTAGTAAGTCCAATTGGTAAAGGGCAACGATCATTAATAGTTTCTCCTCCTAGAGCGGGCAAAACAATCATTTTACAAAATATCGCTCAATCGATAACAGCAAATCATCCAGAGTGTTATTTAATGGTATTATTAATTGATGAGAGACCTGAAGAAGTTACTGATATGCAAAGATCTGTAAAAGGCGAAGTTGTTGCTTCAACTTTTGATGAACCTGCTTCGCGACACGTGGCGGTAGCTGAGATGGTAATTGAAAAAGCTAAAAGATTGGTAGAGCACAAAAAAGACGTTGTTATTTTACTAGACTCAATTACAAGATTAGGTAGAGCTTACAATGCTGTAATTCCAAGTTCAGGAAAAGTTTTAACTGGTGGTGTCGACGCTAACGCACTTCAACGGCCAAAAAGATTTTTTGGGGCAGCTAGAAACGTAGAAGAGGGAGGATCGATGACAATAATTTCAACGGCACTAATTGATACTGGAAGCAGAATGGATGAAGTTATTTTTGAAGAATTTAAAGGAACAGGAAATTCAGAATTAATATTAGATAGAAAAGTTGCGGATAAAAGAATATATCCTGCTCTTGATATAACTAGGTCAGGCACTAGAAGAGAAGAGTTGCTGTTTGCCAAAGATGAACTTTCAAAAATGAATGTTTTGAGAAGAATTATAAGCCCGATGGGGACAATGGATGGTATTGAATTTTTAATTTCAAAATTAAAAAATACTAAAAATAATTCTGATTTCTTTGACTCAATGAATAAATCAGCTAACTAATAAGTTTTAAATTTCTATTGAATAGTTTGCGTATCAAAATTAACTTCATGAAGATAAAAACTAATTATATTTTCAAGAGTTTCAATTTTATCTTCAACAGTCAACGCCTCTAAGAGTTTTTGTTTTTCTTCATTAGTAACAGGCGATATCATTGACAAAGTATTAATTTTCTGTGTCTCATTTAACTTATCAAATTCTTTCCAATTAAGTAATAATCCGTTTTTTTTAAAAAAAATTTTCGCTTTATCCATTAGTTTTTCGGTACTAGGAATCACTGATACATTTTTCAAATCTTGCTCAAAGTTTTTATAATTTACTTTAAATTCCCTATACATTTTTTTATTTTCAATTTCCTCTAATATTTCAAATCTAGTTAAACCTGTTAGATTTATTAAGATTCTTCCATCTTTAATTTTTTGTAAATCACTTATTTTACCTAGACAACCAACCTTATAAACTTCATTTTCATTCTTTTGAGATTGCACCATGCCCATTAATTTATCTTTTTTATAAACATCGGATACAAGATCAATGTATCTTTGTTCGAAAATATTAAGTGGAAGATTTGTTTTAGGAAAATATATTACTCCACTTAAAGGAAATACTGGAATAGTATTTGGAAAATTTTTCATTAAACTATTATAATAAAAATTATAGCATACTGATAGCGACATTTTATTTAGGTTGACCCACTCTAATACGAATAATATACTTCTTTAAATTCGCGGGCATAGCTCAGTGGTAGAGCGTCTCGTTGCCAACGAGAAGGTCGAGGGTTCAAGTCCCTTTGCCCGCTCCATAAAAAAATGAATGATTTATCAAAAAAAAGATGTATTCCATGTGAGGGCAATATTCCTCCATTTGATAAAAGTGAAATTCATAAATATCTAAAAAAGGTCGACGGATGGGATGTTAAAAGTAACGACGATAAAAGTTTTTTTTTGATTAAAGAGTTTATTTTTAAAAATTTTGGAGAAAGTCAAAATTTCGTAAATAAAGTAGGTGATATTGCGGAGCAAGAGAATCATCATCCCGACATTTCTTTCGGTTGGGGGTACTGTAGGATTAAAATTTTTACCCACGCAATAAAAGGTTTAGCAGAAAGCGATTTTATTTTAGCCGCAAAAATAGATCGAATCTAATCAATGATAAAAATGTCTTACCCCGGTAAAAAGCATCTTTATTTTCGCCTTGTTAGCTAAATTGATAACTTCTTTATCTCTGATTGATCCTCCTGGCTGCACTATTACTTTTACGCCAGATTTAATTAAAATTTCTACGCCATCTTTAAATGGGAAAAATGCATCAGATGCAGCTATTGAGTTTCTAACTTCATTAGGTTTAAATTTTTTGGCTTTATTAATTGCTATTTTGCAACTATCCAACCTACTTGGTTGACCTGCACCAATTCCTATTGTGGAAAAATTTTTACATAAAACGACTGCATTTGATTTAGTAAATTTACATACATTGAAGGCGAATTTAATTTCACTTAATTCTCGCTTGTTGGGCTTGAGTTTAGTAACGCATCTTAATTTTACTTTATCTAACACGATTTCATTTTTATCCTGAATCAAAAATGAACCATTAAAAGTTTTGATAGACAAAAGGCTTTTAAATTTAAAATTTGAAATATCAATAATTCTTAAATTTTTCTTCTTTTTTAAAATTTTTAAACCATCTTTGTCAAAGCTTTTAGCCAATATTACTTCGAGGAAGTTCTTATTTATTTCCAATGCTAATTTTTTGTTAATTTTATAATTACAAGCAATCACACCACCAAAAGCGCTAATAGGGTCACACTGATAAGCATTTTTAAACGATGTAAAGGAATTATTATTTTCTGAAACTCCACAGGGGTTAGCATGTTTAATGACTACTGTCGCAGCTTTTCCTTTTATTGACTCTAAAATATTCAATGATGCAAAAATATCGTTATAATTATTATAACTTAGTTCCTTGCCGTGTAATTGTTCAAAGCCTAGCTGTTTATCATTGTAATCATTTACATAAATCGAACTTTCTTGATGTGGATTTTCTCCATACCTAAGTTCTTTAATTTTTTTTCCAAAAATTGTTTTTCTTTCTGGAAATTTGATATTTAGCTTACTATTAAACCAATTAGCTATCATCGCATCGTAATATGCCGTCAAGCCAAAAGCTTTGGAAGACATTAACTCTCTAAATTTTAAACTTGTTTTACCGTTATTTCTTTTCAATTCATTGATTAATTGAGAATAATCATTTTTATTAGTAATGATTGTGACATTTTTAAAATTTTTTGCTGCAGCACGAACCATAGTTGGACCGCCAATGTCGATATTATCAATTATTTTTTTAGCACTTTTTGTACCCATTACAATTTTTTGGAACGGATAAAAATTAACTATAATTAAATCAATAGGTTCAAATCTTTTTTTAGTCATCTCATTTTTATGCGCTCTATTTTGTCTATCGTGTAGAATTCCAGCATGTATTTTTGGATGAAGTGTCTTAACTCTCCCATTCAACATTTCTTTAAATCCTGTATATTTTGATAACTCAGTACTCTTGTATCCAAGTTTTTTTATAGTTTTAAAGGTTCCACCTGAACTTATTATATTTATATTAAATTTTTTCAAAATTTTTAATAATGAACTAATATTTTCTTTATCTGAAACGGAAACTAGAGCATTTTTAATTTTAAGGTCCATTTTAAATTTTTTTCTTAATTTCCCAATTAAAAGACTTACTTTTATTAACTAAATTACCAGAAACAGTTATACAAGTATTATCTAATATTTTTTTTC
>MDTD01011978.1_pt1 | contig 11341 bp, 7 predicted proteins | sample 811221 | NCBI WGS metagenome assembly MDTD01 (sample SAMN05326646, study PRJNA326480) | marine metagenome | isolation source: seawater | place: Pacific Ocean: South West | collected 2011
GCAGCAGCAGCAGCAGCAGCAGCAGCAGCAAGATCAGCAGCAGCAGCAGCAGCAGCAGCAGCAGCAGAATCAACAGGAACAGGGTCAGCAGCAGGAACAGCCGCAGGATGGTCAGCAGACAGGTCGCCAGGAACAGCTCCAGGACGCCATGGATCAACTTCAGCAACAGAAGAAACAGCTTGAAGAGATGATCGATGAGATGAAGAAAAGGGAATCCGAACTCAGCCCTGAACAGAAGCAGGATCTTGAGGAGATGCAGCAGGCGAAGAGCGAACTTGAGGATCTCGAAAAGAAACTCGAGGAGGCCCTTGAACAGAACACTCGGGAACAGACTCCATCGGAAGAGCAGAGTCTTGAAGAACAGCTCGAGGAAACTCGCCAGGAGAAGGAATCCGTACAGCAGAGGCTCGATGAACTCAAAGGCAAAGCCGGCGAATTGACGGATGAGGAACGTAGAGAACAGGAATCTCTTGAGGAACTCGAGGATCTACTCCAGCAGCTGGAAGACAAGATCAAAGAGGAACTGGACAAGAAGGGTCAAGAGAAGCCATCCGAGGAGAACGCCCAAGACGAGTCGGAGTCGGAATCCGGACAGACTCAGGGGGTTCCCGCCGGCGATGCGAACGACATCATGAATCGAGAAGAGGCACAAAGGTTGCTTCAAAGAGTGCGGGATCGTGAGAAGGCCCGCCGAGAAGCCCGGGAGGAATTGGCTTCCCGAGGGATGGCCCCGACAGGGAAGGATTGGTGATCGCGATGAATCGAGCAACTCAATTCAGCTTGACATCAACAGCCATCGTCTTCTTCCTGATGCTCTCGTCCGGAATAGCCATGGCCAAAGGCACCGTGATGCAGGCCACCACGGAGGAAAGCAGCTATGTGAACATGCCCACACCCATCGTGTTCACGATCAAGAATGCCGAGGATTGGGAGCCTCCGGTCATGCCGGATGTGGATGGACTCGAGATCAGCCGGAACGAGGGCGCCCAGTCCTTTTCTTCTTTCCAGATCAATGGATCGAAGATCTCACAGAACAGTGAAATCTCGTACACGTTCATGATCACCGCGAAACAAGCCGGCACCTACATCATCCCGGCCTTCTCCATCGAGGTGGACGGCAGGACACTCAAGACCCATCCAATCACCCTCTCATTCGAGAAGACGACCAACAAGGGGCTCCTCGGCGTCGAGGTCTTCGCGAATACGGACACGTTGTTTCTAGGAGAGTCAGTCGAATTGACCATGAACATCCTCATCAAGGAGTTCGAGAGTCCTTCGTACGATGCAAGAGTCGATTCACAGACCATGTGGCAATTGATTTCAAACAGCGACTGGGGCCCGTTCGCCAAGACTGCCCAGGAGATCGAAGCGAGCGGAAGACCGCTCAGAGGCCAGCAGAGAACACTGCTCGACGATGATGGCAATCGTGAATCCTATTTCCTCTACACCTTGAAGACGGAAGTACGCCCTAGATCTGTCGGCCCATACGACCTTTCCGACATGGTCATTCGCATGAGATACCCCGCTTCACTCCGAAGAGGAAGAGGATTCTTTGCGACCAGTCGCATCGAAATCGACCAGTTCAAACCGATAGAAGCGGTTGCGACCGGCAAGGAGATACTTGTCAAGGCACTGCCCGAGAAGGGTAAGCCGCAGGATTTCAGTGGGGCCGTAGGCCAATACCGCATCAGAACGACCGCATCTCCCACCAAGGTGTCGGTCGGCGACCCCATCACACTGACGATGACCATCTCGAACACCAGCGGCGAACAGACGGACATGGATGTGCTCCCGGCTCCACCACTCCACAAGATACAGCTGCTTGAAGATGACTTCAGGGTCCCTCGGGAGACTCTGGCGGGAGTCGTCAGTGGCCAGACAAAGACATTCACCCAGACGATTCGAGCCCGGAAGGATACGGTCGATTCCATTCCACCGATCACATACAGTTTTTTCAATCCGCAATCCGGGAGCTACGAGGCTTCGAACAGTAGGCCGATACTCCTTGAAGTCACCCCCTCCGAGACCATCAACTCCTCAGACATAGCCGGCGCCTCGCCAATGGCTGGGACAGGCGGCTCGGACAATCTTCACAGTGTCACCGGTGGACTTCTCGCCAACTACACCGGAGCGGAGCGGCTGCTGGCCGATCAGGGACCACCGGACGGCTGGTGGCTTCTGGTTCTTCTCCTCGCCCCACCGGCGTTGTGTCTGACGCTCGCCGCCACACTCCAGGGCATTCGTGGACATGCCTCCGATCCACATCGAACCCGTTCACGAAAAGCCGCCCGCCATGCCATTGAACAACTCCATTCTTCCAAATGCCCTGATGACGCTCAGGTCGCTCAGGCGATATGCACGTATATAGCCGATAAGGCCGGCCAACCAGCCGCAGGTTTTCTGAGAGGCGATGTGCACAATGCGATGACGACCTCTGGAGTCGATGATGATCTTGTTCAGGAGACCGATCGATTGCTGGCGGCTTGTGAGCAACTTCACTACTCGGGTGGCAGTGCGGCACAATCATCTCTGGCTGAAGACGCTTGCGACCTGATCAGTCGACTGGAAGCCGCCAAAGCCATTCGAAACCTCAATCCGAGAGACCGGTCATGAAACGTCTTGCACTGACAGTACTCCTGATCTGCATACCGACCGTACGGGCACTTGCCATCGATACGGAACTCAGTCATGACCAGCAGGTGAAGATCCTCGATGAGGCCCAGGCCAGTTACGATCAGGCGGCCGCCCTGCTTCGCAGCGATCCGGAATCGGCAGATCAAATGTTTCGGCAATCTGCAGAGCGTTTTCAGCTCCTTGTCGACAGTGGAGTGATCAACGGAGACCTCTACTACGATCTCGGCAACGCCTGCCTTCAGGCAGGTGATCTTGGACAGGCGATTGCCAACTATCTACGAGCGGATGAACTGAGGCCCAATGATCCCAGGATCGAAGCCAATCTCGCGCACGCGAGATCCCTTGTCCGCCCGCAGGTCACCAAGGATGGCTCCGATGCGCTCCTGCACCGACTGACCTTCTGGCACCATGGATGGCCTATCCAATGGAGGCTCGCCATCTTCGCCGGACTCTGGATCGCCCTGTGGGCCGCGATACTGATTCGATTCTGGACGAAGTACGCCGGCTTCATTTGGATCAGCGCGACAAGCTGCGTTCTGGCCATCGCCTTCGGTGCTTCCACCTTAATCTCGATCTCCGGAACCAACGCTTCGCAGCAGGGCGTGCTGATCCGGGATGAGGTGGTGGTTCGAAAAGGCAATGCTGAAAGCTTCTCACCACAGTTTCAGGAACCCGTCAATCAGGGACTCGAGTTCCGGGTGCTTGAGGAACGACCGGATTGGCTTCACATCGAACTGAACAACGGCGAATCTGGTTGGATTCCCAGATCGGATGCTGAGATCGTATCTGAGGAGATGACATCGCATACGGCGATCATCTGAACGCGAGAACGGATGCCATCGACAGGATCGCCTGAATCAGATCCCGCAATCCCAGTCGGCGATGACCCCGAGCAGGTCGTCGATGTCGTAGACGCCGCCGAATCCATCCAGAACCTCGAGCAGATCCTCCACATCAGTCTGCCCGGAACCATTGACATCACCCTCGCAACCTCCCGGGGATTCCTCAATGGTCACAACCAGCGAGAATGAAAGCGTCTGATCTGTTGCACCGGAAAGATCCTCGTCACTCGCCAGAAGCTGCATGGCATCCGCATACTGACCGGCAGCTAGAACATCGGTATCGACTGCGATTTCAATCGAACCCGGCGAATCCGTGATACCCGTTTCCAGTGAACCCGCGATCTCGAAGGGCGAATCCACTCCAGTGACGGAATCAAGATCCAACGCCGCCTGACCGGCATCCCAACCATTGTTCCACACAGGTATCTCTATGATCTGGATGCCGGTATCCGACTGGAACGATTCGGATACGACCGTGAAATTGTTGTCCGAACCGAACGAGAAAGAGGCATCCGCGTGCCTGAGCACGGTGCCGGAAATCGGTATCACCGACGGTGAACCCTGAACGAACTCATCGTCCGACTTCACGAGAAGGGAACCGGTCACCTGACCACTCCCCGAAGGCGTGATCATGAATGGCACCCACTGATCGACGCCAGGCGCCAGCGTACCGGCCCCCGAGACACCCTGGATTCCACCCGAACCTTCCAGATACCAGGCAAGATCCGAACCACCACCGACGTAGGCCGGAGCGGAACTGTTCTTGACATTCACATAGAGTTCGAGTTCCCCACCGGCGATGATGGTTCCGAAGCTCGAGTTGAACATGGCTGCCGTCATGGCTGCTGGTATTCGGTAATCAGCCATCACCGGAATATGATCGGACGCATTGTGGAGGTTGTTCGCCAGCGCGTTGGATCGGGCCGTCTCACCAGGAAAATAGTTATTGTTTCCATCGTTGATAGCTTCGTTGTAGTGATTTCCGTCATTGCCGACGGCACGCATCGAACCGGGAATGAGCTTCAGTCCTCTGTCGCCGGACATGTTCTGGGTATGGACCTGGAAGTCGAAACGATCATCCATTCCACCACCGGCCAGTCCGTCATCGGATATGTCCCTTGGCGACTGCGTATGCATCGAAGCATTCGCCGCACCGGCCCAGTTTCCGGTACCTAGTGGATCGACGATCTCAATCGAGCCATAGTTCAACAACGTCTGGTAGGCGGGCTCGTTGTTCCCATAGAAGTTGAAATCGCCACAGATGATCACATGTGGATCTCCCGAGATCTCCTGCACATTGTCGATGATGTTCTCGATACCGAAGACTCGGTCATCCTCATTCGTTTCGCCGGTTCCTGCCTTGAGATGCCCGCTGTAGACATAGAAGTCGACGAACGGATCGTCGTATCCCGTCAAACGGAACTGCCATCTTCTGGCACGCCGACCGGCGCCGGTATAGGTGCCGTCATGCCCCGCCGGAACCTCGAAGACCACGTCGGATCTGTAGAAGACAGCCTGAGCACCACCATAGGAGTCCTCATTCGTATTCGTGTAGGTTGCCGCCGTATAGACTGGCGTCAACATGGAGGTCAGCGCATTGAAGGAATCCTGCGTGACTTCCTGAAAGACCATGATCGACACGGGATGGGATTGACCTGCACTGTCATCGTTGGACATGTCGCCCAGAACCGCCGCCAATGCCGCCGAATTTCCTCGGAACTGGGCGATGTTGTAGTTCACGACCCTGACCTGCGCATGCGTAGAGGATGTGATCATGGCGATCATCGCCATGACAACTATCCCATGCACCCGGATGGCTGCCCCCCATCTGGTATCGCTTTTCACGCTTGGCTCTCCTCAGGATGAACGGAACGATGATCAGACCAACGCCTGAACGCTCCAGACACGCCTTAAGTCTACTTCCAGCTGATCGAATCACGAACAAATAAGCTCACAGAATGCTGATATCACGACTGAAAACAGGCATGGCAGCCCGTCTGCAACCAATATGAACCCTCTAAGGGGGCCCAGACTAGTTGCCTGAGAGGGGCACCTTGAGGATTCCATCTTCCGGATACCCCACCCGCTCATCGGGATTGATCCTGACCGTCGCCGTGGCCCCGGAATGCAGGCTGCAATCAGGCGCATCCTCCAGGATGATGCGCACGGGAAATCGCTGGGCCAATCTCACCCAATCCAGGGCTGGCGGCACGCCGGGCAAGGCATCGACACTGGCACCGACTGGCTGATAGATGGCCTTTCCGATTCCTTCGACGACACCCTTCACAGGCCCGCCTGGACACGCCAGCAACCAGACCTCCGCAGTCATCCCAGGCTCGATTCTCTTCAGGAGTGTTTCACGATAATTGGCCAGGACATACCAACGGGAATCATCGACGATGGTGAACAGCTGAACACCCTGATTGGCATACTCGCCACGAGCGATGTTGAGATTGGAGACGTACCCACTCACCTGGGCACGAACGAAGCAGTAGTCGATGTTCAATCTGGCATCGGCAAGGGATGCGGCGACCTCCTGCCTGCGAGCATTGCCATCCTTATCATTCCCAACCAGCCTCTGGGCCCGTTTCAATTCCGCCCGAGCGGCTTCGACCCTACCAAGTGCAGCCTCCGCCTCGCTCTGCGCCTTCTGCACCTCATCAGGGGTCACGAACTTCTGAGCCAAAAGTGGCTCGAGTCTTGCCAGATGTGCGGATGCATAGGCCGATTTTGCGACTGCCTCTTCAAGTGAAGCGGTCGCGGCAATGACGGATTGCTTAAGTGCATCGATCTCAAGGTCGGTGAGAACGAGCTTGGCTTCGAGCCTGTCCAGCTCCGCCTGATACGGACGTGTATCGACGACGAAAAGTAGATCGCCGGCATTCACACGTTGATTGTCTCTGACATTGAGTTCGACGATGTTGCCACTTACATGAGCCGCAACCCCAACGGTATTGGCACGAACGAACGCATCGGATGTCCTGGGATATCTGACGAGTTCCATCAAGGTCAAGGCACAGCCGATGACAGCCCCCACCCAGACGACCAACGATACGACGATGGCTATTGACCGCCTAAAACGATCTTCTGTCGATTCCTGCTTGGCAGCTACTGATTCACTTGGCATAGAACAGCAACCAGGTCAAGGTGGTGTAGAAAATGAACATGCAGATGTAACTGAGCGCACGCAGGAGCAGATGCTCGTCAATCCGAAGCCGTCTCAAAAGAGACCAGGTGACCACCATGCAGACGATGCCACTGACTCCGGATATCAACCAAGCGGGGAAAAACGCCCCCTCGATGTTGACCAGAGGATCGCACCCCGCCAATGGAAGCAGCAGAAGCGACGCGACAGTGACACGTATCAGGTTGTCGAAGCCGGAAAGTCCCATGCCGAAGCCAGTGTAAACCATCATGGGTGCACACGAACCATCTGATGAACCGATAGTATGAATGCATGAAGTTGCTCATACCCTCGATTCTCGCCCTCCTCGCCATCATGCCCGCTTGCGGGCGTCCTCATCCACTTGCCGAGTGGGAACCGGACGAATTCGCTCCGGGGACCCCCGAACGCACGTGGTCGGCGAATTGGTGGCCAAGTGGTGGCGGAGAGACCCCAGCCATGCAGGCCTCGCCTCCTGTCATGTTCGAAGACGACATTCTGGAGAGCCCGCTGGACCTGTCTTCGTCGCTGGATGTCGCCTTGAGTGCCAATCCCGAGACAAGGGTCGCCTGGGCCAACGCCAGAGCCGCCGCCGCGGAATACGGCATCTCCAGAGGAGACTGGTATCCCGTCATCTCGGCATGGGCGGGCGGCTCCTTTAATCGGAGTCCGGAACCATTCGGTGGACTCAACAACATCATCATGGACGAATCATTCCTCGCGGGACCGGGAGCCAGCCTCACATGGACGCTGCTCGATTTCGGACGTCGAGAAGCAACGGACGACATGACGGCCCGGGCACTGCTGGCTGCCAATCTTCGCTTCAATCGCGAGATACAGGATGTCGCCTATCAGGTACAGAGCGACTTCTTCGAACTGGAAGCCGCCCATGGACTGATGGAAGCCGCTGAAATGGATCTTGCCCTTGCTTCCACCGTGCTTCGCTCACTCGAGGAAAGACTGTTCCTTGGACTGGCAACCATTCCGGAAGTGCTCGAAGCCAGACAAGCGGAGGCACTGGCCGGCTATGAGGTTCAGGTTGCCAAGACCGCCATCCATGACAGCCGTACGAATCTTCTTGTCGCCATGGGGATTCCACCAGGAAACAACGTCGTCTTCGACCTGCAACCCTATTCCGAGCTTCCGCGTGAGCTCGCTGTGAGTGTCGAAAAACTGACGAATCTCGCGATGGCTGCACGACCGGATCTTGCTGCCAGTGCAGCCGATGTCGCAGCAGCCAAGTCGGCGGTCAAGGCCGCGGAGGCCGATCTTGCACCACAAATAGATGTGTTCGGAAATGTCAGCTACCAGTACATCGACTACAACCTCAGCCCCTTCGAAGGCTTCCCCCCACCAAACTCCGGTAGTGGCTGGGGCGCCATCTGGTCGGCTGGCATCGAAGGCAGCTGGCTTCTGTTTGATGGAGAAATACGCCACAACAGGATTCGAAAGGCCAGAGCAGAACTGATGGCCGCCAAGGAAGAAATGCGAAGAGCACAGCTTGATGCTGCTGGCGAAGTCTGGGACGCCTATTTCGACTACGACGTCGCCACTCAGCGTCATGAGTGGTCATTGGCAGTCGAGGAAACCGCCATTGAAAGCCTCGAGGCAGTTCAGATGGCTTTCGATACCGGCCTGCGCACACTGCCCGATCTCTTGACGGCCCAACAGCAGGTTGCTTCCGCCCGATCGAACAGGATTCGTAGCCGTGCGGATGTGCTCATCTCGGCAGCCAGCATTGTCCATGCGACAGGCGATCTGAAGATCAACTGATCCTGGGATTACCAAGCCTCGAGACACCCTTCTTTTCACTGAAGAGCTCTGCGGTCTGCCGAGCATCATCGACCAGAGCGTCGAGATCCGGGATCATGTCTTCGTAATATCCAAGGAATTCTCTCACCGTGGTCGGATTGGTCCCCGCAATGACCGTCGAATCCGAACCGATCGACTCGTATGCTTGACTGAGGAGTGGACGCAAGGGTGTCGGCTCCCCTTCACCCCCCACGGTCAACTGAGCAATGAGCCTCAATCTCTGCTCCACGCCATGACGCAAGGCCGTTGCCGCTGGATGAAAGATCACATCCTCTCGAAGGGAACGCAGTTGGCGTGCTTCGACAATCAGGATGATCTTGGGCAGAAGCTGCTGGAGACGAATGCCCATAGTCAGTCCCGGCGCATCGTGGACACGGGTCAGGCCGCGTTCATATCTGGCCTCTTCTCTGAACTTGTATGCGCTCGAGATGTTCGAGAGTATGAAATAGCTCCAACCCTCCGCCGGACGCTCGACCGCCTCCTGTTCGGGATCGTCGATTCCCGATTCCAGACAGCGAGCCATGTCACTTGAGGCGGATGCCATGGACTCGCAGACTCGGCTGCCTGCCCAGACTGGCCAAAGAAGACGAAGGATGGTCAAGGCGATCAGCAGGCCGAATATAACTCCCGTCACACGTTCAAGCCCCAGACTCACATCATCGGTCGGCTGAGCGGAACTGAGAACAAGTGCCGAGGCGAGACCGATCTGAAGTCCTACATAGGATGTTTCCCAGGAACCGGACATCAGCCATGACGCAATACCAAGACATACACCCATGTAGAGAAGCATCCATGTGTAGTCATTGGTATTCGCCGAGACGATTGCGAGTCCCGCGATACCGAGTGTGACACCTATGAATGCGCCGATGATTCGCTGCAGCGACTTTGACCATGAGGCACCCATGGTCGGCTGCATGACGAGAATGGTCGTCACCGCCATGGTCGACATGGCGTTTGTCCAACGGAAGGTGGCGATCAAGCCAAGCGCGATCATCGTGGCCAGCGTAGCCTTCACCGCGAGCTGGAAAGACGGCAGATTCAGGTTTCGAATCTTCTTTTTCACCAGGCCGATCAGACCCAATTGGGAAAAGTCTGACTGACTGCCCGAGGTGATCTGATAAAGCATGATGTCATCGACCTCGCCGATCTGACGAAGCATCATGATGGTGGTCGTGATGGCATTGACACGTTTGGAATTCTGGCCATGCGATCGTTCACCCTCGAGCTTGTCCGCGGCCTGGTTCATGAAATCGCGATCAACCTTCGGCAACCCACCACTTGTCAGCTCCGTGCCTACCCGGTCCCATTCGGAGCGGATCAACTGGAGCGCCTCTATCAAACCGAGCCGGTAAGACTGCGGGATCCTTGCGATCTCCTCCTCCGTAAGCTGATCGAGAAGCATCTGGGATTGAATCGCCACGCGGTTGGTGAGATTGATCCTGGAAATCCACAACCCCTTCTGCTCATGGACGACCGTACTCTCCGAAATGGCTGCATTCAGGAGATCGATCTTCTCCGTGAAACTGCTTCTGGACTCGGGCTCGATGGGTTCTCCAGTGGCCCCATTCCCCTGAAGCCTTGCGATGCAGGCCTGGAATCGAAGACTCGCCCTATGAAGCCCGGCACTCATGGCCTTGTTCAACTCCTCCTCGGCCGAGATCGGAAAGACGCACCGACTGACGAAACTGACGCAGAACACCCCTGTCAGGGTCTCGAAGAAGCGATAGAGGCCGCGCGGCACGACAAGCTCGGGATCCGACCAGGCCGGTGCGACAACCACAGTCAAGGTAATGATCACCATGAAGAACGCATAGGCATTCGTCGGAACCGTCTGGGAAAGATAGAGACAGATGACGAACACGGGCACGAAGGAGATGAGCAGTGCACCGGGCGTCTGTGGGAAGATCGCCACCAGGCAGATTGCAATGAAGAAACCAAATGCCGTCCCGATCCCTCTGAGAACAGCCCGCTTCCAGGTGACTCCGACGTTTCTGGCGGAGAGCATCAGCACGGTCAGAGTCGGCCAGAATGTCGCGCTCTCAAGCAGCAACAGTGTGATGTACTGAGCCAGCGCCGCCGCCGTTACGAGGCGAGCCACGCCACGCCAACGCCCAGGCTTGTGCCTCAATATGTCGTCGACCACGCTCAGGGCGGGGATGACCAGTGTCGACTTTTGCTGGGATACCGCGATGCGCCGATGCTAGCACGTCATCTGAAATGGATCAGAAACCTGCTCGGCGCATGAAAAAGGCCCCATCATGATGAATGGGGCCTCTGAGGACGAGTTCCCTCAAAAGTGAACAGTTGGATTTAAAACCATTTGCCATGCTTCGCAGCATGGCTCTCCGGACGAATCCGGACGAGATTGTGTTGACTGTCCCGGTGCAGATCGCTCTGCTGGTGACAGTTGTTGTTCAACTGACAATATTGTCAATCGATGACTGCCACCTCCGGGTCCAAGGAAATCCCTTAGAAAGGAGGTGATCCAGCCGCAGGTTCCCCTACGGCTACCTTGTTACGACTTAGTCCCAGTCACCAGTCTCGCCGTGGGCACCACTGAATCGTGGCGACTTCGGGCGCTACCAGCTTCCATGACTTGACGGGCGGTGTGTACAAAGCTCAGGAACGTATTCACCGCGGCGTAGCTGATCCGCGATTACTAGCGATTCCGACTTCATGGAGGCGAGTTGCAGCCTCCAATCCGAACTGGGGCAGACTTTTGCGATTTGCTCCGCCTCGCGACATTGCATCGTTCTGTATCTGCCATTGTAGCACGTGTGCAGCCCTGGGCATAAAGGCCATGCGGACCTGACGTCATCCCCACCTTCGTCCGGTTTAACACCGGCAGTCTCGCTAGAGTCCTCAGCATTACCTGCTAGCAACTAACGAC
>MDTD01004106.1_pt1 | contig 11340 bp, 3 predicted proteins | sample 811221 | NCBI WGS metagenome assembly MDTD01 (sample SAMN05326646, study PRJNA326480) | marine metagenome | isolation source: seawater | place: Pacific Ocean: South West | collected 2011
CAACACCGAACACTCGCTTGAATACGAGGTCTGTTTTTGGATCGACATATGATGACATGCGATTTCCCCTCTGGACTCGGTCTCCACACAAAAGATAAAGGTTGTGGGGTTGCAAAGGGCAAACGTGTATAATGTGTTCCTTTGTGTTGACCGGTCTTTTTGATGGTTTGTGGTAAAGATTTTCTGATTCCCCTCTGTTTTCCCCGTGTCGATTTTTGACAATACGAAACTGCTCACGCCATCTTGGTTTGTCAACCCAACGCTTTGCGTTGGATCTTCTTTTCAACAACGCAGGGCGTTGCATCCCCCTTTCAGCAACGCAAGGCGTTGCATCCACCTTGAAAACCTATCGGTTTTCTTGGATAGAATGGCTGATGACAGCCATTCTAGACGAATGCATCGAGGGAGTTGCTTGCAAAGAGGAAATGAGTTGGTTGCCATCTGCATGGGTTTTGAGGTGAGACTCAAAGTCCGACCTCGACGCAAAAACACACCATTTTCACGATGAGCACGAAGCAAAGAAGCCACGAAGAAAAGCCTCTCCAAGGAGAGTGTTGTAGGTGGTAAATCTCCAACCCCGCAGGGGTTCAAATGCGGTTCAGCGCGCTGTGCTGGTGCAATGTACCACGGCCTGAGGGTCATCCATCAATGTCCAAAATCATTCACGAATGGTTGGAACGCTTGTCGGATAGCCAGAAATCATTCAGTTATACTTTCATGCGTTAGCGACATAGTGCCCAAATTATTCTCGTATGATTTTTGATTGATGTGTAAGCGCAGTTTGTCATTCGACTATACCCAATTTGACCTCTTGATGCGCACAAAATCATTCTCGTATAACAAGAGGCGCTTTCGAGACAGACCAAAGTCGTTCATGTACAACAAGAGGCGCTTCCTAGATACGACTCAAATCATACAAGAATGACTTGAGCGCTTCAAAAGATGGTCTTTCTTTGTTCTCGTATGATTTTGGGGGAGCTTTTTGACAGGCTTTGGTCATAGCTGTATGACTTTTGCTTCTTCCGAACACGCCAAAAGTATAGCCGAACGATATTTGGACTGCTCTTCAAGCGCTTCGAAGTATAGCCGGATGATTTGAGGACTATACAACAAGTGCTTTGAAGTATCGTTGAATGATTTGAGGACTATATGACAAGCGCTTTGAAGTATAGCCGAATGATTTTGCTCTTCTCTGTATATGGAATAGGCGTTTTGGGCGTCAAAATGATACTTGCAAGAGGACCTCTGTTCCAATTTGTGGAGTCTCTTTTGGTACGGAGAAAACTCGACCTGTTATTTGATCTCGAAAACCAAACCGATTGTTTTCGTTCCAGGTGAACCATGTTTCTAAAGCCAATGTGACTGCATTTGTGGGGGACCATCGTATTTGGAGATGAAGGGTGTATAGGGCAAAGTGCTCATCTGAAAGTGCTACGTAACGGAAAGACGGACCATACCATACTTGTGGTAAGTTTGTGATGGGAGGTTGGGTTGTGGAAGTGACAAAGCTCGGTTGAAAACGGCTGATGCGAAGAGCAAATTGGAGGGTCTTGTGATGGCGGAACGCAGCGTCAAGTGCGATGTACCAGATAGGTTGGACGTTGAGTGGAGCGTCAAGTTCATAGTTATTGTAGGTGGTTCGTTCTTGCCTGTGCCACAAACTTGATTTCCAAACAAATTGTGCCCCCAAGGTGAGATGTGATATTTTCCCTGTCAAATACAGAGCATAGGCTTGTCCTGTGTGTATTTGTTCGGACTCATCTTGTTGGCTGCGAACACTTCCTTCTGCCCGAATGGTGAGACCTCTTCTCTTTTCTTGCGGGAGCGTGTATGGCGTAAAGAGCGCTTGTGGGTCTTTTCGGCGCCTCGATAGAAATGAGACAGGTTGTATGTTTGACGCAAGACTCCAGCGAAATCCCAAGTGAGCAGTCCAGCCCGGAGGGACAGGCGTGCCTGGGTTTTGTTTGTATGTGTCGTGAAAGTACGCTCCATGTAAGTATATGCCCAGCCACTTTTGAGGGTTATATTCCAGATGTAGGGCGGCGTTTGGGTAAGTGATACGAAGTGGGTTCTTGGGTCGGACCATCCCCGCAACGAATCTTCGAATACTAGGCATGTGGTTTGTCAATTGCAACGCAAAAAATGCCCGAAAGATATCCCATTGTAGCTCCATGCTCCACGTCCCCAAAGTCTCCATCCTTGTAAAGAAGCCGTCATTGGGTTGCCACATCATATCGAGGAAGCGCCCAAGCCTCATCGGTGTCGCTGAGAATGGATAGTACGATAAGGTCACTTGGCGAGCCCACTTGTGCGCCCTCTTGCCACCCCAATGATATGACAGAGATAGATGCGAACCACGATCGACTCCATTTGCAGCAATATGTGAGTACTCCTGAGGCAAAAGTCCATCCTCCAAGAATCCTTCTTTTGGATATACATATGCATCAACAAAACCCCGCAATGACATTGCTCTTTGTCCTATCGTAAAGTTGACATTGGGGGCGGCACCAATTGTCATATCTTCGGCTTCAAGAGCGACTTGAATTGCGATGTGTAGGCGTAAACCTCGTTGCTGGGTTTGATGTTCTTTGGCCTTTTTACCTGTTAAGAAGGCATAAGGAGATGACTTCTTTGCATGTGCTGGTTGTGAATATCCACCGAGAAACAAAGCGCATATGGCGATCCATTTTTTGAATGATATCCTCATGTGGGCTCCTCTTTTGCGCATTTTCTCTTTTTTTAGAAAGTTTGTAGATGCCGTCTTATTTATTTGGGGAGGTCTGGTGCATGAAGTTGAGTAAGTGATTGTTCAAGGACTTCGTAAAAGTCTTCGTGGGTTGTCGATGGTGGATCTTTGAGCTTTCCATAGAGCGCAAGGATCGAACTCGCAGCAGACATCGACGTGAAGAGTTTTTCTGCGAAGGGGCGTTTTCTGCCTGCGAATTGCTCGACGGAGACGATCACGACACACTCCGCTTGTTGTCCGACCATTCCTCTTGGGGAGGTCGCGATGACGGTTTGGCTTTTTGTGTGGTGGAGAGGTTGCTCCTCCACCTCGAAGTCAACACCAAGCTCCGCCAAAATAGGACGAATAAAGCGTATCATGTGGTCTTTATTCCATTGTAAGAGGCCCACAACTTTGATCGAAGAGGGAGGGATCCGCTCGTGTTCGATCCAATAACAGATCTTCTCTGCGATCGCCTCCATCTGCTCTTTTTGTGAACGGAATGTCTCCAGGTAAGGTGCTGGACCTTTCGGTAATTGTGGAAGATAACGCCACCACGTCTCACCATCTCGTGCTGTTTTCTTGATCAAACTCTTCTGGAACCAACGCTTGATATCCTGGTCCTCATAGGGGGAGACGAGGTTATATAAGACGTTGAGAGAGAACTCTGTAATGGCTTGTGTCGAGTGGATGTTCTCTCGTAGATCGAGTGTCTCTGGTTTTTGAAGGCGACCTAGTGTCGACCAATCAGGCTCAGGGATCTTGTTGACGTTGGAGAGGTGATCGTACGATAGCGAACAGCTCCTCTCTTTTGTCGTCTCATCTGGCTTGATAAGCTGGTGTAAGACCTGAAGTGCTTCTTCTCCGAGATGTTGAGCATCATCGATCATCATGACATCGTATAGTTCGGGGAAATCATGTTCTTTCTCCTCGACCAGGTCGAGACATCGTTTGGCGAATCGCTTGATATCGCTGTAACTTCCCATCTTTGTCTTCTGCTCTTGTCCGAAGCCTTTGATCAAAGTCGTAAGTTGCTCCCAGATATGCATCAGGTAAAAACGCCTCGTGGGGAAGGGGACAACTTCTCCATCGTGAAGATGATGCCAAATGTCCTCTAAGCGCGCCTGCAAGGTCGCTTTGGAGAGGGGGTTGGCATATATGTAGCAGACTTTGGCTTTTGGGTGTTCCTTGAGCTGTTCACAGGCTGCGCGGAGCATCGCTTCGGTCTTCCCGCTTCCTGTACGACCGTGAAGGAGTTGCTTCTGCTGTTGACCAAGGGCGATCCATGCCGACGCCTGATCACCATGAGGGAGCGCGAGCATCCGGCGTTTTTTGGCGAGCTGTTGTCCCATCGTGCTCTGATCTTCGAGGTAGGTCACTGGAGGCTCTGTGTTCTCTCTCATCGGCCATTGTGTCCATAAGCCAGCTTTTTGCTTGGAGGGAGCGCACGGCACGACAGCTTCGAGGAGTGGTGATAAGTAGGGTTGTTTCATCTCCTCTTCGGTGGCGAGGATGAACACCTTTTTGGCACTACATTGTTCGATAGAGTGGACGATTTGACGCCAACGTGTAAGCGAGTATGTGTTGCTCCCCGCATGTGTTGTGTCAAAAAACAATATATCACAATGTTGGAAGGCCAGTTCTTCGGGAAGCAAGCAACGCCACTTCGAGAGACCGGATTCTTTCATCTGTGTGTGCACTTCGTGTAATTGTCCGACATAAGGAGAGACATAGATGCCTTTTTGATCGTGTAGCTCAGTATGTTGGGACATGAATTTGAAGAAGAGTTCGTAGGAGAATGTGCGTACAAAACTCTGTTGGTTGGGCGTTCTGTTTGCGTACAGGTAGGCCGAGAGCGTTGTGCAACGGTCGAGGATACACCACACAGCGTCAGGCAGGCCTTCGAATGAGACCTCTGTGGTGTCTTGGTGCGCTCTCTTTGTCTGAAGTGGATTGTGCACATGAGAAGAGAGCGTCGCTGTTCCAATCGGCTCGTCTTCTCGCTGGTAGAGATGGGAGAGTGGGTGCTCGGTGAGCCACGTGTAGGTCTCTTTGTCGACGACTTTTACGGGTTGGGAGGTCGCAGTTAGATCGGCTGGATCACCGACCATGTACACGCGTCGGCGTGCGAGGAAGGGGAGCAATCCCATGTGCAATCTGGGGATGGTTGATGTGTTGAGGGCAAATAGGCTTGTAAAGGGTGTGTCTTCTGTGTCGAGGTAAGAGAAGATGTCCTCATGGGCAAGCCATGACAAAGCTTCCTGGTATGTGGTGATCACACAACGCAACGTTGAGGGGAGATATTGGATGTCTGAAGTTTGATCGATCGCGTCCCACAGAGCATCAGATTGTTCAGCATCCTCGGCAATTTTGTGATGGAGGAGAGCGGCTGAATGTTCGAGCACAGAGGTCGCGTTGTATGATTGAAAGACCTGGAGGTCTGCGCCTCTTCCTGCTCGGTGCAGGAGCGCGCGTGTCTGTGTATCAGCGAGTTGGAAAACATTGAGGGCGAGCGCGTCTGCTTGACGGTTGGTTGGGCAGAGGATGAGCAAGCGTTCGGTTTTGTCGTGGAGCTGTTGTATCAACTGTTCACACACCCGTTGGTTGGTTGAGGTGTGTGTGGGGGCCTTCATATAAGCCCATGAGTAAGGCCATATGTCTTGGAAGGCGAGTGTACTGGGTAGGGGCGAAGGGCGTTGTAATCCTGGTGTGGCCTGTCCCTTTGCGGCGAGCAGGTGTTTGGCGATTTGTTCGTGGAAGATGTTGGGTGTTTGTAGACTGTACCATCGTTCGTATGCGCGCTGTGTTGTGGGTGGCAACAGGTACAGGAGTCCTTCTTCTGGGTGATGAAAGGGAGGTGTCAGGAGGACTTCGAGTGCATTGTCTTGTGGCAGGACACGAAGAATATACCCTCCCCAATGCTTGTCCACCAGCTCGATGTCGTTTGTTGCGAACTGGATATCTTTTGGTTTTTTGGGTTGAAGGAGCTGCTGTCCTTCCCACGCTGTGTCGACAAAATGGGATGATCCTAGCTGGATCGTATACCTTTGGGGGAGCGTCGGGTGTTGTGTATAAGACTCGACCTCTAGAAGAACGGGACGATGGTTTTGGGAGAGTCGCTTGGTGACTTTCCGTGCTTCGTCGAAAAATTGGGAGGGTGCAGCAGGTAAGTTGAGGTGCTCACCTGTTGGTGGAGGGAGTGGGGTTTGGGTGTGCTGAGGTTGTGATGGAGCGGATGGTGTCTCCTGTCGCGGTGGACGTGAGGGGCGAGAAGGAGGTTGGTTTGAGGGTTGGGACTCGATGGCTTCGATCAACCTGTTGAACAACCTAGATTCGAGGAGCATTGGCATCGAGCGGAGGGCTGCAAAGTATTCGGCTTCGCTGATGGGTGATTCATCTTGAAGAGTAAGGTCGCGCTGTTGTATCTCCACGAGTATTTCATAGAAAGCATAAATACGCCCATGTTCACGTGCATCTAGCTCGATATATACGCGCTCTTCCTCCTCGACATGTTCGAAGCGGGAGCGGACGGTCTTCGTCGGCTTCTCGCAGCGTTCATCCCGTAGGAAGATAAGTGGTGGTCCCCAAGTACATGCCTGGACAATATTTTTGACGCGGCTGGTGAGGGATTTCTTGTAGTGGTTGGAGAGGGCGATACATAGCAGGTCATCTTCTTCTCTGGCTGCGCGCAAACGGAAGTGAGAGGGCATGACCTTAGCGCTATCAAAACGGGACAGTGTGATATCGCGATGACTTTGTCTGATCAGGAATTGTGTGATGGTGCGGATTCTACCGTACAGATCCTCTTCGTTGGGAGAGCCTTTATCGAAGGCTTCGACATAACGACTGTGTAATGAGCGGAAGCGTCGACCTATCGTTCGTTTGATCTGTGTCTCTCTGTCTTGTTGATTCGTGCTTGTCGAGGACGTTGGTGTTTTCTTGAGAACAGATGCTGGGCGCGCTTGTATCGGTTTTGTTGGCTTGGGAGCCGGTGGAGGAGGGGTTGGTTTGGGGGTGGGGACGACGATCTCTTTTGGTGGTGTTGGTTTGGGTATGGGGGGGAGAATGTTTTGCGTTTTTTGTTCGGGCTGGGGTTCTTTGTGCGATGTGATCGTTGCCTTTGCCTGTTTATTTTGTTGCTTGGGCGCAGGCTTCTCGCGTTTGGGTTGGCTTCGAGGTCTTCGCACGACAGGGGGCATCGTGTGACTGTCTTTGGCAGGCTGCGCTGTTGATGTGGAAGGTGCCTCGGTTGGTTTCGGAGGATGAAGTGTAAATGTCGGTAGACCAGGGAGCGTCGTGGAGACGTCTTGGGATTGGGGGGGCAGTGGTTTGGAAAGGGTACGTGAAACGTCATCACGTACTGGAGTGTTTGTTTGTGGAGGAGGGGGGGGTGGGCTGTACGCGGCGGGTGGCGTTGTGGGTGTCGGGATCAATGACGGGGGAAGTGGTTGTTTGATCGTGTCGGTCGGTTGTGTGCCCTGCGTTGTACTGACGGGTTGGGTCGGTGCGCTGGTGTTATGTTTCGTCACAGGGCGAGGGAGCGTGTTGTGAGGGTCTGATGGGAATGCTTGGATATACGGAGTGGTTTGAGGCCGTTTCGGTTTGTTTGTTGATGAGGTCCCGGCGATTGCGATGGTATCGTCTTGTGGTGGGTGTTGTTTTACATTCCTCGTAGGGGCTTGTGTGCGCACGTTAGGAGGCGGCGTGGTCTTGATGGTGCTTGCGTTGGGCGTCGATGGTCTTGGTGGTACCAAAGGGGGAGGGGGTTGTGTCGTATGGACTTCTGGCAGGGGGTCTTCTGGAGCTTCGGGTGGAGGGAGATCGTCGTCAAGTGCAGGAGGTTCCGTTGTAGAGTCTTCAAATCCCTCAAGCCCTCCGAATGCATCAATCTCTCCGAACGCATCGAGTCCATCAAGTTCGTCCTCGTCTTCCTCTTCATCGAATGCGTCGTCGCACCATTCATCGAGCATGTGGGCGGCATGTTTGAGGAAGGAGCGCGGTGTATTCGCGCGTTCAAACAGCAGCTTGAGATCGTCTGGTGTGAATGGGTACACAGGATATTGTGTGTTGTGTTTTTGAAAAAACGGGAGCATGTGTGCTTTGAGTAGCTCTATGCCGATCTTTGGGGTGAGGGGTTCGAGGTGGAATTTGTATTCTGCGATGCGGTCGATGATACTTTGATTGAGCTGTTGGGAGAACCATTCATCCCACAGGCTTGGGAAGATACAGGTGACGATGAGCATGTTGGGGGTCATGGTGAAGATCTCGCGCAGGGTATCTTCCCATTTGTGGGTCATTCCTTCGTCGTTGCGGAGGCCTTCGAGTTGGTCACATGCGAGGATCAGGGGGTGATAGTAAGAAGAGAGGACGCCGATGGTCCGGATACCCTGAAGGGCTTTCTCTTCTTTGTGTTGTAGGACACCTCGTTCGCTGGCTTCTTCGGGAGGTTCGAGCCAACCTTTGGAGAGGCTGTATTTTTCCGATTCACTTGGTGGTAGGGGTTGTCCCTTAAGCCAGATGAACATCGCACGTTTGTATTGTTGATCTGTATAGAGGTAGTATTTGATGAGGGCGGCGGCGAGGTTTAGCTCGATATCGGGATGGAACTCTCTAAGGTACTTATTGGCTTGGTTAAAAAAGTAGCTACGCAATCGGCTTCTTTGTTCACCTTTGCCCATGAGATTGCGTATATCGGGTGCTTGTTGGATGCGGCTCAACCATTTTTCTTTGTTGGCGCTACCTTTGCCTGTGTCGATATCGTGTTGAAGGGAGCGGATGATGATCTGTCTCATGAGATGTCCGATCATCATATCGAGCTGTGTTGTTTGATCTTCTGTGCCGGGGATAGGTTTGTCGAGACTTTCGAGGATGTTGGTCCAAAAGTGTCGTGCGACAGCGTCTTCGTTGTTGGGGCGCCTGATAAACAAGAAGTGATTTTCTTCGGAGACGTGTTGTGCGAGGCGCATGAGGAGGTGTGTTTTTCCCATCCCGGCTTCACCGAGGATCAGAGCGCCTTTGGAGCTTGGGAGGGGGCCTTGTTGACGAAGTAACTCCATGTCGTTGAGATGTTTTTTGAGTTTTTTGAAGATCTTTCCGTTGTAGGCGGGGAAGTCAGGTGCGACGCGCCAGGGATCATCGATTCGATTTTCAAGGGTGAAACCTTCGGTTAAGAATTTCTTTTTGTTTTCTTTTGTGAGATCTTCTTTCATATTGTCGCTCAAAACCTCTTTGACTTGGTGCACCTGCTTTTCTGGGCATATTTGTTCTTTGCACGGCAATATACTACGAAGAGCTGGCATATTCAACATGATAGGGAGGTTTTGTGTGGAATATCTTTATATTTCGTGAGGTTTAAAATCGCACTTGGGCGAGGAATTCGATGCCGAGTTGGGGTGTTGGTTGGGCCAAAGAGATGATGAAGCCGGAGACCTGATTTCTGACACCAATCGTCTCGCTCTCGTTCCATGTAAACCATGTTTCGAGGCCGATGGACAGGTGTTTCCAAGGTGTCCAACAAAACTGTACGTGCCAGAGAAAGAGTCCCGTGTTTTCCTGGGAGAGTGTTACATACGTGGATGATGTACCATACCACAGCTGTGGGTAATCGGAGGGTTGAGAAGAGTTTCCTGAAGTGACAAGAGATGGTTGAATTCGGCTTACTCGCACAGCCATCGTGAGCGTTCTGTGTAACCGAACCGATGCATCAAGCGCGATCTGCCATATGGGACCTATACCCAACTTGCTCTCTGTGATGTATACATTTTCTGGTGTATGTTCGAACCTGTGCCATGTCCTGGACTTCCAAACAGCCTGAAGACCGAGAATGAGCCGATCAATCTGGCCTGTGATGTACCCTCCTAAAGCCTGTCCTACGAACTCGTCTTGTTCACCATTTACTTGTGCTCGTATACTCCCTTCAAGTCGAACACTCAACCCGTTTCTTCCGTAGGGCTGTTGGGAGAAATATGTAAAGAGCGTTTCTGGATTTTTTCTGCGCCTGGACAAAAACCGGATGGGTTCGACGTCGTGAAGTAAGGACCAACGAAGTCCAGCCTGAAGACCCCATCCATGGTTTGACAGATCAATCGCTGCAGCTTGGAGTTGTCCATTTTGGAAGTATGCCCCATGTACGTACATGAAGAGCCATTTGTTGGGTTGTAGTTCTACCTGAAAGATAGCACTTGGTCGGGGTGTTGTGGTGGTGCGAAGGTAACGATTTCCTTCTCTGAGATTTTCCTTCTGAAGTGCCAATTGAATTGCCCCACGTAAACGGAACAGTGTCCATTGTAGCTCTAGACTCCACGCGCCAATGGGTTGTTTTCCTGGAATGTTCATGTGGTTGGGTTGCCACATTGTATCGAGCATATGACCAAGTTGGATGGAGGTACTTGACCACGGGTGGTACGAAAAGCTGAGGCGTTTGGACCATTTCCCTTTACTTCTGTCTCGCCAATGATGGGACAAGGTGACGCGAGAACCCCGATCAAAATCTGTCCTAAGAATTCTCATACTCTCTTGGGGAGGCAAGCCATCAGAGAGGATACCTGGGGCCTGGTATGTGTATAGATCAACTTGACCCCACATCGCCAGCTTCTTGGGGCCGATTGTTATATGAAGTGTTGGGGCCAATGCACCTGGAACCCCCTCTGTTTCAAGGCCCATATGCAAGTCTACATGAAGACGCCATCCCTGCAAATTGTGTTGGTGCTCGCGAGCCTTTTCGCTGACTAAGAAGACAAAAGGAGTTTGCTTGTTTGCATGTGCTTCCTGTGTATATGTTACGATAATCAGCAGGTATATGATGAACCATGGACAATAAAACACCCTCATATTGGCTCCTGTATGATCATTTTCTGGAGTTATCTTGAGGGGGTTATATCTGGATCGTGGAAGGGATGCAAGACCTTTTTTCTATTCTATAACCTGCTCTCCCTTTCACCAACGCAAAGCGTAGGAGCTTCCTTTCACCAACGCAAAGCGTAGGAGCTTCCTTTCACCAACGCAAAGCGTTGGATCTTCCTTAAAAACCTGTCGGTTTTCTTGGATAGAATGGCTGATGACAGCCATTCTGGACGGATGCACCGAGATACTCTCAGCTTGTCAAGGGGAGCGATGCAAGAACCCCCTCAGACGGGCTTTGCCCGCCAGCTCCCCCTGTGTGACCTGCGCTTTGCTTCGGTCGACAAGGGGAGCGATGCTTATCAAACGATATATCGAGATATAAACGAAAAACACGTGTATATCGGTTGGAAATTAGTAAGGGGGGGGCTTATGTTTGACCGATACCCCCGTGTATATCGGGCAAGTAGCCCATCCTCTCGAAAGGCTTGAGAGGAGGGATGTCACGAAGTGACAGGGTGGTGAGTTTGTTGAGGCGGATGATTGCAAAGCGCACGAAGTATGGAGGCCCGACGAAGAGGAAAGAACCCCCTCAGTCCGACCTGCGGTCGTCCAGCTCCCCCTGTACAACTTTGTTGACAAGGGGAGCGATGCGTATCAAACGATATATCGCGATACAAACGAAAAATCCGTGAATATCGGTTGGTTTGTCCCTCCTCTCGAAAGGCTTGAGAGGAGGGAAGAGCCGAAGGCTCAGGGTGGAGAGTTTGTTGAGG
>MDTD01051767.1_pt1 | contig 11340 bp, 8 predicted proteins | sample 811221 | NCBI WGS metagenome assembly MDTD01 (sample SAMN05326646, study PRJNA326480) | marine metagenome | isolation source: seawater | place: Pacific Ocean: South West | collected 2011
CAGAGCGATCTGCAAAGCAACAGCAGCTCCGGTAATACTGGCGCAACGTGTCCCCCCATCAGCATTAATCACGTCACAATCACAATACAAGGTGACTTGTGAGAGACGCTTGAGGTCTACCATCGCCCGAAGGCTTCTGCCAACCAGACGCTGAATCTCCATGGTGCGCCCCTGCGGTTTGCCTTGGGTAACTTCCCGGGCTTTTCGTGAGTGGGTTGCCGAAGGAAGCATGCTGTATTCACTGGTCAGCCAACCGCCGGGTACTCCTTGTTCACGCATCCATCGCGGAACTCCTTTAACGGCGGAAACCGCACAGATCACCCTGGTGTTTCCCATTTCGATCAGAACCGAACCATGTGGATGATCCTGAAAATCACGGGTGATTTTTACGGGGCGTATCTGATCGTTTCGGCGGTCATCGCTTCGTGACATAAACAGGGCAATCTTTCGAACTGGAGGGGATAAAATTTCGGAACAGAATCACGACTCGGTCATTACCAGATTGTCGCGATGGATGGCTTCATCGTAAGCACCACGACCAAGAATGGTCTCAAAGTCCTTGGATTTATGGCCTTTGATCTGGTTGAGGTCAGAGGCGGAATAGTTGCTCACGCCAGTACCAATAACGACACCATCAGGGTTGATAATATCAACCGTATCCCCTTTTTCAAATGCCCCTTCCACATTGGTAATGCCACTGGGCAGCAGACTCTTTCCTTTTGTCTTCAGTGCGCGCTCGGCTCCTGTATCAACCAGAATGCGTCCCACGGGATCGGTAAAGAAAAGAAGAAAACGCTTATTTCCCGAAATACGGGCGCTAACCGGCACAAATAATGTCCCTATATCTTCACCTGACATTACCTTGCGCAACACGCTGAAATCGGCTCCATCCACAATCCACATATATTCGCCACTGGTGCAGGTTATATCTGCTGCATCTAACTTTGTGCGCATACCACCTACGCTGAATGGATTGCCGTCGGTTCCCTTGGCCATCCGGCGGATCGCTTCCGTCAACCCCTGCACCACGGACAGTCGTTTACCCAGGCCAGCCTCTGTGCGTTCACGCAGCCCATTAATCGTTGTCAGCAACACCACCAGATCAGCCCGTACCATCGTGCCTACAAGCGCAGCCAAACGGTCATTGTCCCCAAAGCAGATTTCTTCCACACTCACCGTATCATTCTCATTGATTATCGGTAGTACGCCTTCGGATAACAGCGCTGACAAACAGTTTCGAATGTTCAGATGACGCTTACGGTCTTTCACATCGTCAGCAGAGAGCAGCATTTGTCCGCAATGAAAGCCATGCTCCTGACAAGCCTGCTCGTACAAAGACATCAGGCGACTCTGTCCAATGGCGGCACGTGCCTGCAGGGACCCCAGATCAGTAGGACGCTTCTGGTCACCAAGCAATTTCATGCCGGCACCAATAGCACCGCTGGTTACCAGGATTACCTCAATCCCCGCTTCACGCAATAAGGCCAATTCGGCAACCAGGAGTCTGATCCGTTCCTGCTTGGTTGTACCGGGAATATTGGTCAGCAATTGTGACCCAACCTTCACCACAACCCGGCGCGCATCACGCATCAACTCCTGACGCAGATGAAGGGCCTGCTCTGTGGAAACATGTAACATACGTGAGACTTTCCAGAACGTCGTTTTCCCGGTTACAGAATCATCCGGGATTGAAAGCCCATAATGTCAATCCAGTTCACCGCAATACAAGGTTCGAACGATCAGGATTCAGCAAGCTTTGCCTGAATAGCAGTTCGTAACGAAGCCACTGTTCGCAGCATTTCCGGCTTGATCTCCCCCTGAGGAAACCGCACATCAAAGGTCTCTTCAATACCAACAATCAACTCCAGCATCAGGAACGAATCAATGCCATATTCACTGAGTGGTGTCTCCGTTTCGATTTCGTCAGGTGTTAAGTCCAGAAAAAGCAGATCCACCATCATATCTTTCAGCTGGCTGTCCATTGCTGCAGCATCCATCTCAAAGCCCTCCTCTTTCAGGTTCACATATCCCGGTTGCCTTACTATACTCGTCTGCCAGACTACCGTTCAATCCAAAGTTGCATTTAACCTCAATCCCCAGGAATCCAGAAAGACGTCTGGGCAGTCTGCACCTGAGGGGCGCCATCCAGTTCCAGCACAAGCGTGGTCGAAGGACTGTCAGGCAAAGGAACCGGCAGATTCATAATCCGCAAGCGGGTATCATCTTGCTCAAAAGGCAAAGGCTTGCCATCTTGAAGTAAATAGGCCTTGAGAACTCTGCAACTAAGTTCGGCAAGACAGTATTCAGGTCCAGGCTGCTTCATAAAATGAAGATAGAGCATATTTCCTTTGGCGGTTATTGGCCGGGCGGTATTATTCCAGGTAAGAGGATGCCTTTCTGAAAAAGTTAAGGCCTCCCGATTCCGTTTTACCCACTTACCGGCTTCGGTTAGAATCTGGACGGATTCTTCTGGAATCGTACCGTCAGCCCTCGGACCGACATTCAGTAAAAGATTACCGGCGCTGGCGGCACAGGTAGTGAGCATCTCAACCACTTGATAAGCAGATTTCCAGTTATTGTCTCCGGCATGATATGCCCAATTATCATTGAGTGTCATGCACGCTTCCCAAGTCTGACCAGCAGGCGCCGGATGAATCGCCTGTTCACAGCATTTTACGTCATATGGTTCTGCTAGACGATTGTTTATGATGATATCGGGTTGCCATTCACGAATCATCTTCAGCGTCTCTTCGCCATCCAGATTATTTGGAATGCAACCATCAAACCAAAGATAATCAATCGGTCCATAGCTGGTCATCAATTCCTTCAGTTCAGCACGATAATAGGCAATGAACCTTTGTCTGGCTTCTTCGCTTGCCCAATCATCTACGGCAGGCCAATCCCGATAAAAAGGCCCTGGATAATCAGGATGCACCCAGGCAGCCGGAGAATAATAGAAACCAAGTTTCAGTCCAGACTCACGAACAGCCTTCACATAAGGTTCAAGCAGGTCCCGCCCCGGACCCGAATGAACGGCATTATAGGAGTTAACCTTGCTGTCCCAGAGCGCAAAGCCGTCATGATGCCGGGTCGTCAACACGATATAACCCATGCCGGCATCCTTGGCCAGGTTGCACCACTCGGCAGGATCATATTGCTCTGCTTTCCAACTATTCACGTAACGCTCCGTATACTCTTCTCTGGGGATACGTTCACGATTCATAACCCATTCACCCCGAGCGGCCACAGAATAGGCCCCCCAGTGCACAAACATCCCATATCTGACTTCGTTAAACCAATCGTTTTTCATCCCAAAATCCTTCTGTAACCCAAGTCAATAATTCACTTCAAATGGTTCTATCGACGATATTCGTCCCCGTCCTAAAACCTGCTTCCGCAGACGATCAACTAAAGATCTGGCAAACTCTGCAATACGCACCACCACCCAATCGACTGGGTATGGAAAAAACATGTCAAGTTCCTGATTGCGATGCACGACCAGGTGCAGATCTTCCGGTACTTTCACTTTCAGTGCATGAATGGCCTGAAAGCAGCCCTTTGCCACCGAATCAGGATAAATAAAGAGCCCCTCGGGTCGCTCCTCCTGTTGCCAGAATCGGACAAAATTCTCGTAACCAAATTGCTCAAGGGAAGAAATCGATTCTTCTGGGGTAATGGTCCAATTTGGCCGACATTCAAGGCCCAGCAATTCAGCTTCAGCAAGAAACGTGTCTACCACGAGTTCCCCTACCCGCCCTGCTCTCTGTTGTGTATCGTCCGAATCTAAAGCATGGGAGAGATATCCGACAGAGCGACATCCACGCATGGCCAGTCGGCGAGCAGCCAATTGCGCAAGTTTTGCCCCGGAACCCGTATCTCGGGGAAGCTCATCTCGAATGCTACTGACCGGAATACCCGTTTTATTCAACCATGCTTGACTGGTGAGGTCTGATTTCGAAACCAGAATACCCTGTACACGACGTTGCCCGGTCAGAGCCTCAAGTTCGGGAAGAATAACATTGCGTTGATCTGCTTTGCGCAGGTCATAAAGTACATGTACCCCAATGCCCTTTTCGGCCAACTGCTCTTGCAAAGCCATGTTGAGCAGATCGTAAAATGGCTCATGCTCAATCCCATCTACAGGTCGACTATGAAACAATGCCACTGCGGACAACTGTGATGGTCTTCCTTTCACAATCGTCCCTAATCGACGTCGACGTACAACCAGTCCCTCGTCGACCAGAGGAGCTACACCAGCTTGGACTGTAAAATGATTTGTCCCCCACAGAGTTCCCAGTTCCCGGCTGGTAGGCAAGCGCTCATCAACCTCTAATTCACCTTTTTCAATCAGGCTACGGAGAAAATCCGTTATCTGGCCTTGGACAGGAATACCAACCTGCGCCTGAAATCGCCTGAGACATTCGTTCATCAATAACCCATTTACTGCTTGTTCACTCAAAACAGACCTACTATAAACAGGTTTGACAGGCCATCAAGAAGCCCCCTTGATCTTTCTCCTTGCCTGGATAGCAATAGCAATCATTCGATTGGATATTTTCCCGCAATATACACAATTGAATGATTTAATTCTGCCATGATCTACTATGGGGGGGCTTGATATTACCAGCGACAAAATCCCTTCCACATTCCTCATTTACCCAACAGAAGGCCCCCGGATGAAAAACACATCCGGGGGCCTTTAACACAAAACTGTTTTCTTGTAAATCACCGTCAATCAGTCATTCGTATTAACTGTCCAGATGCCGAATGGATTGACAAGCGAACTTGTCTTCCATCCGCTTCCGGTTCCGATGGCTTGGTCGATACTCATCCACGCCACATGCCCATCGACAAATGCCCAGTTAGCAGAATCACGGTGCAGAAAGCTCATCTTCAAACTCCCGTTCACGATAGGTGCGCGGTGAAAGCTGCACCAACCATCACCATATGTCTGCCCAAAGCTTCCGATATATGGACTGCACATCATCGACATCATTTCTGCCGTGTTCTCAATAGAGGTAAGCTTACGCGGTCTCCCCACATATTCAGTACCATCCGCAAAAGTTCCAGAACCGGAATTGCTGTAAACAACCCCTAGTTCATCTCCCCAGCTTCCAGTCCGATGGCCATTAAGGGTGTAACTCACCATGTAATCACTGCCGCGATACTCTGAAGGACATACGAAGAATTTCGTTGCTGCTTCAGTCAGATTATCGGAATTCAGATCACCAATATCCGGATTGAACAAATAGCCAGCAAGGTGCTCCAGGTACGTGGTCCCATTGCGAACGTCTCCGACATTCCGGTACGGTATCCAATCTGCATGATCCAGCGAATACATACTCATGGCAGTCGTCAACTGCTTCAACCGAGATAAGCAGTCCATGCTCTTAGCCCGAGCCCTGGCACTTGACAATGCAGGAAGCAACAGGCTGGCCAGAATTGAAATTATCGCTACCACTACCAGTAATTCGATGAGTGTAAAAGTCCTTTGGCCATGGATTTTCATCTAATCCTCCTGGTTAATTGTTAGTGCGTTCGCACAAACCAAACTCCGTACTATTCTGTTTTACGACATAGCCACTATATTTGCAAGAGTGACCCCGAAATTATCAGCCCAGCTCCCATTGGCTGATTGCGAATAAAGTGACTAAATATTATAGAGCCTCTACTTTCGAATGGGAAGGTAGAGGCTCTATATCTCTTCGAAGGTTTTCCCTCTGATTAGGCTTACTGTCAGCCTGGATACGACAAGACATTTGCTTTCTGATTGAACAGACAGACAGAACAGTTCTTCAGTCAGTTGGTCCAGGCCATGCTCGAAATGTCCGGGCCTTCTCCGCTCCCCCCATGATATCAGGTGGTGGGCGTGAGCATGCCTCGATTACCTGGTGATGTGGATGCTACCAACTCCGGCATCCACCAAGTAAAGGCGGGTTGCTTCTGGTGTGCGACCAGGTTCAATGACAGCAGTCTTTCGTAGAGGATATCAACAGCATACTCGGCAGAGCGAAGCTTGATCAGCCCATCTTGGATTACTGCGTAATGTGCTCCTCGCCACGTCTCGTCGCATCGGCGATACGATATACTGCCGGGATTTAACCAGCTCTGCGTGTCAGACAGGCAGTGTAGCTCTCGACGATGGGTGTGTCCGAAGATCATGTGCTTCAGATCTGGGTTCCTAAACCGATCTCTGGCTTGCTGCTCAAAGACTTCTACTGAACGGATAATCTCGTAGTCTGTCAGATAGGAATGGGCCAGGCCATAGCTCTCTCCATCAATTTCGAGGACACGTTCCATAGGCAACTGATTAAGGTAGTCTATGTGGACAGGACTCAGCAGGGATGCATTGTGCATGCGCCAAGTCTTCTCTTCATCCTGCAGGCTACCTTCGGCGGCATCCAGCACAAGCTGATCGTGGTTGCCTCTCACAACGGTGACTTGTCTGTCCATCATCCATTCAATGACTTCCACTGGATGTGGTCCATAGTCGACGAGATCGCCTGCACAGACGATTCTATCGGCATCGTTCTCCTGTTTCCAGACGGCCTCAAGGGCAATCATATTGGCGTGGATGTCGGAAATAATCAGGGTTTTCATTCTACTCCTATAAGGCGATTTTCAAGATATGGCTGGGCGGTTGTTGTATCAGCAACCAACCGCCAGATGAATTTGTTCTGGCTATTGCCAGGAGAGTCATGTCATCAGCAAATCGATGGATGACATGAAGCGGTTGAGTAGGTTGCGACCAATTGTTTCTGGACTGCCCTGATACGTTGCGTGGCCCATGAGAATCTTCTCGCAGAGAAACCGCTCCTGTTCACAGGTCAATTGCTGGGGGGACTATTTCAGAACAATTCCCCCGTGATAGCAACCAGAACCACTTGCGAGGTCCCCAGATTGCCTACTGCATCCAGATGCGAGATGGTCTTGCTGGGGTGAGGGTTCTGCCAAGGTGATGTAGAGCCCGATTGGAGAGTGCTTCTTGCATCGTAGCTGTTTGGAAGCAGGGCCTGTACCGATGTACCGACAGGCTGGCCATTCAGATAGATGTCACTGCGGAATGCTGCACCATGCATATAGAGAACAATACGTCTGTCTCCAATGCTGGTTGCACTGGGAGCCAGGAAGGCGCGCTTGAACCAAGCCGCAATGCCAGAATTGCGGCGGAACTTGCTATCTCTGGTGATGAGGGCGTTCAGGGCGTTGATCGTATATGGGCCTGAGCCCTGAGTAATGATATGGGGGGCAGCGGATTGAGAGGGGATCTCTGCCGTTTGCCAGCCAGCTTTCTCATCTGGCGGCGGGTAGACCGGCAGGATCCCATCCACACCTATTACGCTCCACGTGCCATCAAGGGATAACCTTCCGCGGGTTCCCGACTCAATGAGTGTTTGTGCTGAAGCAGACATCAGCAGGGTCATGCAGATAACAAGCATGCGGATGAATAGATGCGTCACAATAAGCAATCCTATGGGTTCCTGAGTGTACTAATATAGTGAAAGAAGATCAATTCATAAGGTTCTGGATATCAGAAGACGAAAGCGCTTCAGGATAGAGCACTATCTCATCAAGCCGACCATCGAAATGGAGAGCTTGTCCAGGTCGCTTGCCGATGATCAGATCGTTGGTTGAGGCAGCTGTGGGTAGCGAGCTCTGGGCATCCAGGTACTCCGTGTTCTGTTGGATGCCATTGATGAATAAGGCGATACTATTGCCGTCGCGAACGGCAGCCACATGCGTCCAGGCACCTGTCGACACAGTCTGATTAGCAGCAGTTCGGGCACGCATGACGGCACCATTTGACAGGCCACATTCCAGCCGTACGCGTCCATCCTGAATATTCAGCTCATAGGCAGTGCTGCCCTTTGAGAGCACCGCTCGGTATCCACTTGTTGTGTCCATGAAGACCCATGCTGCAACCGAAAACTGGTTGCCTGGCAGATCCAGAGATGCATGATCCGAAACCTGGACATAGTCATTGCTTCCATCGAAACCAATCGCGTTGCCTAACTGCCCGGACAACCAGCTTGCTCCACCGACCAGCGTACCCTGATTACCATTGCCTGAGCTGTCTGCGGTAGTGTTGCCATTACCTTCCTCAAGCGACCATTTGCCGACTGCTGTCGAAACCGGCTGACTCAGGGCAGAGATCTCTGCCGAAGAAAGTGCCTGCTGATAAAGCACCAGATGGTCAATGGTGCCGTCAAAATGCAGCGCCTGTCCTGGCCTGCGACCGATAACAAGATCGTTGTTGGAAAGCCCGAACGGCAATAAGCTCTGTGCATCAAGATATTCAGACGTCTGAAGCGCGCCATCGATATACAGTGTGATGTCGCTGCCATCGCGAACAGCTGCGACATGCGTCCAGACTCCGACCGGTACCGTTTGGTTGCTGGCTGTCCTGGCGCGCATTCTTGCTCCGCCGGTAAGACCGCACTCCAGCCGCACGCGACCTTCATTGATATTCAGTTCATACGCTGAAATGCCTTTGGAGAGAACCGCGCGGTAGCCACTTGTACTGTCCATATTGATCCAAGCTGCGATCGTTACTTGGGTGCCGGTAATATCCAGTGATTGGTCATCGGGGACCTCAATGAAATCATTGCTCCCATCAAAGCCAACTGCATTGCCTGCATAGCCGCCTTGCCAGGTGACGCCATTTTCAGCAACACCATCATTACCATTGCCAGAACTGTCCAGAGCAGTGGGGCCAGATGGTTCATCGAACAACCATTCCCCCGCAGCGATAAGTGCTGTCTGGTTGATTAGCCCGTTCACCTCAGATGCGGTCAACGCCTGATCAAAGAGCGTGACTTCATCAATGATTCCGGCGAATAACAAATCCCCTCCCGACCTGCGGCCAATCATCACCGCGTCACCATTTGTGGCCAACGGCTGGCTCGACTGTGCATTGAGATATTCGACCGGATACGAGACGCCATTGATATACAGGCTGATCGTTGACCCATCCCGCACTGCCGCGATGTGAAAAAACTCACCAGTGCTGACAGCAGGAACCGTTGTTCGTGCACGAAATTGCGCACCAGATCCAACCGTGCACTCAAACCGAACACGACCGTCTTGCAGCATCAGTTCGTAGGCAGAGTAGTCTTTAGAGAGAATAACCCGATAGCCACTCAGGTTGTCGGCATTGATCCATGCTGCGACTGACACTTCTGTGCCATCCAGATCCAGTGAAGAACTGTCGGGAATGAGAACATGGTCATCTGTTCCGTCAAAGTGGAGAGCAGCATTCACCTGGCCTGCAGCCCAGGATGGACCATTGATCAGCTGTCCATTATTGCTCCCCGCGCTGTCCATAGCACTGTTCCCAAATCCTGCATCCAGCTTCCATTGGGCAACTGGGTCAGGAAGAACGCCATTTCCGGCAGGTCCGTAAGTACTCAGTTGAAAAGGAGTTGCATGCGGGGGAAGCGATGGCATGCCGCTGCCAATGTGACTTCCGTTCGTGTCGTAAAGGCTCACCTGTTGCCAGGTATTGAAGGTCAGATTGCTACCCTCGAACCTGAACGAGTTGGTGCCAAAGTAAGTGTTATTGTCAAAGCTGTCGATGAACTCAAAGTTCCCACGTTCATCATTGACCTCTGTTTGGCGCCAGGTGCTGCGTACTGAATTGCCCCATACATTGACACTGCTCAGCAAGCCGCTGCCATCTACCTGGGCATCTTCTCTGGTCTCGGAGTGTATGCGCAGACCGACCAGATTATCCAGCAGCAGGTTTTCGTAGATGTCTACATTTGAGGAACTGTTGCTGTCAATCGCGTTTCCTGTGCCATTGACAACGGTGTTCCAATAGATCTGTGACTGCTGTGCATTGGGGAGGTCTCCACGTCCGCTCACCTCGAAATAGATCTGGCGTTGGTGATTCTCCACCAAGTTGGAGCGAATGACGCAGCCGTGGTTTTCGATGTCGAACCAGATACCGAAGGTATAGTTGTCGTGCACCCAGTTGTTTTCGAAAACGACACCTACTGATTCTGATGCTTTCATTGCGCCAGCTTCTCCAGCGAGGGGGACTTCAAAGCCATTTCTGGCAATCTTACAGGACCCCACATAGTAGCCTTCCCCACTCACCCCAAGCCCCATCTGGCCATTGTCTATAAACTGACAGTTGGTGATGTGAGAGCCATGCCCCGCCCTGACTCCAACTGCATGATTCCAGGATACAGTCATGTAGCGCAGGGTCAGATCCTCGGCGAATCTCGCCCGAACGGCTCCCGCCGGGCGAATCGGAGGGCCATAGTGCATGATGGTGAACCCCTCTATCGTCACCCCATCGACTCCTGCTGGCATATAAAACGCATATTCAGAGACGACGGCTTCTACCAGATTGCCCGCCGGATTGCCAAACACGTAAATACGGTTGGCTTGCTCATCAAAATAGAACTCTCCCGGCTCGTTGACCTGGCTGACAGTCTCTGCATGGTGTTGTCTTTCGCCATTGATATAGAGATCGTTGCCGCAATTGAAATGACGGGGGCCGCCAGAGTTGAATGTGTACCAAAGGAAAGGCTGAGTCTGGTTGGTGAAGTACCAACGGCCTGTTGAGCCATCCTGGACGGCTCCGTCGATGACCTTCGATCCCATCATCACCGTCTCAGGATCTCCAATAAAGTGGTCACCAGCCTTGGGAATCACGCTCTGAAGGCGATGAATGCCAGGGGCAATACGATACGTAGTTCCTGCTGGCTGACTGTTGATGATCGACTGCCAAGTACTGCCCAGCGGTATATCTGTATCTGCCGAGACAAAACTTACCTGTGTACATATCGCTAACGCAATAAAATAAGTGTGAAATCGCATTGGAAGAATTCGCATGAGGGTTCCTCTCTTTCCATGCAGATAATGCATTGGTGTAGGGCAATAATTGTTATCAGCGCAAAGCAAGCCATTTTCACTGAACACCATTTCTACAGAGAATCCAAACTGCACCTGTGTCGACTTCCATGTGAAGCTGGGCCACTGTTAGTGTCCTCCTGACCGTCACCGATTACGACCACCAGAAGGTCATCCACATTGTATGCATTCATCTCTCCCATTGCAATATTCGTATTAATTTATTTTATATCAAAAGTGATTCTATTTTTGCCTGGATGCATATTGCTATTACGCATCCCCTTTCTAAAGACGCCATAAGGCCCCTGGATGAAAAACACATCCGGGGGCCCTTGAACACAGAACTGTTTAGCAATTTCTAAATGTACTGCTGCCAATCAGTCATTGGGGTTTACCGTCCAGATGCCGAATGGATTGACAAGCGAGCTTGGAGTCCATCCAGTTCCTGTCCCGATAGCTTGATCAAGGCTCATCCAGGCC
>MDTD01054802.1_pt1 | contig 11339 bp, 10 predicted proteins | sample 811221 | NCBI WGS metagenome assembly MDTD01 (sample SAMN05326646, study PRJNA326480) | marine metagenome | isolation source: seawater | place: Pacific Ocean: South West | collected 2011
ACCACGACTTGAACCACGACTTGAACCCGAACGCCCCAAGGAACCACACCATGAAGAAGAACCAGGACACCCTGCCGATCATCACCGGCTTCCTCGACTACCTGCTGGACGAGCGCCATTTCAGCCCCTACACCGCCCGGTGCTACGGGGTCGATCTGCGCCAGTACGTCGAGTACCTCGCCGACGAGCATTCGATCACCGTCGATCTGAACACGGAAGCCGCCGCCTGGACGCGGATCTGCACGCCGTCGACCGACGTCGTCGCCACGGTAGCCCCGCCGACTCTGACCTCGATCATGATCGAGGCGGACGTGACGCGGATCCGCGGCTTCCTCGCGAACCTGAACGAATCGAACTACTCGGCCGCGACCATGGCACGAAAGATCGCGACGCTGCGTTCGTTCCACAAGTGGCTGGAGCAGCGCGGCAGCATCGCCAGCAATCCCATGGTCCTCATCCGGACTCCCAAGCAGGCCAAGCGGCTGCCCAAGGCGATCAGCGTCGAGGACGTCGAGCGTCTGCTCTCGGCTCCCGACACGAGCACCACACTGGGCTCACGGGACCGGGCCATGCTGGAAACCCTCTACTCGACCGGTATCCGCGTCAGCGAACTGGTCGGCATCAACCTCGCGGACATCGATGAAGCGGGCCAGGCGCTCGTGGTCCGCGGCAAGGGACGCAAGGAACGGATCGTTCCGCTGGGATCGCATGCGATGACGGCCATCACCCACTACCTGACGATGCGGCGTAACCAGTCCGACGAAGCCGTCGATCCGAACGCGCCCATGTTCATCAACAAGCAGGAGACGCGGATCTCGACCCGCTCGGTCCGTCGCAAGGTCAGCAAGTATCTGGAACTGGCCGGACTCGATCCGGAGATCAGCCCCCACACCCTGCGGCACAGTTTCGCGACGCATCTGCTCGACAACGGTGCAGATCTTCGGGCCGTGCAGGAACTGCTCGGACACCAGTCGCTTTCGACGACTCAGGTCTACACCCATCTGTCGACCCAGAGGATGCGGGACGCCTACGACCAGGCCCATCCCCGGGCCGAAGCGGGCTGATCGCCCCCGGGACGTTCAACAGGTTCAAGCGCAGGGGAGAGTCCGGTCACGGGCTCTCCCCTGTCTCATTCCGTTCGAAGCTGATTCGCTGTCCGGCCTGCAGTGCATCGACCTCGTACTCGTTCCCGCGCCACGCGATTCGACCGTCACGGGCGCTGCGAAGCATGATCCGCATCCCCACCAGACCGGCCAGGACGGTGTTCAGCGGCACGAGGATCGCGAAGAGCGGATTGGTGCCGAAGCGGACCGCGACCGCGACGGAGAGTCCGGTCACCCACACGCTCAGCAGGATCCCGATCCACGCGAAACCGGGAATGAACCAGGCGATGGCCAGCGCGACGAACGGCGTCAGGTCGAGGACCGCCAGCAGCAGCACAACCAGTGCCAGCAGCCAGCGGGGACACCGTGGCGGCAGTTTGGCAGCCCCCCGTTCGATTCCGCGGATGAAGTCGCCGAACCGGTCGTACCACGCGATCCGCAGGCAATCGGCTGCGAACGCGGTCATGGTCCGACCGCCGTGCTGCTTGATCATGACTCCGACACCGACATCGTCGAGGACCTCGAGTCGCAGCGATTCGAACCCCCCCGCCTCCTCGAAGACCTCGCGACGTACGAGATTGAATGCGCCCACGCCCATGGCGGCGCTGGAATCGGGATCCTCCACCGACCAGAGCCGCGTCAACAGGATCAACGCCCGTTGCAGCGGTGCAAGACAGAGATTCATGCCCACGCTGCGACTTCGGATCGACGGGATGCCGGCGAGATGATCGGCCCCGTGCTGCTCGGCGAGTTCCACGGCCGCACGGACGGTTCCGGGAGCGACATGCACGTCGGCGTCGCTCAGTAGCAGCCACGAACCATTCGCATGCTCCGCCCCGACGCGCATCGCGTTGACCTTGCCGAGCCAGCCCTCCGGAAGATCCTCGACATGTTCCACGTGGATGCGTGGATCGGTGCCCCCGAGATGATCCATGATCATGCCGGTGGCGTCGTCTGACCGATCGTCGACCAGCACGAACTCGAGCCCTGCATCCGGATCACGCAGTCGACTTCGGACCGCCGCCTCGAGGGTCCCCTGTTCGTCGCGGGCCGGAACGACGACCGAGACCAGCGGCGACACCGGGCCGTCGGACGGATGCGGACGCAGAACCGGAAGGACGAACAGCGTCCGGACGAGCAGCACGGACTGGACGATCCAGTACAGCAGTCCGATGGCGAGCAGGATGGCGAATGCAGACAGCATGGAAGCTCGATTCCCGGGTCCGGTGCGGAATCAGGAACCGTCCTCGCCAACCGGAACATCGCGCATGCGTTCCCGGATGCGATCGGGGGGCGGCAGCCCGGCGAGCAGCCTTCGGACCGAGGTGAAGTAGCGATCCGCCTCGAGTTGGACGTGCGCGGGCAGTTCCGCACCGACGCTTTCGAACAGCACCCGATTACCCGGAAGAAGCGTCACCTGGATCGACCAGCGAACTTCCTCGTGCAGCGGCTTGGTCCGCGGACGGACCAGCACCCGTTCGAGCTCCCGTTCGATGTCGATGCGACGGTCCGCCTCGTCGACCGTGACGATGTTCTCGACGACGGTCCAACGCTTGGTGTAGTCCTCATGGTCGTAGTCGGGCTGCTCGGCAACCGCCTGCAGCGCCCTCCAGACCTGATCGGTCGGTCGATCGCCGAAATCGGCTTTCACACCGCATCCTCCCAGCAGCAGCAGCAGGACGGACAGGGCGGGCTTGACGGAAGGAAGCATGCACGCATCCTAGCCGAGCGTCGTGAACGGGTCAGTCTCGAATGCGGAAAGCATCGTATTCACCGGTGGCATCCGAATCCACGGACCGGTGGGAGGTGATGCAATCGTCCATCCGAACCAGGATCGCATCCACGAACGCATCGAGATCCGAACCATTGCCTTCCGCAATGCAGCGGACGCTTCCATCGGCCTCGTTCCGGACCCAGCCCGACACCCGGTGGGCACTGGAGATCGACTGCACGGTGGCGCGGAATCCGACGCCCTGAACCCGTCCACGGAACACCGTCGAGCGCCGCCTGGGAGCCGCGCTCATGCCTCCATCGCCTCCGGAGGAATGTCCGCGTTGGTGTAGACCTTCTGGACGTCGTCGCTCTCCTCGATCGCGTCAAGCATGCGGAGGACCTTCTGCCCGCCCGCGACATCGCACGACACCGTCGAATCGGGCACCATGGTGACTTCCGCGGACGTGACCTCGATGCCCGAGGCATCCAGCGCCTCCTTGAGGGGGATGAAGTCGGACGGTGATCCGGTCACCTCCCAGACCCCCTCGTCGGCGGAGATGTCGTCGGCCCCGGCCTCCATCGCGAGTTCCATCAACTGGTCCTCCTCAACCTGGGACGAGTCGATCAGGATGACCGTGCGCGTCTGGAAACCGAATGAAACGGCCCCCTGCTTGGCGAGATTCCCGCCGTGCTTCTCGAAGGCCCGTCGAAGTTCCGGTGCGGTCCGCTGGACGTTGTCGGTGAGGCAGTCGACGATGACCGCGACGCCGCCGGGACCGTATCCCTCGTAGCGGATCTCCTCGTAGTTCGCACCGTCGCTTCCCTCACCGCTGGCCTTCTTGATCGCCTTCTCGATCGTGTCCTTGGCCATGTTGACGCTCTTGGCATCCTCGATGGCGTACCGAAGCTTGAGATTCACGTCGGGATCGGGACCGGCCTGCTTCACCGCGGCCATGATGGCCCGACTGCACTTCGACCACGCCTTGCCCTTGACCGCATCCTGCCGGGCCTTGCGATGCTTGATGTTCGCCCACTTGCTGTGTCCAGCCATGGTTTCCCTGATCCCTTCGATCCATTACTTGATGAACAGAATCCGCTCCGCGACGGACGGAGACTCCCCCTGCTCCACCGCCGTCAATTTCTCGACCAGACGGCGCAGCAGCACTCCGTACTCCCGATCATACATTTCCGAAGATTCGACGACAGGAAATTGCCAGATCATGCCCTGCAGCATGTCGAGGTTGCGGAACATCCCCTGCTTGAAGTCGGGATCGTTCAGTCGACGCAGAGCCTCCATCCAGGCATCGACCGCTTCCTCGCGACGGCCGGCCAGCCACGACGCATCGCCGAGATGATCGAAGATGACCGGGTCGGGATCCTCCAACCGATCGACGGCCTCCCGGAGGAGTTCGATCGCGCCGCTGGCGTGTTCGTCCGAGACGAGATGTCCCTGCATGTAGCGGAGCCAGGCCGCGGTGTCGAGAACCTGGGGGAGCGAATCGGCTTCGCGTTGCCGGGCGTCCGCCAGCGCGGCATCGATCATCTCGACCATCACGGGCGTGATCGATCCCCGCTCGAGAGCTGCGTATCCGAGGTTGTTCCGCGCTAGGATGTGCCCGGGATCATGGATGAGCACTTCGGCCAGCAACTGGTTCGCCGCCGCCTGATTGCCGAGGGATGCGTAGTCCACCCCCGCTTCGTAGAGGACGGTGGCCAGGGTCGTGGGCTTACGCCAGTCCGGCGGCAGTCCCCGCAGCATGCCGATGGCGTCGAGATGCTCGAGCAGATCGACGGTGCTTCGTCCGTCTCCACCGAGCACCGCATCGAGAAGCACGTAGCGGGTCTTCAGGTTGGCGGCGATCCACGGTCCGTACTGTCCCTCCAGCGGACCGTACAGCAGCCTGCTGGCGGATGCAGCCCGCGCCGCCTCGGGATCTCCGCCCAGAAACAGGTCCTGCACCATCTGCATCCACTGCTTTCCCGCTTCGGGAGTGGAAAGGGATCGTGAAGCCATCTCCCGCAGGAGACTGTCGATCTCCCGGTCCAGACTGCGGACGAGATCGACGTTGCCCAATCGACGCAGGCAACGACGCAGGGTGACATCCTGCACCACCGTCTCCTGATCCACCGGAAGCGATCCGTCCAGCAGCAGCCGGCGCCGCAATAGATGCTCGGCCGCCCGATCGTGCAGCCCGAGTTCCGACTCGAGCATGCCGCACTTCATGAGCAACTGCGAGTTCTCCTCGCTCAGCAGCGCCCGGCTCCACGCGTCGACGGCCAGATGATGGCGTCCGATCTGGAACTGCAGATCGCCGAGTTCCTCCCAGGCGGCCGCGTTGGACGGGTCCTGCCCGGCGGCCATCCGGTACAGCCGGGCTGCTTCACCGCGTTCTCCGCGAGACTGGGCTTCGCGTCCGAGGATGTACAGCTTCGCACTCTGGTTTCGTCGTCGCTGCGGCACCGCCTCGGGCGGAGAGCCCGAACCGTCGACCATCCCGAAGGTCAGCATGTCGGAAAAGGTGAGCTGCATGAGATCCACATCAACCCGATACGGATCCGCCCCCTGCGACATGGCGCGGGGATTGGCCATGAATACGACCGCCAGAACCAGCAGGCTCAGCCGGGGCATGCTCACCGGCGCCTGGTCTTCTTCTTGGCCGCCTTCTTCTTGGCAACCTTCTTCTTGGTCGTCTTCTTCTTGGCGACCTTCTTCTTGGCGACCTTCTTCTTGGTCGTCTTCTTCTTGGTCGTCTTCTTCTTGGTCGTCTTCTTCTTGGCGACCTTCTTCTTGGCGACCTTCTTCTTGGCGACCTTCTTCTTGGTCGTCTTCTTCTTGGCCGTCTTCTTCTTGGCGACCTTCTTCTTGGCCGTCTTCTTCTTGGCCGTCTTCTTCTTGGCCGTCTTCTTCTTGGCCGCCTTCTTTTTGGCCTTCTCCTTGGCGGCCTGCTCAGCCTCCTTCAGCTTGGCGGCCTTGCGCTCTTCGGCCTTGCGGGCCGCCTCGGCCTTGGCCGCGGCCTTGGCCGCACGCTTGCGGGCCGCTTCCTCCCGCTCGGCCCGACGCTGCTTGGCATCGGCTGCGCGCTCCTTCCGACGGTCCTTCATGCGCTGCTCGGCCTGCTTCTGCTCCGCCTTTTCACGGCGTTGACGCCCCTGGACGATTCGTCGCGATTCGGAATCCACCCAACCCTGCAGCTTGGAGACGGCGACGTCCCCCTGATCGGACGGGATCTGTCTCGCCATCCAGCGGGAGGCCTCGTCGGGCGACGTGCCCGGCTCGATCGCATCCGACTCGACCAGCAGATCAACCAACTGACTGTCGGCGGGAACGGCGTGAATACTGAAGCAGACGGCGAGCACGCGAGCCGACACGAACGGAACGATTCCGTCGAGCGATTCGATGTACTCACGGATCTCAGCCTTCTTCAACTGACCAACCGGAGCCAGAACGACATCATGCTCCCGCAGGTAGATCGCATTCAGCGTTGCCCGGAGCCGGCGGGCCCGCTCGTCCGCCTGATCGGACGAATCGCCCATCCAGGCCACGATCTCTTCGGGCATGCTGACTCGAAGTTCGTTGTAGTCCTCGATCGCGGACTGGAGCTTCCCGTACGCGGTTCCGGCCTTGGAACTGGTGGATTCCCACAGCATGAACGAGTAGATGAGCACGCCGAGGTAGTCGTCCGACTCGGGCTCGCGCTTCGGCTTGGCTGCGCCGAGCTTCTTGACCAGCGTATTCAGTTTCTTGGCGTACTTGGCGGAATTCTTCACGACGTGGACTCCTCGTCCTGATCACCGTTCGTGTCGCGACGGGCACGATCCTCCTCGTCCCGACGCCGACCTTCGTTGATGGCCGAGAGGACCTCGGCCTGCTTCTTGAGCGACTCGTCCAACCGGAACGAGAGGCGGGGCATTCGTCGCAGCGACACCTTGTCGGCAACGGTGCGGCGGATCCACGACGCCGCATGCTCGATGCCCTTGATCGAGAGGGGACCATGCTGCTCGGGCAGGACGGAGCACCACACGATCGCCTCCGCGTAGTCGGGCGAGACATCGACCTTGGTCACGGAGATGAGCCCCCGGACCCGCGGATCGTTCAGACCCCGGGTCAAAACATCCTGGACGGACCGCTTCAACACGGATTCGATCTGATGGGAATGCGTACTCATGGATGGAATCGGACCCGGACCCGGGCGTCAGGCTCCGGGCTGCTCGTGATGCACCTTGTAGCACTCGAGGACGTCGCCGACCTTGATGTCGTCGTACCCGTCGATGAGCATGCCGCACTCCTGCCCCGACTTGACCTCCTTGGCGTCGTCCTTGAACCGTTTCAACTGGGCCAGCTTGCGATCGCTTTCGATGACGATCTCGTCGCGGGTCACACGAATCAGTGCATTGCGCTCGATGCTGCCCTCGGTGACGTAGCAGCCGGCGACCATGCCGACCTTGGAGATCTTGAAGGCCTCGCGCACCTCGGCGTGCCCGAGGATCTCGAGACGCTGGACCGGATCCAGCAGGCCCAGGATCGCCTTCTCAACGTCGTCGGTGATGTCGTAGATCACCTCGTAGAAGCGGACATCGACCCCCTGCTTCTCGGCCGACTTGCGAACCGAGCCGGACGCCGTGACGTTGAAGCCGATCACGATGGCCCCGGACGCCTGCGCGAGGGCGACGTCGGAATCGTTCACGCCTCCGACGGAGCTGTGCTTCACGGCGATGGTGACCTCGTCCGTGGAACACTTCTCCAGGGACGCCTTGATGGTCTCCGCGGACCCCTGACAGTCTGACTTCAGAATGATGGGGAGCTCCTTGCGGGAAGCGCCCTCCAGCTTCTCGAAGATGTTGTCGAGGGTGACCTTCTCCTTCGCCAGATCCCGCTCCCGCTCGGCCTGAATCCGCTCCTGGGCGGCCGACTCGGCGGTGCGGAGATTCTTGACGACGTAGAACTTGTCGCCGGCGTCCGGAAGGGTGTTGATGCCGGACACCGCCACGGGCGTCGACGGCATCGCATCGGCGTTGCGTTCGCCCCGATCGTTCACGATGTCGCGAACCCGACCGAAGCTGCGGCCCACCACGATGCAGTCGCCCTTGGACAGTTGGCCCTGCTGCACGAGACCCGTGATGACGGCGCCGCGGCCGTCCTCCATCCGGGATTCGAGCACCGTGCCTTCGGCGGGTCCGCCGAAGTCGGCACTGAGATCCAGCAACTGGGCCTGGTAGTCGAGCACCTCGAGCAGATCCGTGATGCCGATGTCCTCGATCGCGCTGGTGCGGATGACTTCGGTGTCGCCGCCCCATTCGACCGGGTTGAGTTCGTGTTCCGTGAGCTGACCGAAGATTCGCTGGATGTTCGCGTCGGTGGCCTCGGCCTTATCGACCTTGTTCAAGGCGATGACGATGGGGACGCCCGCCGCCTTGGCGTGGTTGATCGACTCCACGGTCTGGGGCATGACGCCGTCGTCGGCGGCGACCACCAGCACGACGATGTCGGTGACCTGGGCTCCCCGGGCGCGCATCTCGGTGAACGCCTCGTGACCCGGCGTGTCGATGAAGGTGACCTCACGCTGCTCCTCGCCGATGCGGACCGGAACCCGGAACGCACTCGTGGCCTGGGTGATGCCGCCGGCCTCGCCTTCGGCCACGTTCTCGCTGCGGATGCGGTCCAGCAGCGACGTCTTGCCGTGGTCGACGTGCCCGAGGATCGTGACCACCGGTGCACGGGACTGCTCGTCGTGCATGGTGCGGTCCTCGAACCCGCTGGCGATCTCCTCTTCACTGCTCTTGGCTTCGGTGACCTGCAGATCGACTCCGAAGTCGGCCATGGTCTCGACGGCGAGCTCGGTCTCGAGCACGCTGTTGATGTCCACATCGTGTTCGGCCTTCACGAGATGACGCACGATGTCGCGCCCCTTGATGCCGGTGGCCGCCGACAGGGCCTTGATGGTGACCGGAGCGGCAACGACGATCGGATCACCGCTGTCGAGCGCGCTGGGAGCACGCGATCCGGTCCCCCCGGCGGTTCGCTTGAGGTTGTCGCGGCGTGCGGCCTTGAAGAAGCCGCCCGCACGGGACAGTCGCCGTTCCCGTTCCAGCAGGTCCTGCTGCCTCCAGTTGAACTGCCGGCCGGCGTCCTGCTGGTTCGTGCGTCCGGTCGTCGGCCGCGCCGTGTCCTGACGGGCCGAAGCACTGCGGCGCTTGTTGCGACGGGAGGAGGATCGACGATCGTCACCGGGCGGCGGACCGGGAGGCATCATGCCTGGACCACCACCGGGACGCGGCCCGCCCGGACGGGGACCACGGGGACCGTCGCCCTTGGACGAGCGCGGCTTGGGCACCACGTCGGGTGTCTCCACACGAATGACCTTGGGACCCGCGAGCTTGGTCTTGACCGGCTGTTCGAGCCGACGACCACGCGGAGCGACATCCGCCTCCTTCTCATCGGTCCTCTGCTCCGCCGGCTTCGGATCCTGTTCCGCGGCGTCGGGCGTGGTGGTGGCGGCGGGTGCAGCCTGCGACGGGGGCGCGATGTCTCCGGCCGTCTCGGCCGTCTCGGCCGTCTCGGCCGTTGGCGGTACCGGCGGCACCGCATCCGGCGTCGGAGCGGCAACCTCGGGCGCCGGTGGCGCCTCAGACTTGACGGGCTTCTTCCGGGCCTTCTTCTTGGCCTTTTTACGAGCCTTGTCCACATCGACCGGTGCGGCCGTCTGGACCGCCGTCGACGCGGCCGAGCCGCTGTCGGCGAACCACTCTCGGATCGTGGCCGCCAGACCGGCGGACAGCGTCGACATGTGGTTGGTGACGGAGGGAATCCCCTCGTCTTCGCACTTCTTGACGATGTCCTTCGACGTCACGCCAAGTTCCTTGGCGATCTGGTGGACCCTGGTTGTGCCGGCTTTCTTGGCCACGCAATGCTCCAGATCAGGATGCTTCGGTTTCCGGCTGCTCCACGTCGGAGTCCGGCTCACTGGTTTCTGCTTCGGCTTCGCTCACGTCGTCCGCGGTCTCATCCGCAGCGTCCGCGGTTTCCACCCCGGGCTCCGCGGCCTCCACGGGAGCGCCACCGAGAATCGAATCGGCGGCGAGTTCCGCTCCGGCGTCGGTCTGGGAGGCGAGCAACGCATCGGCTGCGGCCGCTTCTTCGGCACGCCGGCGCTCCTCTTCCTCCTTCTCCTTCTGCTGCTGCTCGGCGACGACCTTGGACATGGCGGAGCATTCCGCGACCACCGTGTCCGCAAGTGTCTGCGACATCTCGACATCGTTGACGAGCACCTCGACACCGACCTCCTCGACGTCGAACACGCTGATCATGCCGAGTGCGCCCATTCGATCCAGCATCGAATCCTCGACGCCCTCCACGGTCCGCACGGTCTGCTCGAGGGTCTCGAGGCTCCGCGCAAACTCGTTGGGGGTGAGGATGTCGATGTCCCAGCCGGTCAGACGGGCCGCAAGGCGGACATTCTGCCCGCGGCGCCCGATGGCGAGCGACAGCTGGTCGTCCCGCACGATGATCGTTGCACGACCGAGCTCGAAGCACAGGCTGACTTCCTCGACCTCGGCCGGCTTGAGGGCGTTGGAGATGAGGATCTGGCTGGACTCATTCCAGCGGACAATGTCAATCTTCTCGCCGCCGAGTTCGTCGACGATGTTCCGGATCCGGCTGCCCCGTACACCGACGCAGGCTCCGACCGCATCCACCTTCGAGTCGATCGAGGAGACGGCGATCTTGGTACGGAATCCCGGCTCCCGGGACATCGCCTTGATCTCGATGATGTGCTCGGAGACCTCGGGAACCTCGGCCTCGAAGAGGCGGCGGATGAAGTCGGTGTGACTGCGTGACAGCACCACCTTGACCCGGCTGCCCTCCTCGCGGACATCCCGAACCAGGCATCGGACCCGGTCGCCGGGATGGAAGACCTCTCCCGGAATCTGCTCGCTGCGGGGCATGAAGCCTTCCGCGCGATCGACCTGCACCACCAGGGCCCCGCCTTCGTAGCGGTGGGCCGTACCGGTGACCACGTCCCCGAGCCGCTTGGAGAACTCGTCGAGCAGACTCGCCCGTTCGTCCTCGCGGAACCGCTGGATCATGACCTGCTTCGCGGTCTGGGCCGGAATCCGGCCCAGTTCCTCGATCGGGATGGTCTCGACGGTACCGTCCTCGTTGTTTCGCCAGAGACTGAGTTCGCCGGAGATGGGCTCGATCCGGCATCCGAACTCCTCGGTGTCGAGCGAGTTGAAATGCTTGCGCGCCGCGCTGACCATCGCCTGTTCGAGATCTCCGATGAGGAGTTCCCGATCGATGTTCCGCTCGCGGGAGATGGTGTCAATGATCCGAATCGTCTCTTGATTCATCTGCTTCCTCGTCGATCGGGGTTGGCCCGATGCGACCATCTGTCCTGTCCCGGTTCCTCATCCAATGAACAGACCACGGAACTCCCGGGAGAGCTTCCGTGGTCCGCGTCGCCGTCGCCCCCGAAGGAGCGAGCACCGCCCAGAATGGGTAGGCACTCAGATCAAGGGAGAACCCTC
>MDTD01067175.1_pt1 | contig 11339 bp, 8 predicted proteins | sample 811221 | NCBI WGS metagenome assembly MDTD01 (sample SAMN05326646, study PRJNA326480) | marine metagenome | isolation source: seawater | place: Pacific Ocean: South West | collected 2011
CCAGCGCCGACACCGGCATTAATACCAGCGCCAGCGCCAATACCGACACCAGCACCAACACCTAGTCCATTCTATGGACCCACACCAGCTCCGACACTAGCACCAACACCAAGTCCATTCTATGGGCCAACACCAGCGGCAGCGCCAGCGCCAATACCGACACCAGCACCAATTCTACTTATTGGACCAGCGCCAACACCAATGCTGAGACCTAGCCCGTCATCATTTGAATGGTCGAAGACACAAATATTATTAGGTAATGGTGAAAACGACATGCAAAACAATGCAACAACGAATTCTTCGAATACTCCCAAACTTCCTCAAGAGACCAAACAACGTAACCCTCAGGAAATTTTGCACATTTTATGGATAATTCCAGCATTCTTATTATTCGTTATTTTTATTTTGAAGCGCAAAGGCGTTCGTGTTGGGCATTTCTTCAGAAAACGTATGCCTATACGTCGTTCAAAATCATGGCCTTTGAGTATAAAAACAAAGAGATTTTCATCACCGCGTTCACAATCACAACCTATGCCCAAGTCCGTCGAGTTTGATGATATAGTTATATAAATAGCGTGTCACACATTATGTAATGTCCACACCATACGTATCGATAGCGGCAGCTTCTGCAGAGATGCCAAAATCTGTCAAGGTGCTTGTGTGTACTGGTATAAGTACATTAGTCATTGTCCTTATTATATTCATTTCAAACATGTACATGTTATCAGAATTAAACCGATTGAAGAAAACATGTAGTTAAATTTTATTTATAGTATTTGGTATATTGGTCGTGAATGTCCGGATAAAGTGTCTGTAGTATCTGCCTGCCTATGTCTATTTCGCCGACGTGGTGTGCAATGTTAAGTAAAGCGTTAGGTATAAGCTCGTTGTAGATGTCAATATATGTGAATCCGTTCGCATCTTCCGGAAATGACTTTCTCCAGGCTTGATGCATGTATATAAAAGCTAATGCGTATTGCTGTTGTGCTTGATAGTGCGAACCAATTTGGTAGAGTGGCTCCGCTCGATGAGGTGCTACTGAGTACGCATGCATGTAATGTTTCATGGAAATATCCCATGACTCATTGAGATGTTGAGATATTCGTCCCATTCGATAGATACTTTCATATTTTCCTTCCTCCCATCCTCCCATCACGGACCTTGTACGATACCAATCCATAGCATCTTCAAATTTTTCCAAAGAATCATAGCTTTGAGCCAAGTAAAAAGCCGTTCGTGGCGTGGCGGCAACTTCTGCCCATTCATTCAATAATAATTGGATGTCCAATTCCCAACGTTCGCGCTTACTTTCGCGTGTCACCGACGTCGTATTGTAATATATGTATGGTCCCTTGATGCGCTGTTCATTTGTTTGCCCATCTGGTCCAGTCATATATTCGTGGGTTACGCCCTTGTATCGCCATTGTGTCGCGCTTCGATGTATACGCGTGGAAGTGAACTGTGATTTTTTACCGTAATGTACCAACAAATTCCATGCGTCGCCTTTTTCAATGGTGGTTCGTAGGGCGCTTGCATTATGGAGCGTTTCATCTCCCGATAGCATGAGCATAAACTTGGACTTTGTTCCTTCCAATTCAATAGCACGATTGCGCGTTGTTGCAAAGTCAACAAAGGATTCCTCATAAATATCTCCCGGTGTGGTGCCAAAAGCCTCGCGAATAATCTTTATGGTATCGTCGGTGGAACCTGTGTCAAGAACTGTGTAACGGTCAACCACGCCGCGTACGGACGCAATTGTTTGAGCGATGGATGGTGCCTCATTTTTTACAATCATGACCAGAGACAGAAGTGGAATTTTTTCTTGTCCGCATGTTTGCGCAAAGGCTGTAGTCAACAAGTAGAAGATAAGCCAAAGCATTTAACATGATTTCACTGTATATATACTTTTTATGGTCTTATAAAAACAATGTATTTTCCAGATTTGATTTGGTCTTTAATACTAAAATTTATGTTGCCGAAATATTGGCCTTTACAGCGGCAATATATTCGCTATGTCATTCCACATTTACAAGGTAGAGACCTGAAGCGAGGTAAAATTATTGGAAGCCGGGGCCGCGTGTTTTGTCTCGTGCGTCGGTTGCGGGTGTCTAGGTTTGTGATTCGCCTCACAGAGAATTTTTTGATTCCAATCGAGCCCTCTTCGCCTGAGATGCTTGAACAATAGAAGAACGGCCTCGTTTATGGAGAATCTTAACATGGGTGTGATACGCCGACGTATCGCGATGCTGTTCCGGCTCATGTGTGATAAAGTAGCAGGACCGCTGCGGGTCATTGTCGCACCATTGACGCAAGGTTTTTTGTACTGCGCGAATACCGACCGTATCCATGGATGTACATGCCTCGTCCATCACTAAGAGTGGAAATTGTACCGAGGACAGTTCTCTCCAAGCCATAAACGAGGCCAATTGAGCTCTACGCCATTGGCCTCCGGACATAATTCCTTTGTGAGCATCACATACGACGCGGCGGATAAGCTTTTCCTTTTCATTGAATTCGACTTGTAAAAAGATATCGTCGCGCTCGAAGAATTTTTGAAGCCAATCTGTCGTGAAAGCGGCCAAGCGTTTAAGAATGTGCTCCATGGCATATGTTTGTATGCCACAGGGACCAGTCCATTTCTGAATCACAGTGGATTCTTCCAACATTATGTCCGATTGTGTTGCCTCTTGCTCGGCCTTTTCCAATGCTTCTTTTGCAATATTGACAACATCCTCAGACTGGTCAAAAGGACATTCGCGTGCACTTTCCCGCTGCAAAATCCGCCGATGTTCGTCCAATGCACATTCCAATTGTTTTCTTAATCTTTCAGTCTCCTTGTATATATCATAGCGACGTTGCATGTCTTGTAATTGTTTTCGAACTCGAATAAAACTGATTTCAATTCGTTCCAATTCTTTTTCTGTTTTTTCAGTGCGTTGCAGAAGCGAGCGGTATGACTTTACATTTTGAATATGCTCAAGTGTTGTCGTGTATATCGCATGTTTTTCTTTTGCATGTATCCATTTTTGTTCTGCGTCCACGGCATTTTTGTTGGCATCTGTAAAATGTTTGCGAGCCGCCGTACATTGTGCATCCAAACGATTCATATGATGCAAATGCGATTCGTCCTTTTCAAATGCACGACCACATGCACTGCAAGAACCCTGTGCCTTAAATTCATCAATTTCACTTCTTTTCTGAGTCAATTGCATCTTACGCGCCCGCTTCTCAGCACGCGTTTGGTCCAGACGCTGTTTGGCATCTTCGACGCACGGTTTATCGAGATGCCGTAGACACAATTCCTCCTTTTCAATGTCCTTTTCAATCCATTCTTTTGGAATTTTAGACCGCAAAAGCTCTGTTCGTGCTTGCATGTTTGATAAACATATGCGTGCATCTTTCATTTCTGTTTCAATAGCGCCCACTTCTCGTTGCTTGTCGAGACAGGATTCAACGGGTTCACTGGCTTCGAGTTTCTCAAATGAATTCTCCATGTCCGTCAGCTTGCTTTGCAATTGCTCGATGAGCTCATCATGTGCCTTTTGCCATTCGGATGCCTGTTCTTTTATTCGCTCGAGGTTTTTTTGAGCATCGCGCGCCGCATCTTTGCGAAATACGAGTTGTTGACGCTTCACAGCGTGTTGTCGTTTGGCATCTCGATGTGCCTCTCTTGCCCATTGTTGCAGAGTAATCCAGACATGCATATTCGCAATGTCGTATAATTCTTTTTTCGCTTGTGTATCGGTAGCATCAAGCCAGCGGGTGACTCCTTGTTGGGACCATACAGAATGTCTCAAGAGCCAGTCATGGAGTGCTGAACCAGACATATCAAGACCAAATAACTCAGTTGCAATCGCCTTTTGGGTTGCGCTCAATGTTGCCCTCGTTCTATCCACGTGATTGATGGTGAAATGGAGCGTGTGCTTATGAGGAGGCTTGGGTCGTTTTTGCAAACGCCTTTCAATAGACCACGGCTGTCCGTCTGTTGTTGTGCCCATCACGGACACACGAGCTTCTTTCGCATTGTGATGAATCACAGAATGATTAATATCAAATGATAGAGCTCCACGGCCATCAATCTGGCCCGTACAAGCCCATAACCACGCGCCAGCTGTTGCCATGGACTTACCGGCACCATTCGAACGACCGCGCGTGCTGTCACATTCACCAGTGACCAATGTAAACCCCGAAGCGTCGAGTGTCAGAGTACAGTGAGTTTCAAAAGGACCAAACCCCGAAACTTCCAATGATTTTGGATGTACTGGATTTGCCACAGACATAGATTTGCGAATCGGAATGGTCTTTAAATGCTGTGTCACCCTTTTCCACGAGGTAGACTGAGCGTCGATGCCAGTACGTTGGCCATACGCATTCCATAGTTCAATCGGTGTCATTTGATGTTGATTGTCCACGCGAGTTTTTGTTGGCAAGGACGGCCGTTTCACCTGTATCTCTACAGATTGTTCCCGAAGTGTTGTCACCAGCGGTTGTATCAAATCCGTCTGGGCACACGTGACTGACACACGGTCCCATGGACGAAGAGACTCATGACGTGTCAAAAGCTCATTTACTGTCCATTTAAATTGCCGAGGACCAATATCAAGTGGAATTTTGGACGAAACATGCCAATGGTCATCCAGTACTAACAGAGCCTTTTTATCTTCAGCTTCCGTCAAACTTAACTGATAAGGAGAACCAACGTATTGAATAGACCCATGTGATTGCGGTGTATGGTAGTGCCCCGTGTAAACTGGTACGCCAGATGGCAATTGGGACGGTAAAAGTCCCTCGGTCGATATCTTGGTGGCGTTGAGCCTAAATCCAACCAAATCCAAGTGGGCAAAGATAACATTTGCATGAGCATATGTTGATAAAATGCTTTTCAAAACTTCCAAGTCTCGTCGCCACGGAATCCACAGCTGAGTTCCAACCATGGTGGGTGTATCAATCACACGGATACACTTCGGATTCGCAAAGGAAAACGGCGTCAGACCGTGCTCCGTCTCAGCGGCGTCAAAATAATCGTGGTTTCCTGGAATCATAATCATGGGCACTGTCCATTCGTCCGAGAAGTAGCGCAGGAGCTCATTCAGGATATCGACAGGCAAGGTCCCTTGTGAATACACTTTGTCGTAAAAGTCACCCAGAAAACCAACGGGAACGTCGAGACGCTTCGCCTCGTCATGTACTTTGCGCAATACTTGCATGCATGTGTCAAATGTCTTTGGTGACAAATGTAAATCAGAAAAAAGGAGCATGGCTAGTGTATCTGTGTGTGTGTGTTTTATACTTCACATAAGTGTAAAGTATGATGGGCCGATGTCGGTCCCCCGAATAAACGTTTGGTGGTGTTTATACCATGTAAAGTACATTTCGACAGGAGCAAAAATTTCCAATGCCATTGAGATTCTCAATCCAATTGAGAATTTTTTCCAATGAAACTTTTTAGAAAAAAGTTTGGCAAAAACCAGTTTTAATTTTTTCCAATGTGATTGAGAATTTTTTCCAATGCGGTTGAGAATTTCCAATGCCATTGAGAATTTTTCCAATGCGGTTGAGAATTTTTTTGGTTTTTTGCCGAACTTTTTTTTAAAAAGTTCTTTTTGCCAAACTTTTTTGAAAAAGTTTATGTGAAAGTATTTAATGACCAAAAATATTCTATAGATGTCGGCGAAACGCATTCATAAGGAATTGAGAGAGACCCTAAAGTTTCCTATTTCAAACTGTTCATTGGGACCCGTAGAAGAGGATATCCACCATTGGACTGCCGTTCTGATGGGACCAGCCGATTCAGTGTATCAAAACGGCGTGTTTCGTTTGGATATTCGTTTTCCACCAGATTATCCATTTAAACCTCCACGTATTACGTTTTTAAATCAGATTTACCATCCTAATGTAAACTCACGTGGTGGAATTTGTCTTGATATATTGAAAGACCAGTGGAGCCCGGCATTAACCATATCCAAAGTTCTGTTAAGTATTTCTAGTTTACTAACGGACCCTAATCCGGACGACCCATTAGTACCTGACATCGCAAAACTTTATAAAACAAATCGTAAAAAATATAATAAAACGGCCCGTGAATGGGTTCAAAAATATGCCACTTAAAAAAATTTATGTAATTCTAAAAAAGTTAGTATTGATTCCGGAGTCATGCATTCCCACGTGTAGTATCCCATCACATATTCAAATCGGTCCCGACATCGCCGAAGCCCGTGATGGTGTCCAAATGAACTGTTGATTTTCCGTCCCTCAGTACACAGCTTGTATAATTGCATGGCGGCAACTTCGGTACCCGCGCGGTGTCTTAAAAAGCGTTCGCTATGTTCTTGGTATCGTTGCATGAGCGGGTCATAAATTTTTTTAAGAAATGTGGGCATTTTCCGTAGTGCAGGACCCAATGTTCTGAAGAACACACAGCAATCGACGGACTTGTTATAACCATGTGCCTGGCGTGTGGTATCATACAATTGCCGCGGAACAGATATGTTTTTATCTTGCCATCTCACACAAGACCAATCAAAGTCAATGAAATTCACGCGCCGCCGTCGCATATCGTAGTATACGTTCCCAATGTGACAATCGCGATGTGTGAAATGGCCCGAAATCTGTAAACGGCGTATGGCCATGCACACAGACCGCACCATAAACCATGTTGCAATATCAGGATTGATTTTTTCTCTGGGTAATGCGTGCAAAAAAGACCCCACAGAGGGCATCTTCAATTGTTGAGAACAAACGACCAAACGATTTTCAGCGGCAAAAGCGACGAAATGGAGCTTCGGAATGTACGTGGGGCATCGTATCCATGTCGCCTCGTGAATAATGGCCTCAATGATGTATGTCAATTGCATCGCTGGGTCTGTCGTAGTTTTGAGTACAACCGTATCGTCGAGATGCCGGGCATTGAGCCACATTTTGTTTTCATTTGCTCGACGTGTCAAAGATTTTGCATGGCGAATATCCACCTGTTTGAATCGAGTGGACGGCTTTTCGCCAATGTGAGCCAGTGGATGTGACCTTAATTCGTCTCTGATGGCGTGCGCGGCCTTATATATCGATATCGTATGGTCTGTATGCATTGTCGATATCTCAAACCGGCGCGTTTGTCCTTCGAGACGAAGTTCGCGTCCACATATTTCATCAACTTTCCAGAAGCGATGATTTTTGGTGAAAATGGGTTGACCCATGTCGTCGAATCCTTTGATGTAGTTCTTTAATTCGTAAACCGTCTTGCCCACCACACTCTTTGCAACAATTTTAGCCAGATGAGCATCTTTGTTGAACCCAAACGCGCTTGGAGGGGGTGGTGGACAGCGGCGGAACCGACGGGCCGCGGGTGCTTCAGAGTGTGAGGGAAGGGCACGTTTCATATTTTGTATATACAATAATAATCTGTTTTATTTTTAATTTTTAAAACAGCCTGTTTTAAATGTCACATATGGACCACATAAGTTAATACACAAATACATACACACACTTATACTGACCATTGATACCTAATGACTTCTCGCGATACCGTCGCTATCATTGAGACCGTCGGAGCGTTCCATAAGAGGAATGGACGTGTCCAAATGAACTGTGAGGGCCGTGTGACCACGCACAGCTGGTCAAAAAGGGCCAAAACGCCGTGGTGCTCCGGCGCACCACCTACGAAGCAACAAGTGGGGTGGGGTCATGTCAGTAGCGTTGGTGGTCGTGGCATACGTAAAGATGCCACTGTCAAACAGATGGAAGCGATATTGGCGGCCGCAAAGCCGAAAACCGAGATTGTGGTGCAGTATCCGACAGATTTTTGCGATTGCGGCAATCCCTCGTGGTATTTTCTGGAATTCTACGAGCGTGGGCACCGCACTTGTCCGAAATGTGGCCTTACGCACAAGATAAATAAAGCGGGTTACAACTTACATTTGAACGAAGATGGCCACCAAAACAAAACACAGTGGAACTTTACACCGGGCATGGAATCTAATGATAGCATGTTTTACAAGCGCGGACGGCGCATGCAATTGATAACGCAGAAAACAAAGTCGCACGAGCGCAATTTTTGGCGCATTAAGCGCAAAATCGACGATTTCCTAAACCGCTGGAATTTCGACGCCATGGAAAGTCTCATAAAAACTGCCAAGAACAAACTGCGACTTTTCTACAAAAGCATTCATCCCCGATATGAAGACAAAGAAAGTGACGATGTTCAATCGCACGAAAAACTACCTCATGGCGGTGCTGCTCTCGCAGCTGCATGTTTCTACGCTACTATTCTCGAATTTGAACATCGGACTCGTCAACGTACGATATGTACTTTACCAGCCATCGCTGAATTTGCCCAAACACTTCGCGACAAAAAGGCAGGCCGCCAAACGCGAGACGTCACGGAAAATGTGATTCTCAGATATGCCAAACGCATCAAAAGACGCGGGTATTGCACTGTGCGTATACCAGAACTTGGCGCAAAGACGCTTCAATTTCAACCCAAGTCGGCATCGCTGGAACATGCTCGTATGGCCATATTCAACCAATGCGCCCCGTTTCGATTTGCATTACCCAGTGACCAAAAGTGGGGCATTGATATCAAGGACACTAAACAAGGTGCCTTGGTTATCCATTCCGCAAATACCACACAAGCCGCCTTTACCGCAGGTCTGCGACAAGGCGATTACATTTTCGAATTGAATCGGAATGTTATCGGTGTATCTGTATCACCAAGTCTTCTCGAAACACAAGTCAAAAAATTAAGACAGCAAAAAGATAAACGTGTCATCGAAGTCACTATTATGAGAAAGAAAAAAAATTAAGTATTTAATCAATGTTTGGTATTCGTATAAATGATTTGGAGAGTCTTGGGACTTCTTTCATTAACATGGGCCTATCGCCATGAAGATATTGTTCCAACTCTATCGTCGATACAAACGGCCATCGCCGACGAATGTATCATGTACGCTTCCTCGAACGAAACAGTACTCGAATTCAAACACCAAACAGTCATTCATCCGCGCGTATCCAACATCATCGCTATCAACCAACAGTGTGACCGTGTTTTATTTGGGTATCCAAACGAAAATAAAGTCGTTATGTGGAAGCCCTACGATTCCGTAGAAATGGTCATTGAACCAAGTGCCAATGTCTTTGTAGACCGTTTTGGGTGGTCGTTAGACATACAAGGACATTCATGGGTCGTGGGAGCACCCGGCACACCCAACGACGCTTCAGGAAATGGTGCCACACTTGGATATGCGTTTGTGTACCATGATACCACACTCCATTCTTGTCGGTCTCTTTACGACACATACAGCTACAAAGTTGGTGATACCGAAATAACCGGATTCAAAGCCATGAAAGATGCCAACGGATTAAGCGACGGCGATGTTCCTGCATTTCAACGTCAATGTAGCAACCGAACCAATGTTTTGACCGACATGATTTCCTCGCCAATACCACTATATAATTCAATTACTCTGATTGAGGCCCAATTAGAGTACTTTAAGTTTGCGCAATTTGGATACGCTGTGGCACTCACGGGACCACTTTACGCAACAGGGTCGGGACTATTTATCTCTGCACCGGGAGATACACAACGCTTCATGGAAGATAACGATGGCAAAAACTATGGACGTGTCTACATGTGGGACTCCTTTATATGGGACCCACAAGACGAATCTTTACCGACCATTTCGTGGTGGAAACCTTCAGTATTCACACCATTGATACCACCCGCAATGGCGGGTGTGACGTATCGAGCATTTGGCCGGTCCATAGGCGCGTCAAGGTCCGCGTTGGCAGTGGGAAGTTATCCCTTGTACGATACGCCACGCGACGATTTTATTTTCGTATACGAATGTCACCCAGAATTAGATACCGATTCGCACTGCGAAAGGTCTGGTGGCCTATCACTCAACGATTTAACCAAAATGTTACGCTCCAATGTTCTTGGATACATGACCCCAGCAATGAAAGCGTATACGGATGGCAAAGATGGTTCCTACATTCCATCCAATACGCCGGGTGACGGTCTACCAGATTTTCAAAATCAGTTTGTAGGAAGTGACATTGGTATCACGGGTTCAAACGTTATGATACCGGACATTCACCACAACAAGGTCTATCGTTTTGGAGTGGACGGAATTGCACGCGAACTTCATACATTTGTATTGTCCGCGGCATTCGCCACAAATAGCGAGCATTGGACACATCTTAATTCCAATGGTCATCTCACTCACCAATGGAATTGTCCATTGGGACAAACTGGGGGCCGTAGTCAATGTATTCCGTGCAGCACGTCCTATTATTCGGACGATGGGTGGCTAGCCGAATGTGACCCATGTCCCGTCAATTTCACCACCAACCAAACCGGTCAATCTTACTGTCACCCATGGACAAGACCAATACCACCCGGCATGACTTGGGAAGATACCCTCTTTATTATTATCGTCATTAGTGTGGCCACCTTGGCGTGCTTTCTGTGCTGGTGTCTATGTCAACGCACTGCGCGGACGCCAAGACGTTTTGTCGATACAATTGTGTAGCCTGTACCACACGGTGCCAAAATCTTAGACGACCGCGCCAGCTTGCGTGATAAGGAATCCGTCGTAATATATGGCGAGGCACACCCATAGCGCGCGCATCGCACACACAAATCATGTACGCATACTTGAGTCTCCGATTATGCCGACAATACACACAGAGTGGTATCGTGTCGTACACAAGCGCACAGTGCCGCTTTCCACAGGCCTTACATGACGTGGACATGTGATGGCGAGCGGCGGCGCGCCAAGATAAACGACCGTGGCGATTGCGTTTACGCCGGCGAATTTCTAACTGTTGGCAAAATCCCGACCATGTATGATTAGAAAAACCAGTGCCGAAGACGCGCATGTACGAATAGATTCGCATCAGCGATTTCCAGCGACGAATGCGGCGTTTTGGACGCAAGCCAATATACAGCCACTCACGCGACACCATTTTTGTACGACTAGACCAAGGTAAAAAATTAAAAATAATATTGATACAATCAAATGGTAAAAGAATCATCTATTTGTTTACTATCATTTACTTTATACATATATATGCACAAAATATGTTATATATCATCAAAATCAAAATTACAGGTCTCCTCCTCCTCCTTTGTGGTCGGTTCAGATGTTAGTGTTGTATTTTCGGGTAATTCTCCCATGGATTTAAGTGTTCTGACTTCTTCCGTGGAGTAACGCAAGATGATGTCACATTTATCTTGTTGGTAGTCGCGAAGACCAACGAGAACGAAATCCGATAAGCGTATCCACACTTTGTGTCTTAATGCACCGCGAATATGCGCAAGACGTTCCACGCCATCGAAACAATAC
>MDTD01176052.1_pt1 | contig 11337 bp, 8 predicted proteins | sample 811221 | NCBI WGS metagenome assembly MDTD01 (sample SAMN05326646, study PRJNA326480) | marine metagenome | isolation source: seawater | place: Pacific Ocean: South West | collected 2011
AGGGAGCCGGTGAAATTACGCAGATCACGCATGGGCATGATTTTCGGCTCAACCGCATCAACCGCAACGGCGCCGCTCCGGCCGCGTCCCTTTTTGCCCGTTCCCAATTCCATGGATTTATTATAGGCTTTATATCCCACATAGCCGCCTGAAGCCAGCAGAATCAAAACTACAAAGACAAACAATGTCTTTCTTTTACCGCTTTTACGCGGTTCTGTCTGTATACTATTTTCCATATTTCACCTGTTATATGTATTGTTATATGCCTGACGCGCCTTTAAGAAAGAGACGAACCGTCTCCTCGATTGTAGGACGTTCATCAGGGTTATCTTCGAACATGTGCCAGCGGCCGCGCATCATACTGAGCAGCAATCTGGCCATCACTTCCACATTCATTGCGGAACTTACTTCGCCACGTTCAACTCCGGTTTTCAGAACACCGCCAAGCGCTGCAACCAGACGCTGACGGTGTTCATGCCATCTTTCGCGGCTGTTCCGGCCTAAACGCGCAACCACACCCTCCTGGATATTTATGACTCTAAGCAGAGCGCGCCGCTTTTTGAAAAAACCGCTGATCAATTCACACGTCGAGGTCAGATGCAGGACAAAATCCTCTCCGGCTTTCGGAGCGGGACAACCTTCCAGCATTTGACACATCTCGTCAAATCCGCGAATCGCCAATTGGAAAAACAGATCCTCTTTATCCTCAAAATATCGATAAATAGTTCCTTTTCCGACTTTCGCAGTCTGAGCGACTTCATCAAGGGTTATCTCATGAAACCGTTTTTCAGGCAGTATTTTCTCAAGCGCGAGAAAAATCAATTCTTTTTTAGATTTTTTCACATAAGTTCCAGTTTTTGTTTACTTTTCATAATATAAACATCTGCAAAACTGACTTTTTAGCGTTTTAACACCATTTTCAAGTTCAAATAGAACTGACCAGTCAGTTTTATATAATACATTCTCCTGCTAAATATTGCAACCCGTAAAACATAAAGTTAGCTAATAAATAACCCAGGCTTAACCAGCTTGAAATGCATTGGAATATTTAACGGACAAAAGTTGATTTTTCCAAAAACCGAAGTAAGGTTCTAACTGCATGATTTCAAACATAAAGCGATCTTTAAAAGACAGGCAGTGACATGAAGCTTTGCATGATGACCTACACAATGGCCCGACAGGGATATGAAGTCGATGACTTCATCAGAACCGCGGTTAAAAATGGTCTGACCGGGATTGACTGGGTAACCACCTGCGGATGCGATCCGAAAGAGCTGAAGATGCGGTCGGATGACGCCGGGCTTACAGTAGCCTGTCATACTTTTGTATGCAGCAAGCTTACCTCCGGTGATGAAAAATGGCTGGATCAAGTCAAACAATCAATTGAAGACGCATATACACTTGGCGCACCGGTAGTGATGATCCCGACAGGATGTAATGCTGAAATCAGCCGTGAAGAATTCCGTAAGTTCTGGGTTGACGCCCTGGTTGAAATTGCTCCGATAACCGATGACGCAGGAATCATCCTGACAATTGAGAACTTCCCCGGCAGCGCTAGTGCATTTGTCACCGCCGCAGACTATTATGAAGCAAAAGCAGTTATCCCGCAACTAAAACTGACTTATGACAACGGCAACGCCGAGTTCGGGGAAAATACGGTTGAGTCGTTTAAAGCCAGCGCTCCGGACATTGTCCACGCCCATTTTAAAGACTGGCGAATCATTGATCATCCTGAACCCGGCTACCGGGATTCACTGGTCGGTAAATATTTTAAACCGGCCCTGATCGGTCAAGGTGACTTAGATACCGTCGGTTGCTGGAACGCAATGCGCGATGCCGGATATGAAGGTTATATTAACATTGAATATGAAGGGAACAAGGTTCCGGCCGATGAAGCTATCGCCATCGCCGCCGAATACCTGCGTTCACTGTAATAATGGAGAGATTTTATGAATAAAAAACCGCTTGTAGTAGGAATCGGCGAACTGCTTTGGGATATTATGCCGACCGGCAAACATCCCGGTGGGGCTCCGGCAAACTTTGTGTATCATGCCTCTGCCGGAGACTGTAAAGCTTACGCCGTCAGCGCAGTCGGGAAAGATGACTTGGGTGAAGAACTGCTTGAAGATCTTGAGTCCCATGGTCTTGACACCTCATATATAGCCAAACTTGATGACTATGCAACCGGAACGGTTTCCGTGTCCCTCAAAGACGGCATTCCCGATTATATCATTCACGAGAACACTGCCTGGGATCACATCCCTTTCAATGAAAAATACGCAGATCTGGCTAAACAGGCCGACGCGGTTTGCTTCGGATCGCTGGCACAACGCTCGCCGGAATCGGCCGCAAATATTCAGACATTCCTCGAGAACACCAGACCGGAATGCCTGAAGGTATTCGACGTCAATCTACGCCAGAACTTCTTCTCTGAAGAGATCATTAAGCGTTCCCTTGAGCTTGCCGATATGCTGAAAATCAATGATGAAGAATTGCCACGGGTATGCAAGATATTTGAAATCCCCGGAGATCAGCATGCAATGCTTCAGGGATTATGTGATAAATTCAACCTTAAAGCGGTTGCTTTGACGCTTGGTTCAGACGGCAGCTTATATCATTCCGTTTCAGGTAAAGAGATTCATAGTCCATGCATTGATTACGGTCCCATCGCCGACACGGTCGGCTGTGGCGACTCGTTCACCGGTGCCTGGGTCGCCTCACTCCTGCACAAGAAAAGCGAAGAGGATGCCTGGGAGATTGCAAATAAAACCGCCGGATTCGTCGCTTCTAAACACGGCGCTATGCCGCTTTACGATATAGACTTATAATCATGACTCAAAAAAATGAAATAAAAATTGAAGCTGGAACCGCGCTGCATTTTATCGGTCTTGGCGGTATCGGCATGAGCGGTCTGGCTAAGATGTATGCCGATAACGGATGCCAGGTCAGCGGCAGCGACCGCGGCTGGGGCCAACCGGAAAACGACCGTATATTAAAACCGTTGGCGGAAACCGGGATCAAAATATTCCTGCAGGACGGCTCTTTTGCCAGTGAAGTCACTCCCGACTATATAGTCTATTCTACCGCGATTGAAGATGATAACCCGGATTTTCTGGCCGCCCCGGATATTCCGCGTCTGCACCGCTCCGAAGCCCTCACCACGGCCATGCTCAACTTCGCATCTGGCGGCCTGGTCGCGGTGGCCGGGACCTGCGGCAAAACAACCGTCACCTCATGGCTGGCGGAAACGCTCTATCTGGCCGGAGCAGATCCCTCGTTTCTAACTGGAGGCCTGGTCAACCGTTTTATCAAGGAATCGCCGCCGGGAAACTATCGCCATGGAAAAGGGATGTTTGTTTTCGAAGCGGACGAAAGCGACAAAAGCCTGCTCAACTATGCGCCGGACATATCACTAGTGCTCAATCTCGGAGCCGACCATTACAGCCGTGAAGAGCTGGTTGAGGTTTTTCAACAATTCCTGCGGCAAACCAAACGCGCCGCGGTCGTGTCAGATGACGTGCTTGAGGAACTCGGCAGTGAATGCGTCGCACATTTGGAGGTAAAGACTTTTTCCCTGAAAAAAGACTCTTCAGCCGACTGGCGGCTGACCGGATATCAGTCTGAAAACGGTCAAACCGTCATCGAGGTTAACGGAAGTCAAAAGATCAAACTGCCGATGCCCGGAATGCATAGCGCGGCAAACGCTCTGTCTATCCTGGCCGCAGGGGAACTGGCCGGACTAATGCCGGAATTATTGTTCGAACCGATTGAAAATTTCCAGGGCACCTGGCGGCGTACCGACTTTCACGGACGCACCGCGTCGGGGGCGGTTGTCTATGACGACTATGCCCACAACCCGGAAAAGGTCGCTTCCTGTATACGAGCGATAAAGGATACCGTTAAAGGAAAAGTGATTGCGCTGTTCCAGCCGCACGGCTTCGGTCCGCTGGGTTTTATGCGCGACGAACTCTTTACCGCCTTGCGGGAAAGTCTTGGCAAAGATGATATTTTCGGCCTGATGCCGGTATTTTACGCCGGGGGGACTACCTCGTTCAAGCCATCCAGCCAGGAAGTGGCCGATGATTACCGGCATCGCGGCGGGGATAACTATCTCTGTTTTGCCAGCCGGGAAGCGGCGGATCAATTTATACAAGAAAAAACCGGGCCCGATGACGCTGTTGTCATCATGGGAGCCCGGGACAATTCACTCTCTGACTGGGCCGCCGCCATCACGGTAAAACTATCTTAACAGCCTCGAATTTCACTAATAACACGAATAAAATGCAACTTTCTTTTTGCCGTAAAACGGCAATAAAAAATTCGTGACATTCGTGCGATTAGTGGCTACTTTTGTTCTTATTTTCCATTCAACAACAGCAGCGGATAGTTATGAGGGCTGCGGAACAGTTTCAATTTTGCCGGAACATTCTTCACGGTTGTTTTCCCGCTGTGGTCGTAGACTTTGATGCCCAGACCGAACGAAACTCCGCCAGCCAATGACAGCGGCTGCAGATAACGCGCCGGAAATTCCGCTTCATAGACCTGTTTACCTCCGGAATTGCGGAAGGCGACTTTAACCCCGGGTTCAAGTACTCCCGGCATCAGGCCGTTAAAAACGCCTCCGGTCAGTTGGGTATCCGGGGCGACCCGACGGTAAACTACCGCTGAGCGGCCATCTTCCGACGGCAGCAGTTCATAACTGTAGTCGTTCTCGTCGTAGCCGATAACGTTTGAACGGGCCTTTACCGGGGCATCGCCGAGGGTATCGATAAACAGCTGAACGCCGCTTTTCGCATACCAGTAGAGAGGATCTTTTTTGCTGTGATCGACGGCAAAAGCGGTATCATCGACCTCGACCAGCAGGTAAATCGTCTGTGGGTTCCAGGCCACACGGTAATTGACTTTAAAGTTATTCTTTGCGGGAGAAGCAATTTTACCGCCGGAAACATCAGTACTGTAGCCGGTCATAGAAATTGACGGAATGCCCTGCCAGTCTTCTATTGAAGCATCAAGCTTTATTGAACCCGGTTTGACATAATTAGCGGCGCAAGCCAGAAAGGTAAAGGTGCTGTCCTGGGCCTTGCCGCCTTTCTGCGTAATTCTCACCGGGATGGCTATATCACCGACCTTATTATCCGGAATAATATTTTTCCGGATGTATTTGAGCCGGGTCCGCCCTTTAGGCGGCAATTCAAGTTTTTCTAATTTGCCCTGAGCAAGCGATATCGAACCGTCAAACGGCCGGGTCAACGGATTGACTATATCAATTTCGACAGCATCTTTTGACTGCGGCCGGGCGCTTAACGACAGCGGCAGTCGGGTCGAATCGCCAACCGCGGCATTCTGGAGTCCGCGGCAAAGTTCGTCAAGCTCGCCAGCACGACCACGGACGAAGAATGGAAAATTCGACAACGGCAATTGATATTTTCCGTTTTTAAGCGGAACGGAACAGACATTCCCGAACATATCCAGAAATTCCGGTTTGCTTTTGAATGCCGCAGTCATGCTCGGGGGAAGTTCTTTGCCGCGTTCGACATTTTCATTAAAGTACCAAACCGCCGCAACCGGCCGCTTTTCCCGATCCTCAAAGACGTATGCCCGGGCTCCGGGAGCGAAGCGGATATCGCGTTTAAATGTCGCGTCCCCCAGTATATTGGCCAGGGCCCCGGACATAATCATCCAGGTATAAGGAATGCGTCCGTCAAGCAGAAAAACTCCCCATGGCGTTCCTGCTTTGATCTGATGACTCGACGCGTATTTATAGCAGACCAGCCAGTAACGCATGATCATGGCCGCACCGAGACGCTCGGCCCAACCTATATCATAAGTGGGTGTCGCCATTGCGGCATAGCGGTCCTTAGAGCCGGTGGTCGAGGACCACGGCGCAATGCCCATCCATGCCGGTACGTTCAAGGGATAGTAATATGCCCCTTCGGTGAAATAAATCTGAAAATCCTTGCCGTAACCGGTCTTTTCCAAGCCATCTAACAACGCTTTGATATCTTCATCGACATCCGGCTGTTCCGGGAACGGCCGGTAGGTGTGAATCTCTATACCGTCCAGTTTTACCTCCGGAGCAACCTTTTGACAGGCAGCCAGTACTTTCAAAGATGTTTCCCGGCCTTCCCGACCGATATTGCAGGAACCGCCAACCAGAAATTTCGACTGTGGATTGCCGCGCTTGAGCCCTTTGCATATAGCCGTGACAAACTTTGCGTATTCATCGTAATTATGTTCTTTGAGTAACTTGAATGAGCCTTCAGGTTCGTTGTTGCCTTTCCAGACATTGATAAAAGGATATTTTTTCGCCAGCTCGCAAAAGGCCTTCTCAAGCCTTGACTGGAACTCCGGCGGAACCTTCTCGATCAATTTACCGTTCAGTGGAAACGGCCCCAATTTTTCTTTCCCCGTAATCCGGATCAAGCGGTCATCGTTACGCCCGCTGCTGGCAACCTCCGCCCGCAACAAGTTCGGAGAGAAAACCGCGGCAACGTTCAATCCGTATTTATGAATGCGGTCGAATTCGGCCGCGGTCGGCCGCTTGACGTGATAAGCCAAATAGGTTATTGACCCGAAACCAAGTTTTTGCAGCAAACTCAGTTCTGATTCCGGCACCTGGGAAAGGTAGGTATGGCAGCCGTATTTTCCGATCGAATGAATGCAGCTTTGTTTATAGTTGTTCCTGGCATATTTAATCTTGATCAGCCGGAGATAGTCAGTGTAAACGGGAAATCCTTGAGGCTCGACCTCACACTTGATGGTCAGCGGCCCCAACGGCATCAGTTTATCGACTGGAAGCTTTAATACAGAATCACCATCGGCCCCGATTTTAAAATCAAAAGTGTGCTCATAGATTTTACGGTAGAAAAAGTCGATAGCGGAAACTTTAATTTTTCCCAGGGAATTCACCGGCCCCCGGACCACTAACCGGGGATTAACCTCGGTTCCAGCCTGAAACAGGACGCCGTCCGGACTGTCAGTTTTGAGTTCCACTCCGAATGGATTTCCGCAATAGCCGGTTGCTTTTTTTCCTTCCTCCAGTTGAATCCCGCTGACCAATACACCTTCCCCCAACCAAGTGAACATGACCTGTCGACGCGGGATCGCGAATGTATAGCTGCAGCGGGTCCATTTCCCGGGCCTGAGCTTAAAATATTTACGTTTTTCATAACGGGAATATGATTCCAGTTTAAAACTCATCGTTGTTATTTTTTCCCCTTCTGGCCGGGCATAAAAGCTGATGGTATAGTTTTTATCCGCATGGATCGGAACACCGAAACAACTGAATCCTTTATAAGTCTTTTTCGACAGTATGATCGCGCGCTTGCCGAACGGCTCATTGCACGGTTTCAGCATATTATCGATATCAACAAATCCCCCCCAGAACAAGGTGGACCGGCAGTAGCGGGTACCCGAGGCAAACGCCGGGTTCATCATCATATTGCGCGTTCCGCGATATACCGGCACGTTCAAGTTATCGCTTTGCGTGAAGTTTATACCTGCAACAACACAATCAGTCGAACTGACGGCAGGGCCGGGATTCAGGAACGTCAGCAGCATATCCAGATCCCCGTCCGGACGGTTGAAAGAATTGTTAAAGCGGAGCATCACCCGTTTCGAGCCCCTGAAGATTTGCACCATAACCGGGGCCGGAATTTCCAGCCTGAAGCCGCCGCCGGATTTGTCCCGAAATTCAACGGTATTGATGTTCTTCCCCTGCAGCAATTTGTCCCACAGCGGTTTATTGCTCTTATTCCAATGAGTCGCATCCGGCAGGCTGAAGGTTTTGTCCCCGGCTTTGACAGTGCCGGAAAACGCCGCCGCCACTGGTATATTGATGTCGGAGACGAAGCCTTTGAACTCGGAAGCTCTGGCCTCCGGGCATTTATAAGATATCCCGATACTGATCTTATCATCTTTTGTCAGTTTCACCGTCTGGCTGAAATATCCGCCTTTGTCCGCACTGTTTTTGGGATCGAGCGGAAGAGTTGTTTTCTGGGTAACCGTCTTATCCTTACTGTCGACTGCCGTATTAAATCTGGAAAAGACCGGAATCCATCCCGGCTTGACCGAAGTATTCCGGAAATCGAACGATGCGATCTCCTGCTCTTTTCTAACTATCTTTAACTGCTGGGTAGAGCTCCAGCGCAATGACATGGTCCCTTGACTGAATGCCGCGGCGTCTTTATCAAAAACGATCGGGCCGGTATTTTTCGTGCCGGTATCAGCTTTGCTGACGAATGGAGGCCGCGGGGAAATCAGCGTACGCGCCTGGATCTGCAGGCCGGAATAAACCAGAAAAGTAAAAATTAATAAATGTTTCGCGGTCATCCGGGGAAAACTTTTTAATGACATATACTATGCTTTCGATTAGGTAAATTAAAATTGTTGATTTTAAACGGGAAATTACAGCGGCTTCCAATTCAGCCATTGTGTTTTACCAAAAAGGTAAGCCTTGGCATGGCCGTCCTTGAACAGGAAATTGGCGGCGCTGTTGTGATTAAAATACGGTCCGCATTTCCGGTATGTCGCTTCGATTTGCGTGGGATACAAGTTGGCGTAATAGTACAGATTATAATAGCTTTCGGAGGTATAGTAACGATCATTAGAATTATAATATGTATCTTTTTCTATAAGAAGCGCGGTTCCGTCCGCGACTTTATCCAATTTTTTAACGGTAACACTGTCGCCGTAAGTCTCAATAAATCCCGGAGACTTCCCTTTGAATATTTCACGCATTTGCGCCTCACTGGTTGCATTGGTGGCTCCCAGGGTCGGAGAATAACTGGTCCGGGTCGGAATCGCACGCCCCACCAGATTGGCGCTTGGACAATGAAAAGGGCTGTTCCCGCTGAAAATCGTCGGGGTATAACAGGCCATTGAAAAATGGTCTTTATTATCACATAGAAAACGGCTGCCTGGAGCGGCCAGAGCATGAGCCCCCTCTTTGTAACCCATATTCAACGCAATCTCATGCGACCATTTTTTACTATAATTCGGCAACCAGCCGTTGCGGTCGATCGTATAACTGACGATACCGAGCCCAACCTGCTTCAGGTTGCTGGTACATTTGATGCCTTTTGCAGTCTCACGGGCCTTGCTCAATGACGGCAACAGCAAAGACGCGAGAATAGCAATAATTGCAATCACAACCAACAGTTCGATCAGCGTAAAACTTTTCCGTTTCAACATGACTTTTACTCCATAATTATTGATGTTTATTTGAATTAATTCCAGCTTATACATCTTATTCTTTTTGTTTTCAGGTATGCACAACAGAATCCCCTGACGACTTTCTTGCTCCCCATGGCTCAGACATCACCGGTTCAAGCAGCAGTTCCCTGGTCGCATAATCCGACTCGGACAGTCTGCTGAACATCTCCTCCGCGGCCATAGTGGAAATCTCCGGGGGAAACAGATGGAGTTTCGCGACCGGCAGGGACTCAGCGTTATAGTAACCGTAATAATTTTCGTCTATCACAACCGGGACTTTTTTCTCACTGCTCCGCAATGCCTTGTCGACATGGAAAAACTGGGACCCGAATGAGAATATGCCGTCAAGCCCCCCGTCAAGTAATTCAATGAGCCGATCGCTGACAATAACATCCCCGCCAATTATCAGCTCCTGGTCATACTCGACCTTATGGTCAGCAAATTCATCCAGCCAGCCACGCAACATAGCCGACTTGATCCGCTCGTCCGTTCGAGCTCCGACAAAAGCCGATTTATGCCAACCTTTATCAAGAAACCATCCGGCAACTTTCCGTCCGGCGTTATAATAGTCAGTCGTCACGGCAAAAGCGTCGTCACATGGCACGTTGCCAACGACACAGACGGGAATATCCTTACGCAGTTCATCAATTACCGGTTTCATGCCATCCGGCGGGCGGACCCAGATAATTCCATCGGGATAATACATTTTAATTTCTTCGAGCGTCTGCCCCGGTTCACTGATCAGGTTAACATTTTGCAGCAACACCGGCAGGTTTTTAAAAGACGCGCAGAGTTTTTCGTTTATCCCCATGAAAAAGCCGTCGAGATAGACCATTTTCCCATCCCGGAGAATTACCATGATCTTGTAAAATTTCTGTTCGCAAATGGGCCAGTTACGCATTATATCAGGATTAATGAACATGCCCTGTCCCGGTTTGACGTAAAGCCAGCCATCATCCATCAGCGTACGCAACGCCCCTCTGACCGTCATGCGCGTAACATTGAACTTACTGCTCAATTCCCGCTCGGACATGATCCGTTCATTGACATCCGGATGGGACATTATCAGATCGACAATATATTGTCTGATCTTCATATATTCCGGTATTTTCGGCATGTTTATTCCCTGTTTTCAACTAGTGGTATATTTTTCTATACCACCTATTATAATGTATCAGAATATAAAAGTCAACCCCTTGCCAGTATTTTTTATAATTATCCTGAAAACGCAGATTATAAATAAAAAAGGATGAAGCATGTCAAAACGCTTCATCCTCACAATATTTTTAGAACCCGACTTTTCCCTATTTAGCCTCAGTCGGCGTAATATGTGGCGCCGGAGCCGGGAGACTCACAGACCCTGACCCGGTCGACCTTCATCCGGTCGTCATCCAGCTTTTCAGACAGCTTGTTGTAGATCACCATCGCCAACACTTCACTGGTCGGGTTGAGCTCTTTAAAAGACTCATTGTCGGCCAGGTTGGTGTGATCAAACTCGTCCAGAATGGCATCGAGTTCGCTTTTCAGTTTACGGAAATCGAGCGCAATGCCGATTTCGTCAAGGGTGGGAGATTTGACCACAGCCATGACCGTCCAGTTATGGCCATGCAGCTCTGAACAATCGCCCTGATAGCCGCGCAGGCAGTGCGCCGCCGAAAATTCTCTGGTTATATCTATTTCAAACATAATATTCTCCGTTTGTTATTTAATCCGGTAATATACACTCGAAACAGATGCTCTACAAATTTTGACGAACATCATTGATATTGATTGCACCACGGAGGGAATACGGGGTTATTTTCTGCAAAGCAGGAATTTTAAAAGACTCTCCGTGTTACTCTGTGTTCTCCGTGGTAAAAGTCCCCGTATTTGTTTGCATCGTCCCCGCTATCCGTCGTACGGATTCAGTCGAAATGGACCATCGCTTTGACTACGCCGTCGGCATAGCCATCGACCAGATCGAATGCGGCTTTGGTATCGGCAAAGGAGAACGTATGGGTGACCATGGCGTTGACGTCAAACAGCTTGTCGTCGATCATATCCAGCGCGGTCTGGACGCAGTCACATTGACGACGGACATTCTGTACGCACAGTTCCTTGCGGCGCATAAAATCCATGTGGAAA
>MDTD01182084.1_pt1 | contig 11336 bp, 5 predicted proteins | sample 811221 | NCBI WGS metagenome assembly MDTD01 (sample SAMN05326646, study PRJNA326480) | marine metagenome | isolation source: seawater | place: Pacific Ocean: South West | collected 2011
CAGAAACCTGGCGCCAGGCATTATTGCTGACCCGCCAGCAACATTCTGGCAAAGATGCCAAAAAGCATGCGCTCCAACTTGCTCAGCAGATCATTGCAGCCGACAAAGCTCTTTCCCCTCATAGCCTGCATCACAATACGGCAGAAGCGATTCTCGCTGGCTATTGGGCCGTTATTGAAATGGCCTGGCGGCATGACCAGACCCTGTAGTCTGGGAATCGGCACCAGATCTCTGGTCCTTAGCGCAGGGAATGTGAGTAACCTCACTACATGATAATGTGGTGCGAGAGGGGGGACTCGAACCCCCACACCCGAAGGCACGAGAACCTAAATCTCGCGTGTCTGCCAATTCCACCACTCTCGCACTGGGTGTAAACCTGCTGGCAATCCGCAATCGGCTTGCTGCCTGTTCTTGGGCATTCGCAAAACGCATGTACATTATAGCCAAATTCAATTTGGACAATAGATCTTTCCTTCCCTCAGCAAAAATCAGCCCTACATCATCATATTTTTGATGATAGAAAGGATTATATGGCAAGCAAAAAGCAGAAATCTCCCAAGGCTCAGGATCTCACCATGACCGTGGAATCCGGCTGGAAAGGCCTGAAGAAGAAAGATGAAAAATTATTACATGCTTTTTGTGAGGATTATCGCCAGTTTCTTTCTGTTGCTAAAACAGAGCGGGAGGCAAATGATCAAGGTGTGGAGCTGTGCAAAAGCCAGGGTTTCAAAGACTTCTCGAAAGCCATTGCTTCCGGCAAACAGTTGAAGCCCGGTGAAAAGTATTACTATTCCATTGCTGGCAAGACCCTGCTGGCGTTTGTGATCGGCAAAAAGCCGATCATTGAAGGCATGCGGCTGGTTGGCGGTCATACGGACAGTCCCCGGCTGGACCTGAAACCTCGTCCCTTATTTGAGGACGGAGGGATGGCTTTACTCGATACTCATTATTATGGTGGGGTCAAAAAATATCAGTGGGTAACCCTGCCATTGGCCATGCATGGTGTGGTGGTAAAAAAGGATGGCAGTAAAACATCCATTGTCATCGGTGAAGATCCCGCTGATCCGGTCTTTGTCATTACTGATCTGTTACCTCACCTGGGCAAAGATCAGGCCAATAAAAAGCTTTCAGAAGCCATCACCGGTGAAGGGCTGGATGTGGTTATCGGATCGGTGCCGATTGCTGATGATGAGGCGAAAGATGCCATCAAGCTTCATATGCTTCAGCTCCTGCATGAAAAATATGGCATGGACGAAGCCGACTTTACGTCTGCAGAGATTTCCCTGGTGCCAGCAGGGCAGGCCCGAAATCTGGGTTTGGACAATTCCATGATTCTGGGCTACGGGCATGATGATCGGGTATGTGCCTACACGGCTCTCCGTGGATTGACCGATCTGCAGGATACCCCGGACCATACCAGTCTTGCGTTGCTCTGTGATAAGGAAGAGATTGGCTCAGTCGGATCGACAGGTATGTATACGTTTCTCTTTGAGAACGCAGTGGCTGAGATTATCAACCTGCTGCCGCATGATGGCAATGCTGATCTCACCCTTCGCCGCTGCTTGCGCAACAGTAAGATGCTGTCAGCCGATGTCAATGCACTGCATGATCCCAACTTCAAGGAGGTAAGCAGTCCCAACGGCAACATGGGCATGCTTAACCATGGCATTATCCTGACCAAGTATGTGGGCTCTCGTGGAAAATCTGGTTCCAATGATGCTCATGCAGAATTCATGGCTGAAGTCCGCAAGATCTGGGATGATGCGGAAGTCAGCTGGCAGGTTGGCGAAATCGGCAAAGTTGATCAGGGCGGTGGCGGAACCATCAGCTTCATGATGGCCCGTTACGAAATGGATGTCGTCGATTGCGGTCCGGGGCTGCTATCCATGCATGCACCATGGGAAGCCGCCGGAAAGTTTGACATCTATATGACCTACAAAGCTTTCAGCGCTTTCTTTTCTGCAGGTTGAGAGCCGACAACCGTCAATTGATGGTGAACAGGGTATTGAGGTTCAGCTCTACCATCAGGTCACGTATGTGCCCTGGTGGGTTGCTGACGGTCATTTTGCACCCCAGAGCTGCCAGCTTTTTATAGAAGAGAAGCATTTTACCGAGTCCGGCACTCCCGATGCGGCTGACATCTGAGAATTCGAAAATGACCTCTTCAAAGGATGCAAGTTCCAGCTCTTCAAAAGCAGCTTTCAGATCTTCTGCTGCTTTTTCATCGATCTTTCCTGCCACTGCTAAAGTAACTGTTTTGCCCGTTACAGTCGTATTGATTGCCATATGAGGTTCCTTCTTCAGGTTGTTAATGGTTTTGATATGTCAGATTGCCAGATGCTGCTAAGGGTCGTAGACTGTCTTGCCGTGAGTAGTTCACCCCCGGAAGGGCCTTGTGCGTAGCGACCAAGGGATGCAATCATGCGGGTTCCTCCGTCGACCCAACACACGTGGTCCGCATAGTAGCGAATCATAAAGATGCCTCTGCCGTGCTCGAACAACATATTGGAAGGCAGGGTGGGATTGCTGACTTCTCCAGACATAAAGCCTTTTCCCTGGTCAATAATCTCCAGTTGAAAATCGTTGCCTACTCGCCAGCGGACGCGTATGACCTTATTTGGATCACGCTTGTTGCCGTGCTTCCAGGCGTTCAGCAAACCTTCTTCCAGAATGGTGCCAAGCGCGTTGGTGTTGCCCTGGAACCCTGATTTCTTCCACCAGCGTTCTATATCGTCATTAATCTGGTCAACCCAGGCACCGACTTCGTCATCGCTCTGCGGTTGAATGACGATGTCTTCCGCCGCATCGCGGTACTCAACCTCCACGCCCAGGAGGGTGATATCATCTGTCAAAATCTTACTAAGCAGGGAGCGCGAATCCTGTGATTCGGCCATGGTCGCACGACGCAGTAAATCTTCTATCAAGACAGAAACCGGACATGGCTTATGCTCACTCAGTACTTTGAGAATGAGTTGATGCAGCTCTTGGGACGGGATTTCTGCATTTTCGAATTTGGGAAGTTCCAGAAGGCCATCTGTATAGAAAAGAATGTGATCGCCTGGTCGAAGCTGGATATCACCTGCTTTAAACGCAATTCCCCGCAAAGATGCTAACGGTAGATTACGGGCATCCACATTGACATCAGGGAAGGTGAGAATATTTCCTCCTCTGATGATGATAAATGGAGGATGTCCACAGCTCAGGTATCGCATATTGAGAGTGGCATTATCAATTTGTGCTACGACAGCAGTGACAAAATCATCCGCATCGAACGCCCCAAGTTGGATGATGTCATTATTCAGATGTGTGATAACCTCTTCAAGGGCTTCATTTGGCGCACGGCTTAGCATGGCATTGTGCAGAAGATCGGTAATGATGCTTCTCAAGACACAGTTGACTTCATGCCCGGATTGGTCTTTTACACTGATGACCGTGGTCCCGAGATGGTCTGGACTTTGAGACGGATAGATTACCCTCACAAAATCGTGGTCTCCTCCCGCGGCATGGCAAGGCATTGAAAATCGGTGGACAAAAAGTTCACAGTCATGAGCAAGTGGAATGTGTCTGGGCGTACCGGCATTAACCAGACTCAGGACACGATTTGCCAGACCGATATTAACTGCCTGTTGATCAAGCAATGCTTTGATGTCGGTAATATCCTGGAATGTGCGTACACGCATGCCTCGCCCCTGAACCATTGTGGTCGCCTGACTGAGACGTACCTGAAGTATCCCGTTGTATGAGGTACGGAGCTGACCATCTGCGGTACGGTTAAAGCCACTTTCGGTGGGACTTTCGCCGTCGCATACCCATTTTGTTGCGGGTTGGCCTCTGAGCTCACCCAGTGTATGGCCGATCAGTTTCAACGCGTGGCGATTCGCATCCACGATGATATCATCGGCCGTGGTGGAAATAACGACTCCTGTCTGAATCGTACTCATGACGATCCGCAGATATTCTTCTTTTTCTGCCAGAGCACGTTGAGCCTGTTTGCGGATGGTAATATCCTGATTGGAGCCTGCAAGAATAGTGGGCTTGCCGTCGGCATCGCGGGTCGCTTCACCTCTCGTTCTGAACCAGATATAGCGTTCATCTTTAGTACGAATACGATACTCGACATCGTATGACTTGCCGAATTTCAGGTGATTGTGGAGAGCTTCATCCAGAAGGTTGACGTCATCGGGGTGAATGTGAGCGCGCCAGGTTTCGAAATCATGGGCAAATTCACCTTCTTCATAACCCAACTGGACCAGCATCAACGGCGAAAACCAGACTTCATTGCTCATCAGGTCCCATTCCCACAGACTGTCAGAAGTGCCAGAAATAGCGCGTTCGAGACGGGCTTGTGCCTGGATCAATGCCTGTTCTGCTTTTGCCTGGTCTGTCACATCGCGGAAGCTGCAGATGCGTCCCATTATCTGGTCATTTGTCACCAGGGCAGCGGAAAAACGATGAATCAGCCTGCCGTCTTTAAGGCGCAGTATGTCAAGTGCGGGTTCTGCGCAGGTTTTTACTTGCTGCCATCGCTGAATAAAGTCCTCTGAATTAAGCATCAAGCTTGATGCATGCTTTACCAGTTCTTCCCGATTGCATATCTTCATGGTCTCATTTGTCACCCCCCAGATCTGCATCAGACGGTTATTCCAGAGCTTGATATTTCCATCAGCATCAGAGACATAGATGCCATCAGCAGTGGATTCGATGGTCGTCCGAAGCAATTGTTCGGATTCCTGCAGGCGTTGCTGGGCTTCATGACGTTCGGTGACATCAATGCAGTACTCGATGATTTCCGAAACTTTTCCTTCGTCATCAAAAATAGGATAACCATGCACTTCAACCAGTTTGGAGGTGCCATCTCCCATCTTATGAACATGCTCGACTGTCACCGATGAGCAAGTCTTCTTGATGAGTCTGATGGGGCAAGGATGGTCCTTTTCATTGCAGGGCTCGGCGTTACCGTGGCTCATGGAGTGGCACTTTGCACCGACTTTACGTGCAACTGGTCCTGCCGCGGAGTTAGCCACTTTGACTTCATAGGTGTTGGCATCAATTACAGAGAAAGGATGTGTCAGCGATTCCAGAACGGAATGCAGGAAATCATTTTGTTTACGGAGCTGATCCTGCGCTTGACGCAAGGCGGTAATGTCAGTGAAACTTTGCAGGTGGAATTGCCGACCATGCAAATTGAGGGGGGTGATCGTCCTGATAACTGGAATAGACTGTCCTTTAGCATCTTTCAGAAAATCTTCAGTTCCATCGCCATCTTTCAGGAAGTCTTCAGAGCCATCTTCATTTACTTCTTTGTCCGCTACTTCGTTCTCGCTCTCTGCTTTCCATTCAAACTGGTTCATATTGGCTCCATAGAGGCCACCGACAGGTACTCCCAGAATGTTGGCAGCCACTTTGTTTGCCAGTTCGATGGTTTTTGCCTGGCTATCAACCAGAAGCACACCTGTGGGCATTGCTTCAAAGATAATGCGGAGTTCCTCCTCCCGTCTGCGCAGGCTTTCTTCTGCTTCTTTCCGGTGAGTGATATCACGCATGACTGCCTGAATGAGTCCTTCTGAGGAGCTGACAGCCCGTGCGCTCACATCAAGATGCATTTTGCGACCATTCTCCAGTTTGATGCGCATCTCAAAGCGGGAATCTGCATAACTGGCCAAAAGCCCTCCAATATGTTGTGGTCCATTAGGATCACTGAATTCGAGGATGTTCCGTGCCAATAGTTCGGCTCGTTCCATGCCCAAAAGGCGACATCCAGCATCATTGGTATCAACAATGGTACCATCCTTGTAGTAGAGGAAGATCGGATCTGTCGATTCTTCAAAGATACGGCGGAACCGCTCCTCCTCCCGACGATGTTCATCCTGAATCTGAGCCTGAAGAATGGCTTGTGAAATGGCATAGCATAAACTGGAAAGCAGGATTTTTTCGTCATTAGTCAGGCGACGCCTGCCATACACGCCGAGTACACCGATAGCAGCGCTGTTTGCCGGGCGAAGTAAATGACCATTGAATGACGTGAGGCCCAGTTCTCCGGCCCATTCGCGACCAGGAACCAGTGGGTCTTGTGCCACATCGCTGCTGCTCAGATGACCGGCAGTAAAGAGGGCGGCAGCACCATCTTCATAGCAGAAAACCGGGATTGATTCGTCTTGAAGCTGCCGATTGAGAAAAGGCCCCTTGGCTTGCAGCAGTTGCCCCTTCTGCGGCGATTTGCAACAGAAACCACAGATACTTTCTTCGCCGTGGGTAATTTCTTCCAGCGAACCTTCATGTGCCAGCCAGATCTGGCAGAAATCCATCTGAAAGGCATCCAGTATCCCATAAGCAGTAGTCATCAACCGTTCCGCAATAGGGATATTCCGCATCAAGTCGTCTTGCAACTGACGGACCATGCGCGTTTGTTCCTCTGCCCGTTTTTGCTCCTTCAGATCTGTAATGGCGATGACATAGGCTCTGCCATTTTTCTCATCAGTTGAGACTTCATTAATGGATGCCAACACAGGTAGGGCGCTGCCATCTTTGAGTGTCAGCGTCATTTCACCAGTAAAGTAGCCTTTCAACAGCAATTGCCGTCGAATCTGTCGTTGCACACTGTTGATGTGCCTGGGATTGAGGTAGCGCCATGCTGTTTTACGGGCCATTTCTACCGGGCTATCGATGCCTAGCATGCGTTGGCATGCAGGGTTGACGTAAAGCAGTTGGCCTCGATGATCAACCCAGGCCAATCCCTGATCAATCGTTTCGGTGATCGTTTGAAAGAGAATCAGACGTTGCAGGAGTTCCTGGACATTCCACTCACCATCATCATCTGGCCCTGCTTCTACAGGAAGCTCCACGCCCACTATTGCTTTGCGAATCCCTTTTACCGGGGTGCGGGTAAGCATGCGACCGCGATTATTGTTTTTGCGATGGGCTTTGATGACATTGGGCTGGAGGGATTCTTCCATCACCGTTGCAACGGCAGGTTCAGTGGTTTTTATTCTCTGAGAACGGCGAAAAGCGGCACGATGGCCTCGCAGGGTTTTGCGCTGCAGGTCTGAAACAAAATATTCATTTTCTTTTCTTTCGACCTTTTTGCGCCACCACGCAAACCAGGCCATCACGATCAAACCAATCCATCCCAGGTGTAAGGCATGCCGACTTCTCTCTGTACCTAAAACAGCCGTTTGGTGCGCAAAAGAAGGTAAGACGCTGAGGTTACCTGGGAGACTGTTGTTATTTGCAACAGGTATATGATGCCAGATCTGTGTGCTCTGAGAGAGATCCTGCGCATCAAATAAGGCAAGGTATCCACCATGTGCGGAAGTCATGGCCACCAGTAAAATAAGTACCAGCAACCCGGATTTTCTGGTAGTGGCAGCAGGCAGATAATGGAGGAAGTTGCAAGTCACGTCAGCTCCGAGGCATTTTGAGCAATTGGCACAGGTCTCATGACTGGATGAATGCCATACGCCAATCGTTCTGGCGCAGGTATCAGAACCTCAATTGGCGCATGATCTATGCCATGCCATCAACTTTTCTATGGAGTCGGACGATGAATCACCCAGCATTTGGTTGGTTGCCAGGCGTGGCCTGTCTTTAAATAATCCTTCAGGACTTCGCGAGTAAGGATGGGTAGTCGCTCAAAACGATTGTCCTCATCCTGACACATCGCACGAAGTACAGGAAAGCGTCCTCCCCCTCCTGCTGCCGCGTAACTTGTAATGATAACAGGGATTCGATCCAGCTCCAACTTGACGGGCTCTTCTACCCGCATGGACTCTACCTGCCAGTTGGCATTAGCATTCACCTGAGCATTGAAGATACCGTTGTAGGTATAGGAAGAGCGATGGGCGAACTGTTCGTTTATCACCTCGGTCAACTGGTCATAAGTAAGCCAAAGCCGACATACCCTGTTTTCATATGGGACTGCCCGAAAAAGCGCTTCTCCGGTTATGATTTGCCCCTGTTTCCATGATTCACCAGAAAGTGTGCCGTGCAAAACAACCGCTCCTCCCATTTTCCATGAGAGTGCACGACAGATTAATTCACTCATGTCGCAGTTCTCGCCAGGAGTACCGCGAGTTGATACCGATTCCTGGCATATGGCGATCTGCTCTGTTGCTGCTTGCTCAGTTATCTTCAAAAAGGATGCCAGTCGACCTGCCAATAGCTTGTCGATGGGATCATCGGGTTGCATACGTACAGCAGATGACCGTATATCCATGATTTTCCGGGTCTGAAGGTCGACGGAAATCTCGATCCGGGCATATTCAGCCGCATGTTCATCGGGCTGGACATACCAGGCATTGCCAATCCGTTTTCCCACAAATCGTCGATGTGTGTGTCCTCCGAGGATAAGGTCAATCTGTGGGAAGCGGTAGGCAATCTCCCGCACCTCGTTTACACCCCGCACTTCATTGAAGGTCAATCCCTGATGTGTTGCCAATACGATCGCATCTGGCTGTGCCGCCAGGATGTCTGGCATAACGCGCTCGATGGCGGCTATGGATGATTCGATTTCAAATTCTTCATAATCTTTCCCCGTAAACCAATGACGCATGTATGGGGTCATCATGCCGATTACAGCAATACGTACCTTATTGCGGGTCACCATGGTCCATGGTGAAAATGGGGGATGATCATGCAGGTGAAAATTTCCGCAAAGGATTGGCGTTTTGTTGATTTTCAGGAGTTCTAGCAAGCGTTTGGTGCCGAAATCCATTTCGTGGTTGCCAAGTACCCAGAAATCATAATCCAGTTCCTCCAGAGCCAGCACCGGTGCCAATCCCTGGCTGGTAAGTCCGGCAAGATGGCCCTGGATGGTGTCCCCAGTGTCGATCAGAAGTGTTTGTTCCTTTCCCAGTTGCTCCCGTTCTTTGCGCAGGCGGCTTGCCAGCCTGAGAAAATCGCCAGATTTATCATCGCGCATCCATGGTCCGATATGTGCGTGCAGATCAGTCGTGTGAAGTATGGTAACAGTAGCAACGTCACCTGGCTTGCAGGCAAATGGAAGGACCACCAAAAGCGAAACCAGTGCGATCAGTTTCCATTGAGACCGAAACTTGTTTGACGGGATTTGCATCTGAATAGAAAATCCGGGTGTATTCGCTATAGTTTACTGGCGCTGGGCGGGCTCAGCACATCCGCTCTAATTTCCAATTTCTGAACAGCTGCCATTGAGGTACAGCTCATGATTATTGTTTTCAAGCCACAGACCTCAACTACTGATATAGACGCAATCAAGCAAAAAGTCATCGACTTTGGCTATGAACCTCGGCTGATTCAAGGCGTTGAGCGTACGGTTATTGCAGCAGTCGGAGATGAAACTGCTCATATGTCGCTGCAAAATCTGGAGCGCCTTCCCTGCGTCGAACAGGTCTTGCCGGTCCAGAAAAAATACAAGCTGGTAAGCAGACAGTTTCATCAGCCAAACAGTGTTATCGATGTTGGCCCGGCAAAGATCGGTAATGGTCACTTCATGATGATGGCAGGCCCTTGTTCAGTAGAAAGCCTGGAACAATTGCGAACCACAGCCAGGGCAGCAGTAGATGTCGGTATCAAAGTCATTCGTGGTGGAGCTTTCAAACCCCGTACGTCGCCATACGATTTTCAGGGGCATGGTCAGGAAGCGTTGAATCATCTGCAGACTATCAAAGATGAATTCGGTGTGGCCATCATCACCGAAGTGGTCGCAGTTGAGCACATCGCGGCAGTTGCCAATGTTGCGGATGTCATTCAGATCGGTGCCAGAAATTGCCAGAATTACAATCTGCTGGAACGCGTTGCCGAGGCTGGTCGTGCTGTCATGCTGAAACGTGGTATGGCTACCAAAATCGAAGAGTGGCTGCTTGCCGCTGAATACCTTATTGTCCATGGCTGCCCAAACGTCATTCTCTGCGAACGCGGTATCAGAACCTTTGAAAATGCCACTCGCTTCACCCTCGACCTTGGCGCAGTTGCCATCGCAAAGCGGGAATCTCATTTACCTGTGGTCGTTGATCCCAGCCATCCCGCCGGTGTTTCAGATCTTGTTTTACCATTGGCAAAAGCGGGAATCGCTTGCGGAGCCGATGGGCTGATCGTTGAAACACATCCCAATCCTACTGAAGCTCTTAGTGATGCTGCACAACAGATTCCGTGTGAAGATATGCCAGCTTTTATGGCGGCTATCCAACCGTTTATTGATCTCTGCCACCCCAAGCCTTGTGAAGAGAGTGCCGATTGAAGATCCAATGCTTCAAATGTCATCAGAAGCTTGATGTTTCAGAGGTCGCCCCTTTTGCTGAAATAGGCTGCCCCATCTGCGACACGAAAATTATTGTTCCAAGATTTTATGCGCAGATGGTCCTGGAGCAACCACTCGGCGAAGGTTACCTTGCGGACGTTTACCGGGCCATGGATCTGAAGTTAGATCGCGAGATAGCGGTTAAGGTCCTGAAACTGGAACATGCGGACGACCAGCCATTGCGTGATGCGTATACCAACGAAGCCCGTACTGCTTCCACGATAACGCATAGCAATATCCTGCCAATCTTTTCTTCTGGAGTCGAGGAAAATCAGCCTTTCATTGTGATGCAGTTTATGACTGGGGGAAGCCTGCAGTCACTGATCGATTCGGATAAACGCGCCCTGCCACTGGGAACGGTACTGCGCTGGATGCTGGATTGTCTGAAAGGGCTTGAGTACGCGCATCGTAAAGGAATTCAGCATCACAATATCAAACCTTCCAATGTGCTCTTTGATGAAGATGGCCATTTGAAGCTCAGTGATTTTGGCATGGCCAGTATTCTGGAATCAGATATACCCCAGGATTATCGTTCTCCGAACTTTTCCCTTCCTCTGGATCGCTCACGGTACATTGCCCCGGAAAAAATCACCACCGGTATCCAGGATGTGACCGGTGATATTTACTCTCTGGCTGCAACGTTCTATCACGCTATTTGTGGTAAGCCTCCATTTGATAAAAACAACTCGGCTGACAATATCAAAGCCCGTTATACTGGGCCTCCAAAGCCGTTGATTGAGCTGCGACCAGATGTACCTCCTGCGATCAATACACTGGTAATGAATATGCTGGCCTTGCACCCGACCGACCGCCCGGAATCGCTGGAAGTCATCATGACAGATATCCGTGAAAATCTGCCAGACGAATCTCCCAGGACAACCGCAATCACCAGACGGGAAGATATCAAGAAAGCCATTGAAGCCGGTATGGCGGCCCGTCGCAAACAGGTGGTTCAAGTGACAAATCAGGATCAGATTGATACGATTCCGATTGAAAAAACTACGCCAATGATGGAAAGACCTCCCTCGGCGGGTCAGAGCAAATCTGGCCAAAGAGCAATGCC
>MDTD01059506.1_pt1 | contig 11335 bp, 7 predicted proteins | sample 811221 | NCBI WGS metagenome assembly MDTD01 (sample SAMN05326646, study PRJNA326480) | marine metagenome | isolation source: seawater | place: Pacific Ocean: South West | collected 2011
AAAATCATGGGTCTTGCCATTTTTATTAACTACTGAATTTTTAGGATCATTACCCATTCTGCATGTTCCAAGTGTATGCCATCCTGTATGTCGTATAGGACCAAAAGCTACTGTTTTAATAGCACCTGCTTCTTTTAATATCTTACGACCATTACCTAAACCATGGATTAACATTTTTTTAGTATTTTCAGATAATTTATAGTTTATTTTTACACCAGGCAAATTATCTGACGATTGATCCTTTGCGTCTAAAATTACTCTATTTGAGGCCTCAGGCAAGTCTTCTGTAATAACTGCAAGATGAGCTGTATGGTTATATTTTGAGAAAAAATTATTAATAAAATTTTTGCCTAGCTCAATTTGTTTACTATTTAGAAGGTTAATTGAAGCCTCAATTGGTAAAGGGCCCCTAATAGCTTGAAAAGTATATCCTCTATAAAATCCATTTTTCGAATTTGATTTACAAAACTGTTGGCTTAGCAAACAACAGCCTTGTGGTCCTAAATTTGAATATAAAGTGTCAGTAAATCTCCCTTCAATATAACCTAGTGGATGTAGCATTAAATTCCTTCCTACTTGTCCAGAAGAATTACAGATTCCATTAGGATAATCCTGAGATTTAGAAGATAAAAGCAATCTTGGAGTACCAATTCCACTTGCCGCAATTATAAAAACTTTTGCTGAACAAAAATGTAAATTTCCCGATTGATCTTTATAGTTCAAAAAAACAATTGAATTCTTAGATTCATTTGGTATTAATTTAATAACTTGACAATTTTCCTTAATCTTTAACCCTTTAGAAACAGCCTTAGGAAGATAAGTATTATCAACAGAACCTCTAGATCCAGTAAAATCCCCCATATTTGAAGGTCTATTGTAATTATCAGACGGTCTTCCCTGGTAATTCCTTGTATTGATGGCACTATATGCTGGCCACCAATGCCAATTTAAAGATTCAAAACCTTTAGCTAACTTTCTTCCCATTGGACCTAAAGGGACTGGAGGCATCGATGGAATTACGTCAGGGTATTGAGGGTCTCCCCTCAATCCTGCTAAACCAGTATGGTATTCATTTAACTCATAAAAGGGCTTTAAATCTGCATAGTTTAAAGGCCAATCTGAAGCAATTCCATCTTCAGAAAAAACATTAAAATCTGAAGGCTTAAATCTTGGATAATGAGCGGAAAACAACACTGTCGAGCCACCAATTCCGTTAAAATTTGCAATATCTATTGGAGAATTTGAAGTATCTATCTGATAATCAGAATGAGCTTTTCTAATATTCGGGTTAGGGTTTAGTTCTTTTGTTTTCTGCAGTTCACCACCATCTTCTAATGGTATAAGAGATTCAATCTTAAGGTTTTCACCTTGTTCAAATATTGCTACGTTTAACCCTTTATCAGATAAATACCAAGCTGATGCCAACCCTGAAGCACCTGCCCCAATAATACAGATATCATATGATTCCATTATTTCGGAAGGAATGAAGTCAAAATCTCTGGAATAGTTATTTTCATATTCGCAGAGGAAACTTCAACATTATCTACTGTACAAATTGCTCTACCAATTGCTATACCTCGTTTCCATGAAATAACTTCCGTAGATATATCTAAACGATCTCCAGGAATAACTTCTTTTTTGAATTTAACATTATGCTCAAGAGCATGGGTAGCCTTGCCCTCAAGCCCATCTAGTGTCGTTATTGCTACTGTTAGCATTTGAGCCATAGCTTCTAATTGAAGAGCTCCAGGCATATTTGGATGCCCCACAAAATGTTTTGGGAAATACCATTCATTATTAGTTAAATTCTTATAACCTTTAGCGTACTTTCCTGGAAGTACACTAATAACCCTGTCAATCATCAAGAAAGGATATCTATTTGGTTGATATTTTTTTAACTCTTCTGCTGAAAGACTAAAGGACATTAATAATACTGAATATGAAAGTAATTTATCATAATTAATAACTCAATTTAAAAATCTCAGAATATATTCCTAAAATCAATGTATGAACAAAATATTACTTAAAACAAAATTAATCAATCTCTGATTAGTGACCATTCCATTCTTGTTCCAGGTTCAATATCAATAGAAGCTTTTTTACTTAAAATAGAATTTAAATATTTTGGATGCAGACCATAACAAGGCCTTATAGAGCGAACATTTTCATTAGTAAATTCTTCACCTTTTGCTATATGTTTAACAACATATAAAGACCTGCGTCCACTGAAAGATACTTTTGCTGCTTGCGGTAATTCTAAAGTTGGAGCTCCTATTGATGTATATATAGCTTCAAGAGAACTTTTGAAGTTTGGTAATTCAGATAATTCCATAGAAAACATCGCATCAACTGATGAATTATCTCCTGGAATTTTAAAATGTTTTTCAATCAAAGATGCACCTAGCGAACATGCCGCATATGAAGCATAAGGACCAATAGTATGATCTGAAAGACCAATATTACAATTATATTTTTGTTTTAAAAATGAAATTGTTGAAACATTTATATCAGATAAATTTGTAGGGTAAGCAGAAACACATTTTAATATTAAAAAACTTGCATTCTCTTCTTTTAAAATTGAGATAGCCTCATTTAAATCCTCAATTGAAGACAACCCAGTGGATAGGATTATAGGCTTACCAGTTTTCGCACAATCTCTTATTAAATTGTGGTCTGTAATTTCAGGAGATGCGATTTTATAAATTGGGCATTCCAACTTCTCCAAGAATTGAACAGCAGATGAATCAAAAGGCGATGCAAATGTCGTCAACCCTATTTTTTTTGATTCTTTAAAAATTTCTTTAACCCATTCCCATGGTGTAAACGCTTTAGTGTATAAATCATGTAAAGTAGTGAATTTTGACCATTCATTATCTGCTTGAACTCTGAAATCAGGCAGGTTAGACTTAAAGGTAATTGTATCAGGAGTATAAACCTGCAGTTTAAGAAAGTCAGCTCCATTTTGATGAGCAAGATGCATAAACTTGAGAGCTTCATCTAACTTACCTTTATGGTTACCACTCATTTCAACACATATAGCTGGTGAGGCATTTCTATTAATATCAAAAAGAGAATTAATTAATTTCATATAGAATAGTACTTAAGAAATTATTTAATTTATAAATGAATTACGTTAAGTAAGATGATAAATAAAGTTTGAAGTATATATTAATAATTAATCCGCTAAATGTCTTAAAAAGTTTTATTTTTTTTAATAGAAATTTAAACTATAAGTTCAAGAACTATGAATTTACTTGTTGTTCCAGGATAAAGGATTGGAAGCACATCATAAGTCTTAGGACTAGCATCAACAAAGCCAAATCTTCTATTTATAGCTATTGCTGCTTTGTTATCTTCATGCACAGTCGCGACCCATTTATAACTAGTTCTCCTATTTTTATAAAATTTAATTTGCCAATCTAAAATTTTTAAAATTGAAGTAAAGGCAATTATCTTACTAGCAGGGAACCATCCCGCAGTTAAATACTTTTGATTTTCTATTTCCCATTCCTTTACCCAAATAAATGCCTCGATGCTATTTGAATTGTTTATAAAAAGATATTTATCAGCAGACCCGTGTATCCACCAGTTCAGGTGCTCAGGCCATTTTATAATATGATTTGGATTGGTAGACATTTCTCTAACTTTTTTAGTTATGCGAGCTTCTAAAAATGATTCTGAATCTTGAATAGTACATTTTCGTATACCGCTCTCCAATTTTGGTAATTGATTACTAGTAAGTTTATAAATTGATGGATTAAAAAGTTTTTCTATTTCCAATACAACTCTGTCTGCCCCTTTTGTATCTAATTCTTTTGAAAAACTATCTAATTTATCTAAAAAATATTGAAAATTAGCAATTGCTAGTTTAATAAGTGATTTAATAAAAGAATTATTTTTTTTATTAGAGTTAGAAATATGTAATGCATGCCCTATTGAAAGCCAGTCTTTTAATTCAGTGGATTGTGTATCAGAAATTTGGAAACTAATAGGTAGTGTTCCCTGAAGAATTGCTTCATAAAGAGATGTACTGGCTGGTCCAACGACAATTTGATATCTACTCCATAAATCACTTGATTCTTCTTGCCAGTCTAAAATTTTGTCGTTATCATTTAAATTAATATTTTTTAATATGGATTTTTTACTTTCAGGATTTGAACATATCCAATCAATATAAATATTTTCTTGATCAGCAATTTCTGCCAAATTCTTATAAATATATTTAGCTTTTGAGAAATCCCCTATACCTCCAGCATGAGCAATAATTTTTTTTGGCTTAATAATTTTATTCCGACAGAATTTGCTATTTGTTATGAAGTACTTTGGCCCTCTCAAATAATTTTGCTTAAAATAAATTTTTTCTAGTTTATTAAAAGGCGTGTAATTGATTATCAAATCAGCCTTAAAATCAATCCCATGATCATCAATTAAAACAGTTATAAGACCACTCTCTTTAAGTTTATTAACCCACTTTTTTGTAATCCTATATGAGTCTCCAATAACAAGAGATGCTTTATACTTAAGTGCGATCTCTTTTACAAAACCTGCATCACGCATTTCATCAAAATTTTCAAAATTAATTTTTTCATAATTTACATTTATAGGAATAATTATTTCTAATGGACTATCATCAATTATTAATATTGGTTTGTAACCTTTTTTCTTAAGTTGATAAGCTAATATATTACATCTTTTCAAGTGACCAGCCCCTGATCCTTCAAAATAATCACATCTAAGAATAATTGTTTTAGACATATAAATAACTTAGACAAAACATTATTTGAGATTACATTTTTTAGATATTATTATCATAAATAAATTTTTCATCAAACGAATTGGAACTTTAATTTTGTCATTATTGTTTATTATGAAAAATTAAGCAAATCATTTTTAAAATTTCATATTGCTAAATATTCTAAAAGTTTTACCCTATATTTTTTATACATTAAAGATAATTAATTTAATATTATAAATTCTTGGTATTTATCGAATCTCTTTTTAAGTAATTTTTTTTAAATAAAATAAAAAAAGAATAGATTTAAATTTAATATGATATTGAAAATTCTTAAAAATTTAAAACCACGATAATAATAAAAGTAAGAGTTTATCTATTGCTTAATTTATCTAATTTATTTTGTTAAAAGGGACTTTCATATTTTACAAAATAAGGTATTCCTATCTTAAATAATTTTTTATCTCCACCATCTGACAAAATTAATTTTTTTGTCATCCAGATATTGAAAAGAAAATACTTGAAAATTAAGTCAAGTAATTCTAGATTTTTTCAATATCGACCTCTTCATTCTAATTTGTAGTTAATAAATTAACATAATCTTCTCTTGATTTTGGATAGAGTGTAAAACCTCAATCATGTTAACACCCTCTATCTGGAATAAAACAGGTTTGAGCATTCTAGAAAATTCTTGTCCACTGTTACCATGAAGTTTTACAACACAATCAAAGGTTTCTATTATGTCCTTACCTAAATAACTATATAGCAATAGTTTTATATTCTCTGTGATTTATTATTAAATTTTTTTCAATATCCTGCCCCTACACAATTTTTCCATAGGATGAGGCTTTAACAACCATAAAACTTTTTTATTTTCAGAAGCTTTATTCAAAATAAATATTAGGCAATACACACTATCATTAAATCTTTTCATTCCATAAATAAGGGAAAATCAAAAAACGATGAAATTATATTGCAATTATTTTTATGATTTATGTAGGTTTTGAATATAGAACTTTGAAAATAAGTATTCTTTTGTAAAATAAAGAAATATAGAATGCTGTTTATATCTCTTATGAAATCCAGCAAATTATTGCCTGTTATATTATGCGGGGGCTCTGGTAGTAGATTATGGCCTTTATCAAGACAAAGTTTTCCTAAGCAATTTCTAACTTTAAATTTCACTGAAGGTTATTCTCTTCTTCAAAGAACTCAAAAAAGACTAAGAAATATAGAAAATATTCTTGAACCTATATTGATTTGTAATGAAGAACATAGATTTATAGTCGCAGAGCAAATGCGAAAACTACAAGTTAAGCCTAGTTCAATTATACTTGAACCTTTTGGAAGGAATACAGCTCCAGCAATTGCAATAGCTGCTATTAAGGCATTAGAAATTTATGATGATCCAAATTTATTAGTATTGTCTTCAGATCATCAAATTGAAAATGAAGATAAATTTTCTGAAGTAATTGAAAAAGCTCTTGAATATGTAGAAAATGGAAGTGTGGTTACTTTTGGAATAATTCCAACCTCACCCGAAGTAGGTTATGGTTACATAAAATCAAAAGATTCCCTAGATGAAAAGCAAATAAAAGGTTCAAAAATAGTTTGTTTTTTTGAAAAACCTGATAAAAATAAAGCGGAGATCTTTATAAAAGACAATCGATTCACATGGAATAGTGGAATATTTATGTTCAAAGCTAGTTTGATTTTGAGAGAGTTAAAAAATTTTTCAATAGATTTGGTTAGGAACTGTCATGCCTCTTTAGATAAAAAATTGTTTGATTTGGATTTTCAGAGGCTAGATAGGGATTCTTTTAGAGCTTGTCCTAACGTATCTATAGATATTGCAGTAATGGAAAGAACTAAAAATGCTTATGTTTTACCCTTAAATGCTGGTTGGAGTGATGTTGGAAGCTGGGATTTTGTTTGGAAGATATCCAAAAAAGATACTGATGGCAATGCCGTTGAAGGTAATGTATTTCAAATAAATAATAAGGACTCCTATATAAGTAGTAAAAATAGATTAATTGCGGCTATCGGATTAAATAATATAGTAATTGTGGAGACAAGAGATGCAATTTTAGTAGCTAATAAAGATCAGTCGCAATACGTTAAAAATATTGTAGAGATTTTGAAGGAGAATAATATTTCTCAGGGTATTGAACATCAAAAGTGCTATAGGCCATGGGGATCTTATGAATCATTACTAAAAGAAGATAAATGGCAGGTTAAATTAATTGAGGTTAAACAAGGAGAAAAACTTTCATTGCAAAAACATCAATATAGATCTGAACATTGGATTGTAGTTAGTGGAGTGGCTAAAGTTGAGATTGATGGTAAAGAATTTATATTAAATGAAAATCAAAGCTCTTATATTCCTCTTGGATCTAAGCATAGATTATCTAATCCTGGGGAGGGGATTTTAAAAATCATAGAAATACAAAGCGGTTCATATCTAGGAGAGGATGACATAGAAAGATTTGAAGATAATTATGGACGCATAGGTGGTAATTGATGAAAGTTTTTGTTACGGGTGCAAGTGGCTTTATTGGATTCCATTTATGTAAAAAGCTAATTAGTAAAGATGTTCAAGTTATTGGGATTGATAATTTTAATTCTTATTATGATCCAACTCTGAAAGAGGCACGTTTAAGAAAATTAACAGAAATACCAAATAGCATTAATTTCAAAATATTTAGAGATGATATAAAGAACTTAGATGCGTTAAAAAGTATTTTTAATGAATTTAGACCAGATGTAGTGGTTAATTTAGCAGCTCAAGCTGGGGTGAGACACTCGATTGAAAATCCATCAGAATATATAGAAACTAATCTAGTTGGGTTCTCAAATATTCTTGAATGCTGTAGAAATTTCAACATAAAACATCTTGTATATGCAAGTAGTAGTTCAGTATATGGTGGAAATACAATCCTTCCTTTTACAGAGAAACAATCGGTCGATCACCCAGTTAGTCTCTATGCAGCCACAAAAAAATCTAATGAATTAATGGCTCACTCCTATAGTCATCTATACAATATTCCAGCGACTGGATTGAGATTCTTTACTGTATATGGTCCTTGGGGTAGGCCAGACATGGCACTTTTTCTTTTTACAAAGTCGATATTGGAGGGTAAAACTATAAAAGTTTTTAATCATGGGAAAATGCTCAGAGACTTTACTTATGTAGATGATATAGTTGAAAGCATAATCAGGATAATTTATAAACCTTCAACTGCTGACGTTTCATTTGATACTGATAAACCCAATCCTTCTACTAGTTGGGCACCGCATAGGATTTATAATATTGGAAATTCAACACCAACCCCTTTAATGGATTACATAAATGCAATTGAAAATTGTATTGGCGTTGAAGCAAAAAAAGAATTCTTGCCACTTCAGCTGGGAGATGTCCCTGCTACCCTTTCTGATTGCACAGAATTAGAATCCTGGATAGGTTTTAAACCTAAGACATCAATAAAATCAGGAATAGAAAAATTCATATTATGGTATAGGAATTTCTATGGAATCTAATAAAATAAATTATTCTTATCCAAAATTGAGAAATTGTAATGTAGCCATAATTGGTTTGGGTTATGTTGGATTACCTTTAGCTGTTGAATTAGCAAAAAAGCAAAAATGCTTCTCAACAGGAAAGGATCTTAATCGTAAAATAATAGGATACGATATCGATCAAAATAGACTTAAAGAATTAAAAAACTGTTTTGATAAAACCAAAGAGATTTCAAAAAATGTACTATCAAGGATTGTTTTTAATGAATTGACAAGTGATATTCACAAATTAACTTTTGCAGATGTTTTCATAATAACTGTGCCAACTCCTATAGATAAACAAAACAAACCAAATTTAGCAGCATTAAAGAGTGCCACTAGAACAGTTGCGAAGGTTTTGAAAATGAAAAAAGAAAAAAGTTCTGAAACTAATAATAATCATGTCCCTATCGTTATATATGAAAGTACTGTTTATCCTGGAACAACTGAAGAAATTTGTATTCCTATAATAGAAAGTGAGTCAGGTTTATTTTGTGATGATTTGAAATCTGAAAAAAGTTTTTCATGTGGATATAGTCCAGAAAGAATTAATCCTGGAGATAAAGAACATCAAATTAAAGATATTGTTAAAGTTACTAGTGGATCAAATAAAGAAGTCTCAAGATGGATTAATGATTTCTATTCCTCGATAATAAATGCTGGCACCTACAATGCAGAGAGTATAAAGATTGCAGAAGCTGCAAAAATTATTGAGAATACCCAAAGAGATATAAATATTGCATTAGTAAATGAATTGGCAATCATTTTTAAACTCTTAAAAATTGATACGTTAGATGTACTTCAAGCGGCATCAACTAAATGGAACTTTCTTCCTTTTAAACCTGGATTAGTTGGTGGCCATTGTATTGGAGTAGATCCTTATTATTTAACTTTTAAAGCTAAATCAATAGGATATTTGCCAGAGGTTGTTCTTTCAGGGAGAAAAATTAATGACGGCATGCCTAAATGGGTTGTTGATCAATTATTGATTGAAATACGTAAAAAAAATATAGCCATAAAATCTGCAAATATATTAATCCTTGGATTTACTTTTAAAGAAAATTGTCCAGATATAAGAAATACTAAAGTTCTAGAAATTGTTCAAATTTTAAAAAATTATAATTGTGAAGTTGATATAGTTGATCCTTGGGTTGAAAAGTCCTTAGTTAAACAAAAATATAATTTTGATATTTTGGATGAAGTTAATAAAGATAGAAAATATTCCGTAGTTGTTTCTGCTGTGGCTCATAAGCAATTTCTTGAGATGACATTAAATGAATGGAGCTTTTTAATAAAAGATAATGGTATATTTTTTGATCTAAATGGGATTATACCTAGAGAATTAGAACCTTTGAGAATTTAGGGAGATGTATTTTAAATAATGAATAAAATAGCATTAATATTTGGAATCTCTGGACAAGACGGTGCTTTTTTGGCTTCATTATTAATATCTAAGGGTTATAAAGTTCATGGAACTTCTAGAGATGCTGAAATTAATAATTTTCAATCTTTGATTGAATTAAAAATAAAAAATTTAATAGAGTTTCATTCTGTATCTTTGACCGATTTCAGAAGTGTACTAAGAGTCATTGAGAGAGTAGCTCCTAATGAAATTTACAACTTGTCAGGCCAAAGTTCTGTAGGACTTTCTTTTGAACAACCATTAGAAACTTTGGAAAGTATTGCAATAGCGACTATTAATATTCTTGAATCTATGAGATTTTTAGGGGGTGATTTTCATTTTTATAATGCAAGTTCTTCAGAGTCATTTGGAGATACAGGAGCCTTTGCTGCAAATGAGAGAACTCCTTTTAATCCAAAAAGTCCATATGGAGTTGCAAAAGCAGCTGCTTTTTGGCAGATTACAAACTATAGAGAAAGTTATGGTTTATATGCATGCTCAGGAATAATGTTTAATCATGAATCTTATCTACGGCCTAAGAGATTTGTTACGCGTAAAATTTGTAATGCTGCGGCTAGGATTGCACTTGGAAGTAGTGAGATTTTAAAATTGGGAGATATTACTATAAAAAGAGATTGGGGTTGGGCTCCAGAATATGTAAATGCGATGTGGATGATGCTTCAGCAAGAAAAAGCTGATGATTTTGTTATTGCTACTGGAGAGGTGAATACTCTAAGAGAATTTATTAGTTATGCTTTTTCAGCCTTGGATTTAAACTGGGAACATTATGTAACTTCTAATCCTAAACTCTATAGGCCTTCCGAGATTAGATCAGTATATGGTTCTCCTAAAAAAGCAAATACAAAATTAAATTGGATAGCTGAGAGGACTATGCCCGAAGTTGCAAAGCTTATGTCTTTGCATGAATTTGAATCATTAAAAAATAAATAAATGAGTAATAGTATTAAAATATTTAAAAATAAAATCAAATGTTTTACATATAAGACGATTTCAAAATTCGGATTTTATAAAGAAAATAAGAAATCTATTAAATTTATTATTGAAAATGCAGACTGGGCTATAAAATTTGTTGGTGAGAATATTAAGAGAGAGATCGATGTAATAGCTCCAGGGAACGTAGAAGTTTCAGCAAAACCTTATAAGTTTGTAGAAAGCATTGTTCATTTTGGCTCACAATATATGTGGCTTAATTGGGGAAAACATATGTCAAACAAAAATCAATTTATTACAAGTTTCTTTCACGGTAAACCTGAAGATGGAGAGAATGTGAAAATTCATATAAATTTATTTTTGGAAAGTGTTGAAAGATTAGATAAAGTTGTAACTGCATCATCTCTTATTGAACAAAGGTTATTGAAATGGGGTGTACCTCAAAACAAGCTGGTAAAGATACCTTTAGGAGTTAATACAAGTTTGTTTAATTTTCCTCTTACTAATCAAAAAAAGTCTGTTAGAAAATCTTTAGGCATCTCTAAAGATAAAATCGTTATAGGTTCATTCCAGAAGGATGGATCAGGTTGGAAAGATGGTTTAGATCCAAAATATATAAAAGGTCCAGACTTATTTGTATCAACTCTAAAATTATTATCTTCCAAAGGATATCCTGTTTATGCACTTTTAACAGG
>MDTD01125086.1_pt1 | contig 11335 bp, 9 predicted proteins | sample 811221 | NCBI WGS metagenome assembly MDTD01 (sample SAMN05326646, study PRJNA326480) | marine metagenome | isolation source: seawater | place: Pacific Ocean: South West | collected 2011
CAACCTGCTTTACGTCGGCAACATCGCGCCACCCCACTATGACCTGCGCCCCTACATCAAGGCAATGGATGAGATCAACTGTGCGACCATGGATGTCATCACGCGCGAGAATGCGCTCGCCCATCATGGGGAGCTCTACAAGTTCGATGAGCGTACTAACGTGACCGTCAGTCATGCGCACGGGGAGGGGCTTCATCCTTTTTACGGGCGAGCGGACCTCGCTTTGGCGGTGCGCGACGACAACGAGTATCTCGCCTTTGCGATGCCGGTGAAGATCTTCGAGGCGATCTCCTTTGGGGTTCCACTCGTTGTCTCAGCCGGGCTCAAGGTAGTGGCCGAGCTCGTAAAGCGTGAGAATCTTGGCTGGGTGGTGGAAAGTCCCCAGGGGTTTCATAAATTGCTGCGCCATCTGGCAGACAGCCCAGCCGAACTCGAAGCAGCGCGTGCACGGGTGGTCGCTGCACGCGAGCGTCATAGCTGGAAGGCCCGGGCACGTAAGATCCTGGAGGTCCTGCGGAATGCACGGGGATAGCAAGAGAACCGATCAAGTAAACGGGAGACATGATTCGAAAATTGAAACGGGCAATTGGCAGCCGCTTTAACTTCCTGCTGAACAAGAAGATAAACGGGAAGAACTTCCGCATTCCCATCGCAGGTGGGCTCGGTGGTGCGATGCGGGCCGAATACGAGCCATGGATGCTGAAGACGCTGCGGGAAATAGAGCTTGGCTGCGAAGGCGCGTTTCTCGATGTGGGAGTAAACCTCGGGCAGACCTTGCTTGCGGCGAAATCGATCCGCCCGGATTGGGATTACATAGGATTTGAACCTAATCCGTTCTGTGTTTTTTACACGATGAAATTGATTGAGGCGAATGACCTTGAACCCTGTGTGGTATTTCCGTTTGGGATTTCGAACTCCACGGGGGCAATGGATCTTCGGCTCAATAACATTACGGGCGGAGAAGGAAGTATCGTGGCGGGGGTTCGAGGAGAAGACGAATACAAGAGGCAGATCAAGGTTCCGATCCTGGGAGCGGACGCCCTGCCAGAAGAACTTGAGACACGGCGGTTTGGACTTGTGAAGGTCGATGTCGAGGGTGGTGAACTGGAGGTTTTCCAAGCTCTCCAACCCCTTCTTGAGAGAGACCGCCCGGTAATAATCACCGAGCTCCTGCCAGTATATGATCCGGAGACAAAGCAGGGCCGTTTTCGTCAATCCCGACAGGATCAACTACTGGCCATTGTCGAGGAATTAGGCTATAGAATCGTCCGTCTGCATCTGGACGGAAGCCGGGAATTACTGGATGGTATTGCGCCTCACGGTGAGATCCGGCTCTCAAACTATCTTTTTGTCCGGGCTGAGCAGGTTGGGCAATTTGCTTCCTGATTGGTAGCCGTATTTGTTTCCGCGTTTTTATGAGTCTTTACAGCAGGTTACGGGCGGTCTCGCTGGAGGTGCGTTACCAGATCAGTTGCCGGGAGGCACTGTGGCCGTTGATGAAGCCATACAGCATGACCCGGACTCGCCGTTTCATGCGGAGTGAGGAGGCCAGACCGGAGGAGGCCCGGGTGCATCGAGGTTTATCCATCGTGGTTGATGGATTTCCAGGGTCGGCTAACTCTTTTGCGATGCGGGCGTTTCGTGCGATGCAGGGGGAGTCTCCGACCTGCCTGATCGGAAACCATTATCATAGCCCAGCGGAGACCATCCGGGCCACAGCGCTGGATATCCCGGTTCTGCTGACCTTGCGACGTCCTCTGGACTCGGTAAGTTCGATGGTTCGCAGATGGCCGTTTGTCCCCTTTAATGCGGCACTCCGCTGGTATGCCATGTTTTATGAGGCGGTTGAGCCCCACCTGGGGAAGATGATAGTGAGCGATTTTGAAACGACAACAAGTTGCTTCGCATCCGTGGTGGGCGCGGTGAATGATCAATTTGGCACAGATTTCCGGACGATATTGCCTGAAGATCGAATGGAGGAATTTGAGCCTCGCCTGCGCCAGGATGAGCACGAACACGCTAGGAGAAGGGAGCAGGCTGCCTCCATGCGGGAACGCTTCATGGAAGCGACCAGCCAGAATCGCAGGGAAACTGCGGACAGGGTCTATGAGAGGGTATGTGCGCGAGCCTTTGACAGTTGAACCTCCAAGTATGGCGACGACCAGTTATATGAGAAGTGATCCCTGCGGTGGAGGCCGGCATGCAACAGTAAAAATATCGATCTGATGGGGACTGTTAGACTAGGGCCAATTGTTACGGTTATCGGGATGATGCTCCTGGGACTCGTGTTTGTGGTCACGATCCTGACCGGACCGGGGAATGTTCTGGGCGCGACCTACAGATTCCTTTGGATTCCAGCCCTTCTCATGGGGTGCATGACCCCAAGACTGGCAATGTATGTTCTCGTCGTCATGGCCATCTACCTGGATGTCCCAAAGAAATTCCTCGTCGTCGGAGATGTCATGGATTTTCGAGACGTCTATTTCATCCTGGCTCTTCCGCCTGTCATGCTTGCGGGGATTGTTCTGCAGTATGTAGCCAGTTTTTCCCTTCGGATCCGCGTCTTTTCCCGGCGTGCGGCAGTATTGCTTTCAACTGCGGTTGCCCTCGTCGCAGCCACTGCGCTCTTCTCTATTATGAAGTACGGGGCGAACCCCGTTGTCCTGAAGGCACTGGCAAATACCTCGGCATACTACGGGATGATCTTTGTTGTCCCGTTAGTCCTGCCCAGGCTGGTGGATATCCAGAAATACCAGCGCTTTATTGTCGTGATGATGGTCCCGGCAGCGGTTCATGCGATCTTGCACTTCTTTTATGGCCTGGCTGACTTTGAAACCGACTACATGCGCAGCGGGTTCTCCCAGAACTATTCCTATGTTCTCTGGGGAGAGGGGATCTTCGGTCCTTTCTCGGCTCAGGGGCCGCTCTCTGCCTCGATGGCCATGTGTGCGGCTTTGTGCCTTACCCCTTTTCTTTTTCGTTCCCGGATGTCGAAGGGTTTGAGGCTAATGCATCCGGCTGTTTCGATTGTGCTCTTCGTGCTGTTCGCCACAACCGCGGTCCTCTCCCTGAAGCGCGGCCCGCTTCTCTTGATCCCGGGAGCATTTGTAGGGTTTTTCATTCTCCGTAGCAGGATTCTGACCCTGGGAGCTTATGGCGGAGCTGGAGCATTGGTTTTCATCCTCATCTTTCTGGGAGAGGAGTTGGCAGGCAAACTGGAAGCATGGCAGACAGCGATCTACGAGTTATTCGGGGCGGGTGGGACCAAATTCCACGTGTTCCAGATCAGGACCTTTTATTCCCGGCTCAATGATTTCAGTCTGCTTGCGGACCTCAGTAACTGGGCGCCCTTTGGGGCTGAAATCGCTCAGGGTGATGGGGGTTACCGGGCACACTCCTATGTTTCGCGGTTTGTCCTGGAATACGGGTATGTGCCCGTTCTGATAGGATTCCTCATTTTTGTTCCAGTGATCTTTTATCTGCACCGGCACCTTATCCGGATGTCCAAGGGACAGAGTTTTGAAGTTTTCCAGCTTCGAATCGCGGCGGCCCTTTCCTTCTCCTATCTTGGTGCTGCGATGATGGGCGTGTTATCCATGGACGCCTATCCGAACCCGTTCTTCTTTGCATTTTTCCTCGGGGTCCTTGCCTCGGGATTGACCCGTTCTCTCCAATCCGATTACGAATTACCGGCAGGGGAGGAAGCGGAAGAGGCACTCGTTCCTGAGCAGGATGGCTACCGGGTTCTGAGTTGATCCGTGCCTTGGAGGTGGGCCCGTCCAAGACCAGTCCTTGGATTTTCATGAGAAAAGTACTGTGGATTCCCACTCCTCCTTCTGCGGGGATAGTGAGCATGCAGCGCTGCTTCGGGGCGTTGGATATGGAAGTCTCGAAAGGTGATGCTGAAGGTCTGGGACGTTACCAGATCAGCCCGCTTGTCCCCTTTACGGGATTGATGTCGGGATCCAGGTCGCGTCTCGCCAAGGCGGTGGACAAATGGCTGGTTTACAGATGGCGGACCAGGCGAGCGGGCTCGTTTGATGTAGTGCACGCCCTGGCCCATGGTTCCGGGCACCTGCTTTCCCATTTGCAGGGCAGCCCCCGCACTCTCGTCACAGTGCATGATTTGATTCCCCTGCGATTCAGGGGTGGTCTCAGTGAGGCCCAGATCCGGCGGGTGCGCATACAGGCGGAGCGCCTTGCGGGGTTTGACCTGATAAACACGGTGTCACGGTTCGTCGCCAAGGAGTTGACGGACTTGATAGGAATTCCTCCCGAGCGGATCAGGGTGGTCGAGAACGGCATAGACCAGCAGGCATTTCGCGCTCCCCTCTCCTTTCCTCCGGCTCTGAAGGAACTGGCGGAGAAGCCCTATGTCCTTACAGTCAGCAGTGCGATTGCTCGCAAGAACCTGAGAATCCTGCCAAAGGTGTTCGGGGAGGTTTTCGCCCGCGAGCCCGATCTCAGGCTGGTCCATGCGGGGTCCCAGCTTCCGGATCAGTTGCGTGATGAGTTTCATCGGCGTTGCGGGTGTGAGCGATTGATCGAGCTGGGCCGCATTCCAGATGAAGTATTGATTCCGGCATACCAGAAGGCCGCAGTCTTTTTCTTTCCATCGCTCTATGAGGGATTTGGCCTGCCTGTCATTGAGGCAATGGCCTCTGGCACTCCCGTTGTTTGCAGTAACACCACCAGCCTCCCTGAGGTGGGAGGGGAGGCCGCGCTTTACTTTGACCCCTCTGACCCCTCGGCCGGAGCGGCAGGCATACTGGAAGCGCTTGGAAGGCGTGATGAACTGGTGGCCATGGGCTTCGAGCGAAGCAAGCCCTACACATGGCAGCGTTCACTGGAGGGTCACCTTAAATGCTACGATGAGCTCCTTTCCTGAAACGAACTCCCGTTGCCTGCGGGTGCTCATGGTTCATAATCGATACTTGGTCAAGGGTGGCGAGGACACTTCCTTTGAGGCTGAGGTGGAGTTGCTGAGGCAGGGGGGGCATGAGGTTGAATGTTATGTTCGCAGCAACGAGGAAATCAGTCAGAGGGGCCGTTTCCGGACTGCAATTGATACCTTTTCTTCGTCGCAGAGCCGTCGGGAGGTAGGCTCAATCCTGCGCGCAAATCGTTTTGACGTGATGCATGTTCAGAACTTTTTCCCCCTGATATCGACATCGATCTATCGTGCTGCCAGGGATTGCGGGGTAGCCGTTGTCCAGCACCTGCGGAACTACAGGAGCTTGTGTGCCGGAGGGCTTCTCATGAGAAATGGGCAGAACTGCGAGTTATGCCTGGGCGAGACTGTTGGCTGGGGCGCAATACGTCACCGGTGTTACCGGGGGAGCGCCATGGGATCCGCAGTTGTCGTCGGAATGAATGCGTGGCATCGCATTCAGCGAACGTTTGTAAATGGCACGGATCGATTTCTTGTGCCATCGGAGCTGGTGGGCCGAAAGTTCAAGGAGGGAGGGTTTCCTGCTGATCGAATCGTGGTGAAGCCCGACGTGGTGCCTGATCTGTCGGCTCACCGGGCCGGGGACAAAGTCCCGCGGGCGATTTTTGTGGGCCGTCTTTCTGCTGAGAAAGGCGTCCGGTCGCTAGTAGAGGCCTGGGTCAGGGAGCAGTTGAAAACGCCGCTGACCATTCTCGGTAGCGGGCCTTTGGAGGGGGAATTACGCTCCCGCGCCGCGAGAAATCCTGCGATCTCATTTCTTGGCCAGCTTCCCCTGAAGGAGGCCTGCCAGGCCATGGCGGAATCTGAGCTCCTTCTGCTGCCGACCGAATGCCACGAGACTTTCGGGAGAACCGTGCTGGAGGCTTATGCAGGGGCAACCCCGGTTATTTCTTCCCGGGGAACGGCCCCGGGAGATCTGGTTGTTGAGGGGGAGACAGGCTATCTGGTCAATCCTGGTGATATAGCCGGGCTCGCTGCGTGTGTCCGCCGGTTTTTCTCTCTCTCTCGTGAAGAGCGGCACCAAATGGGCCGGGTTGCCCACGCTCATTATCTGACCCACTTCGGGCGGGAGCATAACCTGGAACTGCTCACCGGAGTCTACCGGGATGCGATTGAGGCCAATGCAGGCCGCCATGCGAGGGGCAAACAACATTGCACGAAACAGTGAGCCGATCAGTAAGTCTGTTACGGAGATTGCGTCTGCGTTTCATGGGGGCCTGTCCGGGCCTCTATGTGAGGCTCTCCCGGCTCTACAATCGTCTGCTCTGGAAGGCCGAGCGCCAGGGGATGCAGGGGAAATTGAAACCGGACGGGTTTCCCAGTGTCCTGTTTTTCAGCTATTACCGCTGTGGATCAATGTTTCTCTCCAGAGCCTTGCGCGATCTCGCCGGGGCCAACGGGTTTCAGCACCTTGATTACGACAGCTATTTCGCGAAGGTGAATCAGGACGAGAGCGCAAGGTTCTACAGGAGGGATTTTCTTGAAAAGGCCTTTCATCCCCACGGGTTGTATTTTGGAACCTTGCGGCGGGCCTACCCAATTCCTGATCAGGAGAAATACAGATCGGTAGTCCTGCTTCGGGACCCCCGGGACTGCCTGGTGTCGCACTACTACTCGATCCGAGAGTCGCATACCCTCAACAACTTTGACAATCTCAGAGCCCGCAAGGAGGCAAGGGCACTTGAGGTTGATGAATGGGTGCTGCAGCACGCGGAGGAATACCGACGCGACTTCCTCGATTTCCACCATCGGCTTCTCGGCAAGTCGGGGGTTCTTTTCCTCCCTTATGAGGAGATGGTAACCGCCTTCCCTGATTTTATCCGGAAGGTGGTTGAACACACCGGGATGAACCGCGACCAGGCTGCAGTTGACCGGATTATCGCGGAAGCAGACTTCTCCGTTGCCGGGGAGAGTATTCTTTCCCATAAACGATCAGTGAAGCCCGGCAACCACCGCAAGAAACTGAAACCGGAAACCGTGAAGGAGCTTAATGAAGCTCTAGCGGAGGTGCTGGAGCTGTATGGTTACCAGTAATTTCTTCTGCCGGACGTAATTGTTATCACCCCGCGGACTATGCATGTGGCCAGTATCCTGCCATGACCAGTAGCTCAAATCCCTCTGAAAGAGGCTATCCGCGCTGGCTCGAAAAGCTTTTCAACGGAGTAAGGTTCCTGGGGATAGCCGTCTGGCGAAGGCGTCCCACCGTGATCATGTTGGGCTGTGTGGCCTTGGTGATGGGTTATCTTTATTTCGGATTCGGGTATTCCACGGGTTACCAGTTCGAAAGATCAACCCTCTGGAGCAACATGAGGCAGGGATATCGCATGGAGCAGGCAGAGTGGGCCTTTGGCTACTTTGTGCCTCCTGTCGTCCTGATCCTGTTTTTTGTCACCCGGAAGCGGTTTGCGAATCTCACCGCCCGGCCCAGTTATCTGGGACTGGTGGTTCTGGCCCTTGCCTGTTTCATTTACTTCGGAGGCTATAAGGCAAATGAGAAATACGTGGGTTATTTCGCGGGACAGCTCTTCGTGGCGGGATTCGTCCTCTGGTTTCTTGGGGTTGAATTCTTCCGGAGGGCCTTCTGGTTATGGGTTCTCTTTGGGCTGACCTGGCCTCTGGTTTTTCTCATTGAGCCCATTGCCAGTCCCCTGCAGCTGCTCATGACCAAGCTGACCGAGGGATATCTGAGGCTTACCGGGGTAGAGGTCGTTCGTTCGGGGACCTCTTTGTATTCTCCTCCTGCGGAAGGAATGGCGGCGGGCGAACGATTTTCGCTGGGTATTGCGGTAGCGTGCTCAGGGTTACGCTCCCTCTTCGCCCTTGGAATGGTAAGCCTGATATATGGGTATATCTCTCTCAGGAAAAGCTGGCAGCGCCTGTTCCTTGCCGTTTCAGCCGTTCCCTTTGCAATATTCGGTAACCTCGTGCGTATGCTCCTCCTCTATTATGGCACCATCTGGTTTTCCAAGGACTTCGCGATCGGTTCGGATGAACATCCGTCTACCTTTCATATTGGTGCCGGGATAGCGGTTTTTATCGTCGCTCTTCTTTGTATGCTGATCCTGGTGGAGGTGCTGAACCGGGGGTTCAATTCTTTGAAGAGGAAGCGTGTGCGTACTCGTGTGGTAGGGATGGATGCAGAGGTTATAACCAGTGAGGGACCGGACAACCCGCCAGAATGATCACAACCAGACAGGCCCTGATCCGGAGCTGTGCAGTCCTGCTGCTCGTCTCTCCTACGATAGCTCTCTGCAAGCTCTTTCCCAATGCTGCGGAGAATTCGGCATCGGGGATGGAGTTAAGGCTGCCGGGGAGGGAAGACGTTCCCGGTCACCTGGGGTTTGAGCGGCCGGTTTCCAAGGAGGAAAAAAAATGGCTGCCGGGGGACACCGGGATTGAGAAAATGCTGTATGTCCCCAAGGATGCGAGGGCTTCGAATGAAGCCGGGTTTACGGAGGCGGGCATCTCTGTAAGCCTGATTCTCAGCGGAAATGATCGCCGGAGTCTGCACCGCCCTGAAGTCTGTCTGCGGGCACAGGGTTGGCGGATTGCGGGGAAGGAGACCGTGACTCTCCCTGTTGCCGGTCAGAACCTTAAGATCATGGATTTCACCCTCCTGAGGAAGATAAACGAAGAGGACGGTTCAATCCGTAATGTCCGCGCGCATTATTTCTACTGGTGGATCGGGGCGAAGCGGTCGACACCCTCAGACTTTGAGCGGATCCTCCTGACGGTCTTGGACAACATGTTCAAAAACATCAATAACCGGTGGGGGTATCCCAGTGTCCTGGTGTATGCGGACCTGAAAGGGTGTACGACTCCGGAAGAGATCAAGCAAGCTGACCAGAAGGCTCGTCAGCGGGCCCTTGCCTTCATCCAGCGGTTCGCTCCCATGTTTCAGAAATCACTGCGAGAACCGGGAGCTCAATGAAAGCTCTTCTGCGCAGGCTGCACGCGCCGGTCTATGAACGGCGCCTGAAAGCCCTTGTCGAGGTCCTGGGGGATTGCATTCCGCGAGGGGAATCGCTTCTTGATGTCGGCTGTGGAGGAGGAGCCCTCGGAGGGGCCCTCGTCGACGCAAAGGGCCTCGAAGTCCGGGGGCTGGAAACAAATGTGCGGGAGGGCTGTCCGATTTCGGTGGATGCATATGACGGAGAAAGCATACCGCAGGGAGACAACAGCGTTGATAACGTCCTGTTGGCGGATGTGCTTCACCACGAGGAAAACCCGGCACGCCTGTTGCGGGAAGCCGCCCGGGTGGCGCGGAAGCGAGTGATCGTCAAGGACCACAAGACCGGGTCTCCGCTGTCGTGGCCGCGGATATCCCTCATCGACTGGGCAGCTAATGCCGGGTATGGGGTTCGCTGCCTCTTTCGTTATCCCACCTTAACCGGATGGCATGACCTTTTCATCGAGTGCAATCTTTCCATCCAGGAGGAACGGGCGTCCCTTGATCTGTATCCCCCGTTTCTGAACCTGCTCTTCGGCAGGCAACTCCAGTATCTGGCCGTGCTGAATCCAATGGTCCCTGATCCGGAATGACCTTTCCCGGGAAAATGCGTCTGGCGGCATCCGTGGTGGCGGTGGCATGGATCTGCCTGGAAGTCTGGGCCGTCGGCCCTGTCATGCGCGAGAGTGATCAGGCCTCTCTGCTGGAGGGAGCGGTGCAGCTGGCTGTGGGGGACGAGGCGTTAGCGGGCAACGACAGCTATAACTATGACAAACAGTATTTTTCTTACTGGATAACAGCGGCGTGGTTAAAATTACGTAATCCGGAGGTCGACAGTTCGATGGAGGTCGTCCGGCAGGGAAATCTCCTTGCGATCACCCTCTTTGCTCTTTCCCTGCTTGCGCTGGTAGGGTCCCAGAGGAGGTGGTCCGGGGTGCAGGTAGTCGTTCTCTATGGGGCCCTGTTCACTCCGGTCCTTTCTTTTTCGGGAATGTTTTTGTCTCCGAACATGATTTCGGCGTCTTTTCTCCTGATTCTTACGGTGATGCTTTGCTCCGCCGCGGAGGCGGAGGAGAACCCAGGGAAAAGGTGGACTGAGGGACTACGTGCCTTCCTGGTAGGCCTTCTAGCCTGGGCCGCTACTGCTGCGCGACAGGATGCGATTCTTCTCATGCCTCTTCTTGCGCTCCTTGCCGCCCGGAAAGATTCCCTCGGGGCGCTCATGCGGGACCAGAGGTTGCAAGCAATGGGAATTGGCTCTGTTTTTGCCATCGTCCTTGGATTGCTGCTCAGTGACAGTTTCGCGGTTCTGCCGACCCCGTTCTTTGTCCTGCCGACCTTTGTAGCGTTCATTGGTGGCGGTCTTGGTGCGCTTCTTTTGCTGCTCCTTGCCTTTGCGGTTACTGTTGTACGGAAACGGACACTCTACTCGGGACTGCTGGCTATTGCGGTCCTGCTTCCACTCATTTTCTATGCGTGTGTCCTGTATACCCCGCGCCACCTTTTCCTTCCGGCGCTTGCGATCCTCCTTACGGTCTTCTTCGAAAGAGGGAGAGAGGTGTGGTCTGCGATTGGGCGGAGCAAGCTGGGACATGGAGCGATCATACTTACGCTCCTCGGGACCGTGACCCCTTGGATCATTGGAGTGAGGATGTCGGGATGGACCAAGGCTGATCTCGTGACGAGGGGCTCTACCCTCTACCCTTCGACCGACGGCTTCTGGCCGATGGGAGGATATGGGAGCTTTCTCGATCGCCTGGCCAGGGCCGGTGAGAAACCTGTGGATCATAATCAGCGGGTCTGGAGGGCTTGGAGCACGGTGGCTCCTGTGAGTCTCCCCCTTGGGAAGGGTGCCATTCTCAGCAGCGGGCTCGTGTCCTACGGCACGTTCCACCTTGCTTTTTTTGGTAAGGAACAGGCGAAAGATCTTGAGGGGGCCGATTTTGTTCTTTTTGACGAGCGGACCCTGGGGAAACGGCAGCGGGGGGTAGATGTTACGGAAGGGTCCAACCGCAGGTCCCTCCTTTCCCTCCTTGCGAGTGGGCATCTGGAGGTGGTGGGCAAGGCCGAGGGGGAGCGTATCCTTCTCTGGACCCCGGGTAATCCTGCGAAGGAGCCGGGACCTCGTGATACCGGGGTCAGCGCCAAGATGGCTTTTCATCGGTATTTCAGTGGGAATGATTTCCGGCTTAGCCCCGGGGACCAGGAAGATTGGAATTTTGACTATTTGGAGGGTCACCAGGGCCTGATTGTGGGGAGGGCCCGGAGCCTGCTGGAGCATTTGAAGCAAGGGATTCAGTATCCCGGGAAACTAGTGAAATTGGATAGCGCATACGACGAAGAGGCGTGGTGGGGCCTTCCTGTTACTGCGGAAGAATGCAAGGAGCTTATCAGGGGTCCAGGGGATGATTTAAAGAACCTCTGGATAGGATTCG
>MDTD01149321.1_pt1 | contig 11335 bp, 9 predicted proteins | sample 811221 | NCBI WGS metagenome assembly MDTD01 (sample SAMN05326646, study PRJNA326480) | marine metagenome | isolation source: seawater | place: Pacific Ocean: South West | collected 2011
AAATTTTATATAGGGGTCATGCGAACAGATGGAACTGGAGAAAGATTATTAACTGAAAATTTTTATCAAGAGGCACCATCTTGGTCTCCGAATGGAAGAGTTTTAATATTTTACAGAGAAACAAAAACAGACGACAAAGGAGAGGGTTTTTCAGCTAAATTGTGGTCAATTGATTTAACAGGATATAATGAGAGGTTAGTAAACACGCCAACAGACGCCTCAGACCCATCATGGTCATCTTTATTAAGTAATTAAATGAATTTAACTTGATTTTTTAACTTGAAACATCTAATTAGTTGTGAAAAAGTTAAGTTTAAGAAATATTGATCAAGGAGTAATAATGAAATTATACAAAATTCTAAAAAATGCTTTTTTTGTAACCGTTGTCTGCTTAGTACTATCGGCTTGTGCGACTTCAAAAAAATCAACAGGTCAAATGCAAGGTGACGTTTACACAGGAACAGATACTGTTGAATATTTAGCTTCAGGAGTTCCTGACAGAGTATTTTTCGCAACGAATGAGTCAGTTTTAACTACTGCTTCTCGAGAAACTTTGAGAAAACAAGCTGCATGGTTAAGAAAAAATTCTAACATTACTGTTGTCTTAGAAGGACATGCAGATGAGAGAGGTACTAGAGAATACAACTTAGCTTTAGGTGAAAGAAGAGCAAACGCTGCAAAAGACTATTTAATGACTTATGGAATTTCTTCTGACAGAATTTCAGTTCTAAGTTATGGAAAAGAGAGACCAGTAGATTCTGGTTCAAACCCATTAGCCTGGTCAAAAAATAGAAGATCGGTAACAGTAAAAGCAAATTAATCTAAATTCTTAAGACCCTTAAATATTTAAAAATTTAAGGGTCTTTTTTTTGCCATTATTTTAATCATATTTTATATAATGAGGTTTTTTTCAAAGATTATAATTGTTAAATTTTTTTTATTTTTTAATTTTTCCATTTATAATTTAGCTGTAGCCGATAATCATAATATTTATGAAACATTAGACCAAATCCAGAAAGATATTCAAACGTTAGAAAAAGCGGTCTATTCAGGATCTTTGAATAATGAAAATAAAGAATTTAATATTTCAAATTCATCACTTGATAATAACTCAGAGGATGTACTTACGAGACATTTACTAAAATTATCAGAAATTGAAAATCAATTTCAACAACTTACAAATAAGTTCGAGGAAATTAATTTTAAGTTAGACAAGCTATCTAATAGAATGTCAAAGGTGCAATCTGACAATCAAATTCGATTTCAAGATTTAGAAACTGCTATTTCTTCTGATGTAGATTTAGAAAAATTATCAAAAAAAAATAAAGACAAAAATAATGACGTATTGCCTGGTAGTTCTCAACCACAAGAATTAGGTTCTATCTCTTATAAAGATACGAATACAAATGAGATAACTCAACAAACACAATCAATAGATACTACAGCTAGTATTGTTACAGAAACTTTTCAATCAGAGGAAAAAATTTTGCCGAGTGAGTCTCCTGAAAAACAATATGAGTTTGCAACAAGCTTTTTAAAAGTAGGTGATTATACTACTGCGGAGAGAGCATTTAGAGAGTTTGTGAATGCTAATCCAGAACATGATTTAGCAGGTAACGCACAATATTGGTATGCGGAAACATTCAGGATAAGACAACTTTACACCGATGCTGCTTCAGCATATCTTGAAGGTTATCAGAAATATCCAAAGGGTGAAAAAGCTCCTATAAATTTATTAAAGCTAGGTGTATCAATGGTTCAAATTGGAGAAAAAGATCAAGGTTGCAAAATGATAAATGGTGTCCAAAAACAATATCCTGAAGCAAATCAATCTGTGATACAAAAAGCCAAATATGAGTCTCAAAAATTTGAGTGTAAAAATCAAAATTCCTAGAATTCTTAAAAAAAAACTAGATAACAAAAAAATTTACAAAATTTATAAAAAATTTGAAAAATCTTTAAATTTAAATGAAAGTTTTGCTGTTGCGGTATCAGGCGGTCCTGATAGTTTAGCGTTAGCTTTTCTAGCAAAAATATATTCACTTAAAAAAAAAATTACCTCAAAATTCTTAATAGTTGATCATAAGCTGAGAAATAATTCAACAGTAGAGGCAAAACATGTAAAAAAAATGCTCAAAAATCATTCAATAAATGCAGAGATTTTGACTTGGCAAGGTAAAAAACCGTTTAAAAATATTCAATCAAAAGCTAGACAAAAAAGATATGATCTCTTGTTTGGGAGATGTAAAAAACTTAAGATAAATAATATTATGCTTGGTCATCATTCAGATGACTTGTTAGAAAATTTTTTTTTACGAATTATGAGAGGTAGTGGTTTAAAAGGTTTAGTTTCTCTAGATACTAAAAATAACATAAATAATATCAATCTATTGAGACCTTTAATTAGTCAAAAAAAAGAAAATCTAGCCTTTTTGTCTAAATTTGTATTTAATTTTTATGTGAATGACCCATCAAATGATGATGAAAAATTTCAAAGAGTGAAGATTAGAAATTTCATCAAAAAATTTGAAAAAAATGTTATTGATAAAAAAAAGTTAATTAAAACTATAAATAATTTAAAACACTCCAACGAAGTAGTTAGTTTTTATGTTAATAATAATATAAAAAAAAATAGTTTTTATTTTGAAAAAAAAAATAAGATAATCTTGAATAGCAATTTTTTTAATCAATCTTATGAAGTCGTTTTTCGATCTTTAGGAGAATTATTGAAGAAAGTTGGTAAAAAGTATTATATTGTTAGAGGAAAAAAAATTGATAAGATTATCTTAGATATTAAAAAAGAAAGATTATTTAAAGTGACATTAGGTGGGTGTATCATTGAAAGGGTATATCAATCTATAATTATCACAAAAGAACAGAAAAATGTCACATCATAAGGTTAATTTGACACTTGTTTAATTTGTAATAATTCTTATTTTATAGGTATGAATATTAAAAATATTGCAATGTGGGCTATAATAGTTTTCCTCACAATTGGTCTATATAATATGTTTAAAAATCCTCAAAACAATATAAGAGGAGGAAATCAAATTATATTTTCAGAGTTTTTAAAATCTGTAGAAAATGGAGAAGTATTAAAAGTTGAAATTCAAGGTAATAACATTAAGGGAGCTTTTTCCAATGGAAATAGTTTTTCTACTTATGCTCCTAACGATCCAAATTTAATCGAAAAACTCTCTGAGAGGGGAGTAAGTATCTCTGCAGCACCTTTAGATGAAAAAATGCCATCATTATTTGGTGTTCTTCTTTCCTGGTTTCCAATGTTGCTACTAATAGCAGTTTGGATATTCTTTATGAGACAAATGCAAGGAGGCAAAGGTGGAGCAATGGGTTTTGGAAGATCAAAAGCCAAGATGATGAATGAGCTTAAGGGAAAGGTTACCTTCAATGATGTTGCAGGTGTCGAAGAAGCAAAAGAAGAAGTTGAAGAAATTGTAGAATTTTTAAAAGATCCAAAAAAATTTAGTAGACTAGGAGGAAAAATTCCTAGAGGTGCATTATTAGTTGGGCCTCCGGGTACTGGAAAAACGTTGTTAGCAAGAGCAATAGCTGGTGAAGCAGGAGTACCTTTTTTTACTATTTCTGGGTCTGACTTTGTAGAAATGTTTGTGGGTGTTGGAGCTTCTAGAGTTAGGGATATGTTCGAACAAGGTAAAAAAAATTCACCATGCATAATTTTTATAGATGAAATAGATGCTGTTGGAAGAAGTAGAGGTGCAGGTTTAGGTGGCGGTAATGACGAAAGAGAACAAACTCTTAATCAGCTTTTAGTTGAGATGGATGGTTTTGATACGAATGAGGGAGTAATAATAATTGCTGCAACAAATAGACCTGACGTCTTAGATCCTGCTCTCTTAAGACCTGGAAGATTCGATAGGCAAGTTGTTGTCTCAAATCCAGATATAATTGGAAGAGAAAAGATATTAAAAGTACATGTTAAAAAAATTAAGATGGCTCCAGATGTAAATTTAAGAACTGTTGCGAGAGGTACACCAGGTTTTTCAGGTGCAGATTTAGCAAATTTAGTAAATGAGGCAGCCTTATTAGCTGCTAGAAAAAACAGAAGAATAGTAACACTAAATGAATTTGAGGAAGCTAAAGATAAAGTAATGATGGGTGCAGAGAGACGATCTATGGTAATGACCGAAGAAGAAAAAACTCTTACTGCTTATCATGAAGCTGGCCATGCTATATGTACGTTAAACGAGAGTGCAGCCTATCCTATTCATAAAGCAACGATTGTACCAAGAGGAAGAGCTTTGGGAATGGTTATGCAATTACCTGAAAGAGATGAGTTGTCTCAAACTAGAGAACAATTACATGCACAAATTGCTATCGCAATGGGTGGAAGAGTTGCTGAAGAAATAATCTTTGGTCATGATAAAGTTACAACTGGCGCTGCGAGTGATATTGAACAGGTAACTAAGAGAGCTAGAGCAATGGTGATGAGAGCTGGCCTGAGTAAAGAATTAGGCCCAGTTGCTTATGGTGAGAATGAGGAAGAGGTTTTCTTAGGTAGATCTGTTGCTAGACAACAGAATATGTCTGAGGAAACAGCCAAAAAAGTTGACTCTGAAATTAGAAAAATTGTAGACAAGGGATATGAAAGAGCTAGAAAAGTGCTTACAGAAAAAATTGATGATTTGCATAAATTAGCAAAAGCCCTTTTGACATATGAGACGTTATCTGGAGAAGAAATAGAAAACTTAATAAATAAAAATATATATCCAGCAGATAAACAGGATTTAAAAGCTGAAGAAGAGAAAGGTTCTGCTTTGAGTGCAATGGGCCTTAAACCAAAAATTGTTCATTAAATTGAATGTCTAGATATTACACTAGAGTGTGTAATTTCTACTATGGCAATAAATCTAAATTGCTAGTTAAAAAAAAAAAATCATTACCTCTTCATAATAATCCAAAGATTTCCTTTAATAAAATAGAAGTAATTACTAGAAATTCAAAAAAATTAATTTCTTTAAATGATATAAATAAATTACCCCTCAATTTAAGAAACAAAATAAAAAAAGATATCAAATTAATTACAAAAAGAAAAAAAAATATTAAAAATTTAAATTTTGATATTATTCCTAAAATTATGGGAATTCTAAATATTACTCCAGATAGTTTTTCTGATGGAGGAAAATATTTTCAAAATACATTTGCAAACAAACATTTAAAACTTCTTTTTAATTCTGGTGCTAATCTTGTTGATATTGGCGGAGAGTCCACAAGACCTGGATCTAAAGCTATAAAATCAAAAACTGAATGGAATAGAATAAAAAATATTTTGAAGAAAATTGACAAAAAAAAATTAATCTCTTTAGATACTAGAAAATCAGATATAATGGAAAAGGGAATTAGATCTGGAGTAAAATTAATTAATGATGTTTCGGGTTTAAATTTTGATAAAAATTCAATAAAAGTTTTAAAAAAGTATAAGACACCTTTTGTTCTTCAACATTCGCTTGGAAATCCAGATGTAATGCAAAAAAATCCAAAGTATAAAAATGTATTATTAGATATTTATGATTTTTTTGAAAAAAAATTAAATTATTTGCGACAAATGGGTATTAATCATAATAATATAATTTTAGATCCAGGTATAGGTTTTGGAAAAAATTTGAAACATAATATGACGATAATTAAAAATATATCAATTTACCATTCTTTGGGATTGCCTATACTCCTTGGAATTTCTAGAAAAAGATTTATAAAAGATTTATCTGGAAATAATGACAGCTCTTTTAGAGTTGGAGGAACAATAAGCAGTAGTATTTTTGCAATGTTACAGGGCATACAAATGTTAAGAGTCCATGATGTTAATGAAGTTAACCAAGCTATAAAAGTTTTCAAAGCATTAATTAATAGATAATGAAGTATTTTGGGACTGATGGAATTAGAGGACAGGTTAATAGTGAGAATATTAATGGTGATATGTTTTTTAAATTTGGACTAGCAGCAGGAAAATATTTTACCAATCAAAAAAAAAGAAAACAAACGGCTATTATTGCAAAAGATACAAGACTTTCAGGATACGCATTAGAACCCGCGTTAGTTTCTGGTTTAGCTTCGGCGGGAATGCATGTTTATACGCTTGGTCCATTACCAACCAATGGACTCGCAATGTTGACTAAATCGATGAATGCAAATCTCGGTATTATGATTACCGCTTCACATAACTTATTTTATGATAACGGTTTAAAGTTATTTGGTCCTGATGGATTGAAATTATCCGATAAAATTCAAAAAAAAATTGAAAATTTGATTGATGATAAAGTTAAAAAACATTTATCTCAGCCAAAACTTTTAGGAAGAGTTAAAAGGTTAGAAACAGGAACTGACGAATATATTAAAATTTTAAAAAAAAAAATTTCTCAAAATTTTAAAATGAATAATATCAAAATAGTTTTAGATTGCGCTAATGGAGCCGGCTATAAGTCAGCACCTAAATTAATAAGATCGCTCGGAGCAAAATTGAAAGTTATAGGTAATAAACCAAATGGATTTAATATTAATAAAAATTGTGGCTCAACTTTTCCAGAAAAATTACAAAAAAATGTTCGAAAATTTAAAGCAGACTTAGGCATATCTTTGGATGGAGATGCCGACAGAATAATAATGTGCGATGAAAACGGAACTATAATAGATGGTGATCAAATTATTGCAGCATTAGCTTTGCAATGGAAAAAAAAAAAAATCCTTAAAGGAGGAGTTATAGGAACTTTAATGTCAAATTATGGTTTAGAAAAATTTTTTAAAAAAGAGGGCATCAGATTTTTAAGAGCTAATGTCGGCGATAGATATGTCAAAGAATTAATGCAAAAGAAAAAATTCAATTTAGGTGGGGAGCAATCAGGTCATATTATTTTAGGAAAATTTGCAACCACTGGGGATGGAGTACTTGTTGCTTTAGAGGTAATTAAGGCTTTAAATAAAAATATAAAAGCAAGTAATTTTTTTAATGTTTTTGAAAAAATTCCTCAAATTTTAGAGAATGTTAAAATTAAAGATAATAAAATATTAAAAAAATATTCTGTAAAAAAATCTATTAAGATTGCAAAAAAAATGATTAAAAACCAAGGTCGAATTCTTGTTCGAAAATCAGGCACGGAACCAAAAATAAGAATAATGGGTGAGAGCAAAAATAAAATTTTACTTAAAAAATGTATTAAAATAATATTAAAAAAATTAAAGTAAATTGAGATTAAAATCTAAAATATTAATTATAGCTGGATCAGACTCATCTGGTGGAGCTGGTATACAAGCAGATATAAAAACTGTCACTAGTCTTGGATCATATGCAATGACCTCTATAACAGCAGTGACTGTTCAAAATACAAGGGGTGTCAAATCAGTTATCCCAATTCCTGCTAATGATATTAAAAATCAAATAGTTTTTACATCAAAAGATATAAAACCTGATGTAATAAAAATAGGTATGCTTCATTCTGCCGAAGTCGTCGAAAAAGTAATTCATTCGTTAAATCTTATAAAGGCAAAAAAAATAATTTTAGACCCAGTTATGGTTGCAAAAGGTGGTGCAAAACTAATTAATAGTGAAGCAATAAAAATTTTAAAAAAAAAATTTTTGAAAAAAGTTTTTTTAATAACACCTAACATTCCAGAAGCAGAAATTTTAACAGGTGTTAAGATTTTAAATAAAATGGATATGTTTTATGCTGCTAAAAAATTGATAGATTTAGGAGCTAAAAATGTATTAGTAAAGGGAGGTCATTTAAAATCAAAAAAAGTAATAGATTTGTATCTAAGCAAATCTGATTTTAAATTTTTCACCAGTTCGAGACATAATACAAAAAATACCCACGGCACAGGATGTACTTTGTCTAGTGCGATAGCAACATTTTTTTCGTGTGGAAAAAGTATTAAGAGCTCTTGTGAGTTAGGAATTAAATATGTAAATTCAGCGATACAATCAAATCCAAATTATGGAAAAGGACATGGTCCAATAAATCATGTTAATTCTATGAAAATAAAACGAAAATATAATTAATGAAAAATATTGTTGTTGTTGGTTCTCAATGGGGAGATGAAGGAAAAGGTAAAATTGTTGATTGGTTATCTGAACAGGCTGATGTTGTAATCAGATTTCAAGGTGGCCATAATGCGGGCCATACTCTTGTAATAAATGGGATAACTTACAAACTTCGACTACTCCCATCGGGAATTGTTAGAAAAAATAAAATATCAGTAATTGGTAATGGAGTAGTTGTAGATCCTTGGGCGTTATTGGATGAAATAGAAGAAATTAAATCAAAAGGAGTGAAAGTTGATACTGATAATTTTATAATTTCAGAGTCAGCAAATTTAATTTTACCTTTTCATAGGGAAATGGATGAAATCCGTGAAGATAATGCAGGTAAAGGAAAAATTGGAACAACTAGAAGAGGCATAGGTCCAGCATACGAAGATAAAGTTGGAAGAAGATCTATAAGAGTAATGGATCTTAGATCAGAAAAAAATTTAGAGCAGAGATTGGAAGTTGTACTGTCGCACCATAATGCAATTAGAAAAGGTTTAGGTAAAAAAATCTATAAGAAAGATCAATTGAAAAAAGATTTATTAAAAATTGCCCCTAAGATTTTGCAATTCTCAAAGCCAGTTTGGTTAAAGCTTGACGAATTCAAAAAACAAAAAAAAAGAATATTATTTGAGGGCGCTCAAGGAATATTATTAGATGTTGATCACGGAACGTATCCTTTTGTAACATCTTCAAATACTGTAGCTTCAAGTGCTGCCACAGGTTCAGGTTGTGGACCTAATACAATTAATTATGTTTTGGGAATTACTAAAGCGTATACAACGAGAGTTGGAGAAGGTCCATTTCCTACAGAATTAAAAGATAATATTGGTGAATTATTGGGTACAAGAGGGAAGGAGTTTGGGACAGTTACCAGTCGAAAAAGAAGATGTGGTTGGTTTGATGGAGTTTTAGTCAGACAAACCATCAAAGTTTCTGGGATTGATGGTATAGCGCTGACAAAACTAGATGTTTTAGATGAATTAGATGAGATAAAAATGTGTGTTGAATATGAGTTAGATGGAAAAAAAATTGATTATCTACCAGCAGCTGTAGAGGATCAATTAAAAATAAGACCAATATATAAAACTTTTAAGGGATGGAAAAAATCGACGAGTGGAATTAAAAATATAGATGATCTTCCTGAAAATGCTAAAAATTATATTAAAGATGTTGAAAATTTTATTGGGACTAAAATATCAAGTATTTCAACTAGCCCAGAACGAGATGATACAATATTAATCGAAAATCCATTTGATATTTAATTTACAGGCAATAAATTTTTAGACTTTGCGAGTAAAAGCATATGCTTTTGTAGTTTCTCAAAAGCTTTATTTTCAATTTGCCTTACTCTCTCCCTGCTTATTTTATATTTTTTACTAAGTTCCTCTAGTGTAGTGGGATTATCATTTAATCTTCTAGAATATAGAATTTCTTTTTCTCTTTCATTTAAGACTTTAATAGAATTTTTTAATAAGTCTTTTCTTTGTTCCATTTCTTCCTGGTGAGCAAATTTCAAATCGTGATCTAATTCTTTATCTACTAACCAATCTTGCCATTCATCGCCATCTTCACCAACTTGAGCATTTAGTGAAAATTCTTTTCCTGATAATCTTCGATTCATTGAAATTACTTCATCTTTACTAACATCAAGCTTATTAGCTATCTCGTTTACATGCTCATTTTTCAAATCACCTTCTGTTTGAGGAGCTATCTGATTTTTTAGTTTTTTAAGATTGAAAAATAATTTTTTTTGAGCAGTTGTTGTACCAATTTTAACTAAACTCCATGATCTTAGAATGTATTCTTGTATTGAAGCCTTAATCCACCACATTGCATATGTGGCAAGTCTAAAACCTTTTTCAGGCTCAAATTTTTTTACTGCTTGCATCAGACCAATGTTTCCTTCTGAAATCATTTCATTTACAGGTAACCCATAACCTTTATATCCCATTGCAATTTTTGCAACCAACCTAAGATGACTTGTAACTAATTTTTCAGCCGCCTTGATATTTCCAGTCGTTTTCCAATTTTTTGCTAGCATATATTCTTCTTCCGCATCTAACATCGGAAACTTTTTTATTTGCTCTAAGTATGCAGACAACCCACCTTCATTACTTAAAATTGGAAGATTATTATTTATTACTGTATTCATAAAGTGTTTATCTAATTAATATATTTTATTTTTCAATATTTTATTTCTTAGTGTTTCTTAGCATTTTCAAAATAATTTCAAGATCTTGCGGTAAAATTGAGTTAAAAGTCATTCTTTTATTTTTTCTCGGATGAATGAACCCTATAGTTTTAGCATGAAGAAATTGTCTATCTAAATTCATTAGTTTTTTTTCTAAAGATGCATCTATATCTTTAATTTTTTTGAATTTTTTTTTATATTTATTATCACCAACTATATTATTACCTAAATATTTCATATGTACTCTTATCTGGTGAGTTCTTCCAGTCTCTAATTGACATTCTAGTAAACTTAATGTCGGAGTTTTTTTATTTTGAAAAATTTCTATTGTTTTATAATTCGTAATTGCCTTTTTACCTTTAGTTTGACTCACTTCCATCATTTGTCTATTTTTTGTACTCCTAGTGATTAAGGTTTCAATCTTTCCTTTAGAGGGTCTTACTTTTCCCCAAATTAATAGTTGATAAATTCTTGTTATAGAATGTTTACTAAATTGAAGTGAGAGATGCTCATGAACTAAATTATTTTTTGCTATAACAACTAAACCTGAAGTATTTTTGTCAATTCTATGTACGATACCTGGTCTCAATTTATCACCAATATTCGAAAGAGAATTTTTATCGTAATTAATTAATGCGTTTACAATTGTATTATCAAAATTTCCTGCTCCTGGATGCATTACAATTCCCGCAGGTTTATTTAAAACAATTAAATCTTCATCTTCAAAAACTATATCTAATTTAAAATTATAGGGTTTAAGAGATGCAACTTTAGGCTCTGGAACATCTAAATTTATCTTATCATTTGTTAAAACTTTTTTTGATGGGTCAATTATTATTTTATTATTAATCTTTAATTTTTTATCTAATATAAGATTTTTAATTCTAGTTCTGCTTAAGTTTTTATTTTTAGTATTGATAAAAACGTCAACTCGTAAATTACTGTATATTTCATTAACAGTTATATTTATTTTTTTTTTCATAAAATGATATATTAATAATATATGCGCTTGTAGCTCAACTGGATAGAGCGCCTGACTTCGGATCAGGAGGTTCTGGGTTCGACTCCTAGCAGGCGCACCA
>MDTD01174267.1_pt1 | contig 11334 bp, 23 predicted proteins | sample 811221 | NCBI WGS metagenome assembly MDTD01 (sample SAMN05326646, study PRJNA326480) | marine metagenome | isolation source: seawater | place: Pacific Ocean: South West | collected 2011
AAACTTTTATTAAATCTATAGAGCATTTTTGCTTATATATATAGATAAAAAAAATGTTAATATAATACATACGTTCATCCCAGCTTTCGGGACGCATGACATGGCAATAGGGAACGGGATTGCTTACTTCTATAAAGGTCATGAATAACCTCGTACGCATCAGAGAAAAATTAAGAAAAGCTGAAAGATTGCACAAAGCTCAAATTTTCGCAACTGAAAATGGAAGAATTTGTAATTACAATCCGAATAAATTTAGAGAACGGCTAAAGCAAGCTAAAGCTGAATTATCCAAAACTTAATATTATAAAAAAGAGAGTTTTAAACTCTCTTTTTTATTAATTATCCTCATTCAAGTCAGAATACTCAATCTCATTAGATATAGGCAATTGAGAAGCACTATTCGTTGACTCTACTATTAATGCAGTTAAAGCTTTATTCTTTTTTGAACTTTCAGCGATACTGCCTATTGCCCCAATTGAAACACTTGATCCTAAAGAAGCGCCTAAAATTGCCCAAAAGTATGGGTTCCTATTAAACTCTTTAGCACTGTATCCTATTAAATAAATTAAAGTTCCTAAAATCCCAATAAAAGAAATAATTTTGCAACTCAATCCACTCCATGAGATTGTAGCTTTAGCTTCTTTAATTTGTTCTTCCATAATAATTTATATCCTTAATATTAAATTAAATATTTTCTATCAACTTGCCAATGCATATAAATACTTTTTTCCCTTTATTTAATAACTTTGTAATTATAAAATTTCAATGATCTACATTTTTCGATAAACTTCGAAAAATTGAATTAAGTCCTTAAAAGTTTTTAGGATTACTTTCAGAATAAAAACTAAAAGAATTGATATTTAAGTAAAAAATTTTACAACTATAGGTATAAAATTACTAGATTAATCCTTGCCTTTTAAAATTTACTTTAAAGTATAAGTACAAAATATTCAAATATGGTTTCATCATCCAGCGACCCAACTTTACTTTTTGTTTTAGGTAGTATCGGTTTATTACTCTTTGGTGCTATAGGTTATGGCATATATACTACTGTAGGCCCTAAATCAAAAGATTTAAGAGATACTATTAAGGAACATGCAAGAATGCATGAATTGGGAATTGCCCATGGTCATGGTAAAAATGAGAAGAGTCATTCTCATTAATCGTGTCATATCTTCATATTAATTCATTCTTTTATTATTATCTATATTAACTTTAGGAAAATAACCCCTTCCTATGACTTAATAAATTTGTTTATTTTATAAACTCATTGAATAATTTTATACAATTATTATTTATTTTAAATTTATCTTCTTTATGATTTTTTATAAAATAAATTCTATATGATTTATTACTTTTACTAACTAATTATAATATATGAATCTATTCAAAAATTTCTTTGGAAAAAGGATTTCTAGTAATAATTTCTCACAAAGTGATAATCAGATTGATCATTGGGCAGATTCTATAACAACAGGATGGGAATATACTTGCAATTTATCACTGAGTACCCCAAAAATTTGTTTAGAGAACGATGGACTAATTATTAATAATACGAATGAAAAGCCAAAATTAATTGGCGAACCAAATAAATTAGGAATTGATGGAGATCCCTATGGAGAATATGGTTTTTGGGTAAGATTGCATGGATATGAAGAACAGTTTGAAAATCTATCAAATATTTCAGAAGATATGCTTTATTCAAGACCTTCTTTTGTGGGGAGAGTACCTTTAAAATCCGTACTAGAAAAAGATTTAAAAGATTTTTTGATTGAATTCAGAATTATTGTAGAATCTTCAAAAACAACTAAAGAAAAAATTTCAAGTATAAAACAAATAATTAGTAAAAAATCAAAAGAAAATAATGAAATATATAAGAAATTAGTTAATTCTAAAAAATTACCAGTTAATTTTTTTAAGGATCAGTTAACTAATCTTAATGGAGTTGATAAAAGAATTGCACAAATTCTATGGGATGCTGGCTATCTTTCTCCTGAAGATGTACTTAATTGTTCAAAGTCAGAATTGCTTAAAATAAATGGGGTTGGAAATAATTTATTTTACAAAATAAGAGAAAAGTAGAATTCTATAAAATGCTTCTTTTTTTTATTTTTATTTTTTAAATTTTTAAGTAAAATCTAATTTTTATTATTATTAGTTTTGTAATTTACGATCCTCTTAATTATAGGAGGAGCAATTATGGCATAAATACCAAAAGAAATTACAAATAGTGTTATTGAATTATATTTCATGATTTCTGAAAAGATACATTAAGCAAGAATTTTAATTTTATTTATTAATATTATAAGGTTAATAAATCATTAAATAGTATGGCTAACGAAAACAATCTTGAGAAAAGTAGTCAGGATTATAAGAAATCTCAGTATGGGAGTTGGTATAAAAAAAGTGCTGAAAATAAGAAAAATCTCAGTAATGAAAAAGAAACTACTTTTATTGAAAAATTGCTTAAAATATTTAAAAAGAAATAAATATAATTTGAAAAACTTACTAATCCCTATTCAGGTATAAGTTCTAATCTACTTTTGAGATTTTTATTTAACCTGATAAACTTTTGATCGACCATTACATTTTCTTACTGCCCAAGGAATTGTTGTATTAATGCTTTCTTCTTGAATGCAATAATTTTGAAATTCTGCCCAGTTTTTTAAGGGACTAAGATTAATGGCTATAAAACTCAATATTATTATTAATGCAACAAGGAATGTAGTTAGAATTAAGTAAAGCCAATTAATTTTCATAAATTTATAATTAACCTTAATAATATATTTAACTCTAATTTATTACTAAATATTTGAAAATTATTTAATTTAAACTTTTATAAATTTTTAATTTATTTTTTATTTAAAGAAAACATATATTTACTTGTTAATTCTAATTTAAAACGTAAAAATTATTTATATAAGTTCTTAAATAAAATGTCACCATTTCTTAATCTTACTTTATATGTGATTGCAGGTTCTGTAATTGGATGTTTGATGATATATACAGGTATACCTGCTGCACCCCTTTTGGGAGCAATAATAGGAGCTGGATTGTTAAGTATTTCTGGGAAAATTGAAATTGCTAATTGGCCATTAGGGACAAAAACTTTATTGGGTATTGGTATCGGTACCGTAATTGGTACAGGAATCAACAAAGATACCGTAGGTCAACTACAAATACTATGGAAACCAGCATTGATAATAACTTTTTCACTTCTTGTGACAGGAGTATTAGTTGCATTAATCATAAGTAAATTACTTGGGATAGAACCAATAATAGCTATTTTAGGTTCTGCTCCTGGCGGGACTATTGGAATGAGTCTTATTGGAGCAGAATATGGAGTTGGAGCTGCAGTTGCTGCACTTCATGCTGTTAGATTGATTACTGTTTTGCTTCTAATTCCCGCATTTTTGAATTTAATGGGCCTGAACAATGATATTGATGTCCCAAAGTAAAACATTCTTTTATCAATAATTTCTCTAACACAAGTTATCAAACTAATGCCATCTCTAAGAATGTTCTCAAAGATTCTTTGAGATTTAAAACACTATCATTTAATAAGGATTTTCCTAGAGAAATTACTAAAGGGATTCCAAGTAACAAACCACTGAAAATTAATATTATTAATAGGCAAGCGATTCTTACTAGCCATAGTGTTAAGGGATCTAGGGTTTGTGAATTTTTTGAAAGTTCTATTTCTGGTTCTTTTTTTTGATTTGAGGAAAACATCTTTAAATTTATTGTAGGATGAAATAATAAGTTAATTAGATATGTGAATCAAGAATACTTTATACATTTAATAGTAAATTTCTAAAATCTTCTATCTCATTTCTTTGTAACTATATTTTATGATTTGATCAATTTATTTTTTAAATTGATTAATTTGCTTATCTATTTCAGCAATTAAAGGCATTATCAAATTTATATTCATACCTAGTGTAAACCAAGCATAAGTTACCGAGAAAATAAATTTGAGATAAAATTTCTGCGGAATTGTTAAGTAAAATTTAATAAAAAAAGTTATGAATAAAGTAAAGATTCCTATGAGCAAAAAGTACTTAATCAAAATATAAATATTTAAAATTTTCATAAATACGATATTAGGAAATAAGTTAGATGTTTTTCTGATTGAATTATTTTAAATTATTTAATATAAATAACTTATAATAATTTTGATTTTCTATTAAGATAATTAAATTCTAAGAAGTACCAATACCAAGTATTGAATTCATAATAAATAAAAGACTAAAGAAAATTAGAAATATTAACCCAATCCGCGAAATAATATTCAATATTTTTCCATATCTAAATTCTATAGCTACAAGATTACTATTCATTGTATCTATTGCCATCCACGCGAATATTGGTGCTGAAATAAAGCTCCCAGCCATTGCCGCAAAAACAAAGTCTTTAACTCCAATACCTCCAGATTTTGCATTTAGAAGAGCTAATAATGCAGCAAAAATATGAAATATCATCCAGTTTTGAAACCTTTTTTGCTCATTTTTGGAATCCATCCTACCTCGATCTTTTTCCTGCAATAATCCTTGTATGGCTGAAATACTTCTTGGATATGCATCTAAGCATGTAATAGTTGTACTGAACATAGCTGCAAAAGAAGCCGGTATTATGATCCATTTAGACCATTGACCAATGGATTCTGTATAAAGCTTTATTAGATTTTGAGCAAATAAAACACCACTTCCGGAAAGCATTCCTTCTCCTGTTCCGTACATAGTTATTGCTCCCAGAGTAACAAAGAAAATAGCAGTTATTACTGTTATTAAATAGCCAAGATTGAAGTCAAATTCGGCTTCTTCAAGTGTGGAATTATATTTAGTATCTTTTCTTTTGGAAAACATCCATAGAGATGGCCATACACATAGTTCCACGGGACAAGGCATCCATCCCATTAAAGGTATTAGAAATGATAAATTACTAATGGTCCATGGGCTTTTTTCTGCTTTAATCCAACTCAAAGCAAGACCTTGATTAAAATCACCCTTTGATAATAGTGAAATAACTGCAAATAATGTTAGTAAGGAAAGTAAAGTAACAAGTATTTTTGATAAACTGTCTAATGCTTTATATTTCCCAATTAATAGTATTAACCCTGCAATTACTAATACTAATATTGATAAATCCATCGGAGGAAATCTTACAAAAAATGGAATATTGGTTAAAAGAATTCCTGAAACAAAACTAACTGCTGCAATAGTGAAGGTTCCTGTTATCAAACTAACTATCAAAAAAATGGGAAGGTATAAAGAATTTCTTTGTTGAAATCCTTCCAATAATGATTTTCCAGTAGAAGCCGTAAAACGTGTACCTACTAATAAAAAGGGGTATTTTATTAAGTTTATAAATAAAATTAAAACTACTAAAGAGAATCCAAATCTTGCCCCTGCAGTAGTTGATGACATCAAATGGGAACCACCTATTGCAGCGCCAGCTAAAATTATTCCTGGACCAAGACTTTTTTGAATGCCTTTTTCTAGAATTTTCATCTTTTTAATACTTATAAAAATATATTCTCCTCTTTCAATTAATAGGGCAATATTTATATCAATTAAATATAAACTCTGAAATTTTTATTAGTTAAAGTTATTAATATCTTTAATCCATTTTTCTTTCCAATCTCTAGCTCTTTGTTTTGCTAATTTAAGATATTTTTCAGATTTGATATTTAATGCATTTGCTTTTTTTTCTAATTTTGATGCTGCTTGATAAGAGTTATTATTTTTAATTTCTTGATAAATAAATATATTTTTTAAGTTTCTAATTATTTTAAACATAATATTAAATTAATATTTAAAATTTAATAGATGATGTATTAGTTGACAAGCTATAAATAATTTTTATTCAAGAAAGTTTCCATAATTTAAAAAACTTTTATATTTTTCAGGATCAATGCAATATAAGAATATTTCTAATATTTAGAGTAATAAACCTTGCCAAAAAAGAATAAAAATAGAACTTTTTATTAAAAATTTATTTTCTTTGAAGTTATTAAATTGTCCTATCTGATTTATTTAAAGGGAAACTTTTGATAATCATCACTTAATTTTACTTATTTCTGTCTTGCAGATTTTGGAGAACTGTTTTCTTCGATATCTTTGCAATGTCAAAAAGTCCATTTTCATTAAACCAAGAAGCTTGTTCCCAATTAAAACCTTCACCGAATGTATTGTCTGGTGCTAAAACGTACCAGTGGCATGCTGTGTCAGGAATATCTACAGCACATTTGGACCAGTCATTTCCAGTTTGTGGGACTTGAACCCAAATTGATGCTAATAATAATAAGGAAAAAATAATATTCATAATTTTAATAAATTCTTGAAATTTATAATTTTAAAAATTTGATTGAATCTATAAATTTGTTCATAAAATGTTTTATTAATTTTCTAATTATTTAATACAGAATTGAATTATTTTAAAGAGGGAAAATACTCAATTTTTAATATTGAAGTTATGATTTTATTTATCTTCTCTTAAATAAGATTTTGAATATTTTCTTACTTAATTAATTAGATTAGGAATAAATGGTATTTAAGATCACAAAAACATAATATTTTCATGTTTACCCTAGATATTTAATATAAAAAATCGATTTTTATAAATATAATCAATCCTAAATATTATTTTTACAAAATAAATAATTAGTCCCTTTTGGATTTGCTATTTCAAAAGGGATTTCTCCTAATTCTTCAGTATAAATTTTCTAAGAAATGAGATACAAATATGTGACATATCTGTACTCTTAATTAATTTAATGCCTCGAAACCACGATTTTGGTTAACTTGATGTAACATTTTATATATAAAACTTAAACATTATGAACTCAAACAAAGACATTTTAGATAGAGCTATTGGTAGGCCAGCAATGATGGCTTTTGTAATCCTGTTAGGAACTTATGTTACTACAGGTCAATTAGTCCCAGGTATTTTTTAATAGCTTTATACCTTTAAATTTTTTTTTATAAGTATTGTTGTTTTTTTAATATACATTATTGATTTATTTCTTTAGATGTTATTTTTTTTATTGATTAATATAATTAGTTACATCTTCTTTATACAATTGAAATTTAATTTTTTTTTTTAAATCAATTTTAATATTTTCACTTTGTTCATTAGCATTAATAGTTAATAAAAAGTTTATTTCAAATTATTTCCCTTTTTTTAAAAATTCAAATAACAAGCAAATCAACTTAGAAAATTGTCTTAATTACGAAAATAGATACATTAGATCCTTTAATGAAAACTCTAAACTTATTGAGCATTGTATTAAAAAGCATGTTTTAAAAAAATAAAGGGTTTAATTAATAATTAATAATTAATATCAAATTTTCATTAAATAAAGTATTTCTAATTCTTGCCTCGAATCTGATATTTTTTTCTTAAGAAATATTAAGTCTTCTAAATTCATTTTTGATTCTCTTATCATTTCCTCTGCTTGTTCAATCGCATGTTCAATATTTTTTATTTTTTTGTCTCTTATTGAGGGATTCTCCTTACATAGTCTTTTTGTTGATTCGTCTAACATTTTTTTATTATTAAATGATTTTATTCAACATTGTATATCTAAATTGTGTAATATAAATAATAAGAACCTTAACCTTATCTCCCTTTCTTTTACGGAGGGATTTTTTTTTGGTAAGATTATTATAAAAATTTAGAAAATTGGAAGAAAAAGAAACGAATTCAGATCAAAATGAATCATTTGTATCGGAAGATGATATTGATCAAATAGAGAAACAAGAAATAAAGGAGATTTCTCAAATTCAGGATCGGACTGATAATCTTAAGGATAACTCTTCTGATGTTGCTGAAAAGTCGAAAACAAAAGTAATTTCAAAAAATGATACGCTATTCAAAAGGGTTTTAGAGAATGGTTTTGATGGTATAACTACGAATCCAAACTATAAATTACTAGCATTACTTATCATACTCTTAATAAATTTATCTTTATTTTTTCTCGTAGGAAATTTGGGTAAGAATTTTCTTCGTAATTCTGGGATATTGGGTTAAGAGTTTAATTTTTTATCTTTATTAAGCCCCTTCTTTTTTAAATTTCTCCAATTTTCACTTTCTAACTTCAAGGGTTCACTTATGTCCATAGATCCGTGTATTGGGCAATAATATGTCATTATTAACCATGTTCTATCATTAGTCATTAATTAATATTTAAAGTATTAAATTTGTACAATCAAAATATAAAATCATTCAATTTTTTAATATTATTTTTTTATTTCGTTAACAATTAGAATTAAAAAGTTCATTTATGTGATAATTTCTTCTTTAATAATTAAAATATTTTGGAAAATAAAGAACCAGAAAATCCAGTATTCTATCTATCCAAATTGATTAAAAAATTAGATATTCAAAAACGTAATGGATTAATAGCTTTATTAATAGTAAATTTAATTGTGATACTACTATTAAGGTCTTTTCTTACATCTTCTGGACTACTTACCTCTTAAATAAAATAAAACAAATATGAATTTAAGAAGCACTTTCAAATTGTTTAGCAAGTCTAAATGCCTTTCTTATTATTAAGAAGATTCCATAACCTCCAGCTAATAAAGGAAGAATAATAAGAGGATTAGGAGAATAGTCATTATAATTTTTTACACCTTCTACATATTCATAACCAGAACATTTTAGAAAAAGGAAACTAAAGAATGTAATGCTCCAGCCTATTATTGATAATAGGCCACCTTTCTTGTCGCCTTCATAAAATCTATCTAATCCTAATCCCCACCCTCCTACTAGAAATATTCCTCTAACTAATGCATTTTTTTCTTTTTCTTTAAACATAATTAATATTTTTTTTTAATTTAACCTAATTCTTTTGCTTTTGCGAATTTTTAATATAAATGTCAGATATAAACTAAAAATGATATTTAAGATTTCGTATAAATAAAAATTGAACCATAAATATCGCTAACAACTCTAAAATCTTCGTCTATAAATTTTATAGAAACTTCACAACTAGGAGACGTTTTATTCCAAGGCAACTTATCCCAAATCTCTTTTACAGGGTACCAACGATCCATAAGTATGCTACTAAAAAATGGAATTTTGTTTAAACCCTCTAATTCTGAAACTTTTGTTTTTATGAGATTCATTCTTAGATCGTTTTTTTCCAGATATAAATTATTAGCAAATGTTGTCACTTTTCCACCAAATGTGGGAAAAAGTTTAAACCAACCAATAATAGGTATTGTTGTTAAGCCAAAAATGGTAGTGTCAAAAGTAGATATAAAAGTATCACCTTGAAAATCAATAAATTGTTGAATTCTACCAATAGTAGATAAGCCAAATGAACTAACTTGTAATTGGTGAAGTTTAAAAAATAAATCACTTTTAAATTTACTATCCAGTGCTTTTTCTATAGCTAGGAAAAAGGGGGAGCTTCTGAATAACTCAACATCAGAAAAAATTAACTCCCATTCCCCCTCTAATTTCTCTTTTGTTAATGATTCACTTCTTTCATATAGTTTATCCAATAGATGATAAATTTCAGTTAACTTCTCTTGGTATACAGGAGCAATTAATTTATTAAGTCTTTGACCTCGATCAGTGATTGCTGCAATCTTCAATATTTCTTTTTTAATAAGCTCTTTATCTTCCATATTCAATATTTACTATAAATATAATAGTAAAATTTTTTTTGAAAATTTTAATTCTAATTATTAAGGTATATTATTTGTCTTTTTTTATAGGTCAATATTCACCCCAGCGATTTCCAATTTCGAACCCCCATGAGTTTGTTAATTTAATTACGTCTTTATGACTTTTGCATTCAATTAATTCTGCTTTTTTATTTGGGCATTTATTTATAAGTTTTACCAAAAGATTTAATTGTTCAATCTTATTTATAAATTTATCAAAATCTTTTTTGGACATTTTTATTGAGAATCTCTCTTATCATAAGTAAAGATGTAATAAATTAGCCATGCTACTCCAATAATAAGAATTGCTATTAATAAATTTACTGTCCATACAACTTCAAACATATTTAATAATTAAGGATTTATCAATTTATTTATATGTTAGTTTTATATAAGATATTTGTTAACATTTTGATTGTCTGAATTTATAATATATGTATTATTTTAAATAAACTTTATGGGGGAAGCTAAAAGAAGAAAAAAACTTGGTATTCCACCTAGAGAAAAAAAAATGAGTAAAGAAAAATCGATCAATGGAAATTTTTTAAGTAAATCTTTAAGAAAATATCCATATTTACCATACATTATTGGATTCTCTGTCCTAATAATACTGATAATTGATCTTATTAATTACTATAAATAATTTAATTAGGATTTATAAATATTTTGATGAATTTTAGCTACTAGCAATTAATGCATTTTTTTTAGAATTTATTTTTATGTACAACAAACTTTCTTAATATAAACTTTAATTTGAAAAAATGGTAGTAAAATAACAAAAATTTTAATTTAAATAGGGTTTATAAGATAATTTAACCACAATTATAAAATTAATTTTCCATAATAAAAATACAAATAAATATTACTAATGAAAAGATTCTTTTCTAGAGCTAAGCTTCTATTATTAACTACCTTATTGAGCTTTAATTTATTACCTATAAATGCAGGTGGATGCTCATCTCATATAGATAAAAAGAGTGATCAGGAATGTTTAATTAATGACGAAAAGTGTAAAGAATTAAATTCTGACAAAAGCCTTAGCAAATTGGACGCCTAAATGTTTGAGAATCTCAGTACCGCATTAATTCAGGCCTTAGGATTTTTTGGAGTATTCGGTTTTTTTGTATTTCAATTAATCAGAGATAAGAATAAAGAACCTTCAGCAAGAACTAAAAATGTGAAAAATCTTGCAAAAATTGATGATAAATTAAATACACCCAAAAATAGATTTTTTAGAAAAAAAGACAAAATTGTAGAAGTAACTGAAACTAAGAAAAAAAGATGGTTTGGTCGATAATTTGTAGATAAGAAATTTTTTCACTAAACTTTAATATTCGTTTTTAACCAAGAAATATATATTTTTCAGAGGGTAAATTTTATTTATTTTCTTGGAGAAATGTAAATATTAATAATATGAAATTTTTTTTATGCAATAATAACAAAAAATTTTTTCTTATGGACAAAAAAGGATATACAACTGAAAGCGGAGGCAGACAAAATGGATTTGCTATAGAGCCAGAAATTAATGTAATTTCAAAAAAAGAATCTAATAAATCAATACTATTATTTTCTATCTCTCTTTTAATTTTTCTTATAGGTTCTTTTTACTACCTTAAATAGTCCAAAACTTAAGAAATAATTCGTATATGAATTAATA
>MDTD01022466.1_pt1 | contig 11333 bp, 9 predicted proteins | sample 811221 | NCBI WGS metagenome assembly MDTD01 (sample SAMN05326646, study PRJNA326480) | marine metagenome | isolation source: seawater | place: Pacific Ocean: South West | collected 2011
AAAAAATTACCCCAAAAATTAAAGCCGTTATTAAATGGTAAATTAAATTTCCCTCGAAACTCAGCAACCCAAAGCCTATTCCAGTATTCCATACTAAGTTTAAATTTAAAAAATCGTTTATAAAATAAGTACTATTGTCACTAAAATTATTTAAAATTTGAACTTTTGAATATCTGTCTATAAAAAAAATAATCAATACAATAAACAATAAATAAAAATTGTTTGCTTTAAAAATTTTATTTTTTATTTCATTTAAATTTATCAGAATTTTAACCTCCTATTTTATCGGACTACACCTGTTACATTTAGTTTCTAAAATTTTCCAACATCTTTCACATTTTTTTCCATTAGCTTTGATGACTCCAACTTTAATTTCATCATTATCTGATAGTTCTTTTTCGGCTTTTGATACAATGAAATATTCCGCTAAATCTAAGTCTTTTAATAATATAAATTTTTCTTCATTAACACTCAATTTAACTTGAGCCTCTAAACTAGAACCAATTTCTTTACTACTTCTTTTTTCTTCTAAAGCTATATTTGCTACCTGTTTGATCTTAAATAACTCAGTCCATTTTTTGTTTAATTCATCATTTCTCCAATTTTTAGGAATTTTAACAAAATAATTCTCATGAATGCTTTCATCATTTTTATTTATTAAACTATATATTTCTTCTGTTGTAAAAACTAAGATCGGTGCGAACCATTTTAACAAACTTTCTAAAATTATATTTAATACAATTATGCAATTTTTTCTTTTTTTTGAATTTAAACTATCGCAATAAAGAGTGTCTTTTCGTATATCAAAATAAAAAGAAGATAGATCTGAAGTGCAGAAATTTAATAGATCTTTATATAATTTATGGAAATTATAATTTTTTAAATTTTCACTGACTGACATACCTATAACAAATAACTTATGAAGAATATATTGTTCAAGTTCATCAAATTCATTTATTTTTAATTTTTCAAAGTTTTGCTGTTCAAATTTGTCTTTTAAATTTCCAAGCATATATCGAAAAGTATTTCGAATTTTTCTATAGGATTCTGCGTGTTGTATTAAAATATTTTTGTCAATCCTTAAATCTTCTGAATAATCTGAAGCAGAAGCCCAAGATCTAAGAATATCTGCGCCATATTTTTTTAATATATCATCTGGTGAAATTACATTACCCATTGATTTCGACATTTTCATACCCTTCCCGTCCACAACAAAACCGTGTGAAAGTATACTTTTAAAAGGTGCTTTACCTCTAGTTCCACAAGACTCTAACAAAGAAGAATGAAACCATCCTCTATGTTGATCAGATCCCTCTAAATACATATCTGCAGGCCATTTTAAATCTTTTCTTTTTTCCAAAACAAAGCTGTGTGTCGAGCCACTATCAAACCAAACTTCTACGATGTCGTTAAGTTTCTCGTAATCTTTAACATTATAATCCTCTCCTAGAAAAACTTTAGGATCGTCTGTAAACCAGCAATCAGAACCTTGTTTTTCATAAATCGATGCAATTCTGTCAATTACTTTTTGATCTTTCAAAGGTTCCTTGGTTTTTTTATTAATAAAAATCGGCAAAGGAACTCCCCAAACTCTTTGTCTTGAAACACACCAATCTGGTCTTCCCTCTATCATTGATAGTAATCTTTCCTTTCCCTTTTTGGGATAAAAATTAGTTTCATTTATTGATTTGATTGCTTTTTTTCTAAGATCATTTTTTTGCATTGAAATAAACCATTGTGGTGTAGCTCTATAGATTAGTGGAGCTTTAGATCTCCATGAATGAGGATAACTATGGTTTAATTTGTCATTTTTAAGTAAGCAGTTCTGTTCTTTAAGTTTCTCTATAACTATTTTATCAGCCTTGAAAACATGAGTATTTTCAAAAAAAGGTATTTCTTTTGTATATAATCCTGAGTTATTGACTGTATAAAGTGAAGGTATATTATTTTTTAAACATAAATTAAAATCGTCTGGGCCGTGGCTTGGAGCACAATGAACAATACCTGTGCCTTGTTCAAGATTTACAAATTGAGCATCTAACATGGGGACATCGTAATCAAATTTCATTTTTTTTAATGGATGACTACAAATAGTTTTTTTAAATGCCGAGCCTTTGAACGTTTTGATTTCTTTATAACTTTTAATTTCACATAAGTTAGTAATTTCATTAATTAAATTTTTTGCAACAACTATTCTTTTTTCTTTAAAATATTTAAGATTTTCAATTTCTAAAACTGCGTATTCAATACTGCTATTGAATGCCAAAGCTCTGTTAGCGGGTATAGTCCAAGGTGTGGTCGTCCAAATTATTATGTTTGCGTCTTTTAAAAATTCTTGATCTGTTTTTTTTATTTTAAAAGCAACATAGATTGTATTTGAAGTATGATTTAAATACTCAACCTCTGCATCTGCTAGTGCGGTCTTTTCAACTGTTGACCAAAGAACTGGTTTAAAACCTTGATACAAACTGCCATCTAAAAGAAATTTCCCTAACTCCCTTACTATCTGAGCCTCAGCCTCGTTACTCATAGTTGAATAGTAATTCTCGAAATCGCCAACAACACCCAATCTTTTAAACTCTTTAATATGAACATCGATCCAATTGTTTGCAAATTCCCTACATTCTTGCCTAAAATCTTTGATAGGAACTTCATCTTTATTTTTTTTCTTTTTTTTATATTCTTCTTCAATTTTCCATTCAATTGGAAGACCATGACAATCCCAACCTGGTACGTAAACCGAATCTTTTCCATTCATTTGATGAAAACGGGTGATTATATCTTTAAGGATTTTGTTTAAAGCTGTGCCCATATGTATGTGTCCATTAGCATAGGGTGGACCATCGTGTAGAATAAATTTTTCTTTTCCTTTTGACTTTTTTCTTAATCTTTCAAATATCTTGCTTTCATCCCACCTCTTTAGAATTTCTGGTTCTTTCATCGGTAAACTTGCTTTCATTGAGAAGGCTGTCTTTGGTAATTGTAAAGTTTCTTTTGACATTATATAAATTTTGCTTTTGTTATATCTATTTTTATCTGTTTTTTTAATTCATCAATATTTTTAAATTTCTTTTCATTTCTTAAAAATTTTTTAAAATGAATACTGAGTTCTTTTTTATATAAATTTTTATTAATTCCAAATATATTTACTTCAAGCAAAATATTTTTTCCATTAAAAGTAGGTCTATAGCCGACGTTTGCTATGCCATTTTTAGAAAAAGACCTGTTTTCCACTTTTACAGAATAAACTCCAAGCTTAGGTATTGTGTAGTTATAGATTTTCATATTGCAAGTAGGAAATCCAATTAACCTTCCTCTTTTAAAACCTTTAATTACTATCGATCTTATACACCAAAATTTTCCGAGAAAAGATGAGGCTCTATCTACTTTACCAAGTTTAATCATGTTTCTAATTTTAGTTGAAGATACAACTTTGTTTTTTTTTTTAAATATCTTGGTAACTACTGTCTTATAATTAAATTTTTTCTCGAATTTTATAAGTTTGTTTACATTTCCCTCTCTATTTTTACCAAATCTAAAATTTTTACTAACAAAAATATATCTAGACTTAAATTTTTTAAAAATAACATCTTTAATAAATTTAATATAATTAATTTTAGAAAACTTTTTATCAAATTTCTTTATAACTAAAAAATCTACTTTTTCTTTTTTTAAATTTTCAATTTTTTGACTTAATGAATTTATTCTGTGGTTTTTTATCTTTTTATTAAAGAACATTACCGGGAGGGGCTCAAAAGTTAAAACACCAAAGTAAATCTTATTTTTTTTTGCTTTCTTCTTCGCGTTTTGTAAAGTTTTTTTGTGACCCAAATGTACACCATCGAAATTCCCTATAGCGATTACTGAATTTTTATATTTTTTTTTTATATTAAAATTTTTAAATATTTTCATTACCAAACTAACCTGTTCTGAAAAAAATTTGATCTAACGCCGTATTTCTGTAAAAGATTAGTTAAATCTTTTTCACTGTTAAATTCAGATCTGTGCACGCCGCTTGAAATAAATATTGAGTCCAAATTAAAGTTGTTAGCTCCTTTTATATCCGTTCTTAAATTATCACCTATAACTAAAGTTTTTTCATTTTTTTTTAAACACATGTCATAGATGAAACTATGAGGTTTGCCAAAATAAATAACTTTTCCGCCAATCTCCTCAAAAAGTTTTGCAACGCTACCCGCGCAATATTCTTCTCTGTCACCTTTATGGACTGTTAAGTCAGGATTTGTGCAAATGAATTTTTTTTTAATATGTTCACTCAGCAGTCTTTGATAATACTTAAGATTATCTTTTTTGTCGTCAAACAGTCCTGTACATAAAATAAAGTCACTATCTTCAATTGTAGTTTTATTTTTTTCAAGTCCATTGTAAAGGCTGTTATCCCGATTAGGACCTAAATGAAAAAATTTTTTACCAAATTTTTCTTTTTGGATTGCTTCAAAAGCAGCTTCCCCAGAAGTAATTAGTTCACTTAAAAATTCTTTCTTAATATTTAATTTGATTTTTAAAAAATTAATTACATCTCTACTGGGTCGAGGTGCATTTGATAGAAAAACTACTCTTTTTCCATTTGCGATTAAATTTTCAACTGCTTTTAAAGAGTTTTCAAATGGTTTTACCCCGTCGTGCATTACTCCCCATAAGTCAATTATGAAACAATCGTAAAAAGAGTAAATTTCCTCTAAATGATCAAGTTTTTTCAATTTTTTTAATCCTCAAAACACTTATAAAAAAGTTCTAAAAATATAGCAATATAAGGCTTTTTTAGTTTTTTTGGCAAATACACTTGAAATTTCCACAAAATATACCATATCAGACCTACAATAAATATTACAGGAGATTTTATGAAATTTAGACCATTACACGATCGAGTTCTAATTAAGGTATTAGATAGTGAGGAGAAAACAGCAGGTGGGATAATTATTCCAGACACAGCAAAGGAGAAACCGCAAGAGGGCGAAATTGTGGCTGTTGGGCCCGGGACAAAAAATGATCAAGGAAAAATTTCTCCCTTAGATGTAAAAATTGGAGATATTGTGCTATTTGGAAAATGGTCAGGCACTGAAGTTAAAATAGATGGGAAAGAGTACAGCATTATGAAAGAGTCAGATATAATGGGAATTTCTAAAGCAAAAAAATAAATTTAAAAAAAAGGAGTTAAGATGGCTAAAATAATTAAATTTGATACAGAAGCAAGAACAAAAATGCTTAAAGGAGTTAATACTCTAGCTAACGCAGTAAGAGTGACTTTGGGACCAAAAGGTCGGAACGTAGTAATGGATAAATCGTATGGAGCTCCGAGAACAACCAAAGATGGCGTTTCGGTTGCGAAAGAAATTGAACTAGAGGATAAGTTCGAAAATATGGGTGCACAAATGGTAAAAGAAGTCGCAAGCAAAACTAATGACAATGCTGGTGATGGTACCACAACTGCAACAATATTAGCTCAAGCTATTGTAAATGAGGGATTAAAATATGTTACAGCTGGAATGAATCCAATGGATATCAAAAGAGGAATTGATAAAGCTGTAGAGCATGTAATTGAAAAAATAAAAACTTCATCAAAAAAGGTAAAAGCTAATGAGGAAGTTGCACAAGTTGGAACAATTTCTGCGAACGGTGAAAAATCTATAGGCGATATGATCTCAAAAGCTATGCAAAAAGTTGGTAATGAAGGCGTCATAACTGTAGAAGAGGCTAAAGGTGTTGAGACCGAGCTTGACGTAGTTGAAGGAATGCAGTTTGATAGAGGGTATTTATCTCCCTATTTTGTCACAAATACAGAAAAGATGATTACTGAACTAGAGAGCCCCTTAGTGCTATTAGTAGAGAAAAAACTCACAAATCTTCAACCGATGGTTCCACTTTTGGAGTCTGTAGTTCAAGCTAATAGATCATTAATGATAATATCAGAGGATGTCGAGGGTGAAGCCTTAGCAACATTAGTTGTAAATAAATTAAGAGGTGGATTAAAAGTTGTAGCTGTGAAAGCTCCAGGATTTGGAGATAGAAGAAAAGCTATGCTTGAAGACATAGCAATATTAACTGGTGGGCAAGTAATCTCAGAGGATTTAGGTGTTAAATTGGAAAATGTGAAAATAAACGATTTAGGATCATGCAAGAAAGTAAAAATTGATAAAGAGAATAGTACCATCGTTGCTGGCGAAGGAAAGAAGAGCGATATCGAAGCAAGGTGCAATCAAATTAGATCTGAAATAAGCGAAACGACCTCTGATTATGATAAAGAAAAACTTCAAGAGAGATTAGCAAAATTAGCTGGTGGTGTCGCAGTTATAAAAGTCGGTGGAGCTACTGAAGTAGAGGTAAAGGAACGTAAGGACAGAGTAGAAGACGCATTGAATGCAACAAGAGCGGCCGTTGAGGAAGGTGTAGTAATAGGAGGTGGTTGCGCATTACTTTACTCAGCTCAAGATTTAGATAATTTAAAATTGAAAGATGATGATCAAAAAGCAGGTGTGGAAATTGTGAAAAAAGCTTTACAAGCTCCAATTAGACAAATCGCTTCTAACGCTGGTGTTGATGGGTCAGTTGTAGTTGGAAAACTTCTAGAAGGAAAAAAGTCAAATCAAGGATATGATGCGCAAAATGAAAATTATGTAGATATGTTTTCCAAAGGAATTATAGACCCAACTAAAGTTGTTAGATCTGCTTTACAAGACGCCGCTTCAATTGCTGGATTGTTAATTACAACAGAAGCTATGATTGCTGACAAACCAGAAGAGAAAGATTCTACACCACCGATGCCCCCAATGGGAGGTGGAATGGGTGGAATGGGTGGAATGGGAATGTAATAATTTTAGGCCCATAATACCTTAAAATATAAATTAAACCAAATAACAACCCTCGAAACAAATGTTTCGAGGGTTTTTTTTTACCTATTTGATATAAATAAAAAATGATAAAAAAGTATTTTTCCCCTATATCACTTTTATTCTCTTTATTATTATTGATTGTTATTTTTTATAGATCAGAAATTCAATGGAATGGTAACTTACGTGATCATTATTCAAAATATTATTTACTTAGTTTTTTCTTAATTTCTTTTTCCATATTTAGTTTTTTCTTAAATGAAAATGTAAAATTATATTTATCAATTATAACTATTAGTATTTTAGTATCATTATATTTATTTGAAGGTTATCTTAATTTTAAATCCACAAATTTAAGCAAAAAGTATGATAAATTTGAGAAAGAAACCGGAAAAAAATTTGATAAAAGAACCTTTATAGAAGCATTTAAAGATGAATTGCAGAATAACCCAGAATTGATTTCTCCAACTCTTCCATTTATGTTTTTAAATGATGAAAATTTAAAAACATTTCCTTTGTCGGGACAATCAAATTCAGAAAATTTATATTGTAATGAAAACGGTTTTTACAGCAAGTTTTCGACTGACAGATACGGTTTTAATAATCCTGATGAAGTATGGTTAGCAAAAGAAGTTGAATATGTAATTATAGGAGATAGTTACGCTTATGGTAACTGTGTAAATAGACCAGATGATATTAGCTCTGTTATAAGAGAAAGAACAAGAAAAAATTCAATAAACCTCGGGCAAAGTGGTAGTGGTCCGCTTATAGAATTAGCTATACTTAAAGAATATTTACCAAAAAATGTAGATAAGGTAGTTTGGCTTTATTATGAGGGAAATGATTTAGGTGACTTAAAAGTTGAATTAAAAAACGCAATATTAAAAAAATATCTTTTAGATAAAAATTTTAACCAAAAACTTATAGATAAACAAGATTTAATAAATTCCTTAGTCAAAAATAAATTCATCGAGAATTACAATAATAGAGAAAAAAAAACTTCTTTAATTAGTTATTTAAGAAAGTTTATTGTTTTAACAAATTTAAGGAGGACTTTTATTCCTGTGAGTATTAAAGTTCCATCAGAATTTAAAGAAATTATGTCACTCGCTAAAGAGTTTTGTGATAAAAATAATACTGAGCTTATTTTTGTTTATATTCCTGAGTTTTCAAGATTGAAAAATGAGAATTTTGACAACAAAAATTATAATAAAATTAAATCTATTATCACTGGTCTCAATATCGACTTTATTGATCTTAATAAAATATTGATTAGAGAAAGAAATGATCCAAAAAGATTTTGGCCTTTAATTGGAGGAGGTAGTCATTTTAATGATAAGGGATATTTCGAAGTAGCAAAGATTATATTGAATTTCAAAAATTAAAATGAATTTAGAAAACTTTTTTTAAATTTTTTTTTGCTTTTGAAAATAAAAGACATGCAAATGACTCTAAAATTATTCCATCTTTAAGCATGCGTAAATTATTATCTTTCAAAGTTTTTCCCGTTGAAGTTATATCTGTAATAATTTCGGATGAACCTATAAAAGGATACGTTTCAGTAGCACCTAGACTTGGTATGATCTTATATTGCGTAACTCCCTTTGAAATTAAAAAATCATTAGTTAAATTCGGATATTTGGTTGCAACTCTTAACCTTCTATTTTTTTTAAATCTTAAATCAAATGAAACTTCTTCAAGATCTGCGACTGTTTGAACATCTATCCAGTCGTCTGGTACTGCTATAACTAAATTAGCATTACCAAAGTCGAGTTTTCGTTTAATTATTATTTTATTGCGCAGATTTTTATCAGACTCATTGAGAAGGTCTAAACCTGAAATACCTATGTCTAAAGTGCCGTCACCTAATCGTTGAATAATTTCTTTTGCATGTAGAAAAATTACTTTAATATTTGCTCTATTTTCAATACTTCCAAAATAATTTCTCTCTTTTTTATTCTGTAAAATTTTTAAACCAGAATTGTCAAAAAAAGATATTGATTTGTCTTTCAATCTTCCTTTGCTGGGTAATCCAATAGTAATTAAGTCTTTCATATATTTTTTAGATTTATTGCTGCACCAACAGCGGCGATATCTTTTTTGGCTCCTAAACTTCTAAGTAAATCGTCATAACGACCGCCTCGTGCAATTTCTTTATTTCCAGAAAATACTTCAAACACGATTCCAGTATAATATTCTAAGTCTCTGCCAAAATTAGTAATAAAGATTACATCTTGTTTAAGTTTTTTTAAATTTTGAATAGATCTAAAATCTTGGAAAGCACTTTTTTTAAGATTATTCTTTTTTCTAAAACTTTCTAATTTTTCATCAACGTTCAAAAGTTTGCAATTAATCTTTAAGAAAGATTTAATAATTTTTACTATCTTTTTGCCATCAGTGAATGATCTGGGATCTTTTAACTTTTTATTAAAACGTATTAAAATTTCCGATATTGATCTACCAGCAATTACTTTTTTCAAATCCATTTTTTGCATTTGATGGAATCTTTTTTTATCTATATCGAAAGTGACAGGGTCGATATCAGTGTTTTTTTCAAGTCGCTTTAAAAGTTCTGCGAAATAACTTGGTCTCCAAAAATGTCTAATAAGTCTTAATTTCCATCTTTCGGGTATATCAAGTGAATTTATTAAGCTATTAAATAAACTTATATCCCCAACTTTCACCTGAATTTTTTTACTTTTAATTTTTTTTGCTGAGGTCAAAATTGTACTAATAATCTTAAAATCGTCTTGAACTTGATTCTTTGAACCTAAAATTTCAATTCCTAACTGATCGTTTATAAAGGTAGAGCTTTTATTGCTAGATCTTCTATAAGCTTGCCCTGAATAATAAATTTTTGAATAGGTCTTTTTTTTAAGATAACTTATGCATGATGCGACGGTTAGATCTGGCCTTAAACACATGATTTTTCCATCCTCTCTTTCAAAAGAGAGCATGGAATTTCTAAATTTTTCTCCAGATCTCTCAATGATGTACTCCGAGTCCAAGAGCACATCGGGTTCAGATAGAACGAAGCCGTTGCTCTTAAAAATTTTGATTATTGTTTTAGATAATTTTTTTGATTTCATTTACCAATTCTTTAATTTTAATTGATTTTTCAACTCCACTGCTAAGGTTTTTGAAAGTAAGTTTTCCTAACTTAATTTCGTCCTCACCGTAAAAAATAACAGCTGGAGATTTGATCTTATTTGCATACTCCATTTGTTTTTTTAATTTACTTTCTCCAGGATATATTTCGGCACTAATACCAGCTTTTCTTAATATCGTTTGTAAATTAATATATTCCTTCATTAAGTTTTTATCAAAAACACAGATAATCGTTGGTTTATTTTGTTTTATTTTAAATTCTTTTTTTTGTATGACGGCGTAAACTAATCTATCTAAACCTATTGATATACCAGTAGCGGGAGCATCAAAATTTCCAAAATTTTTTACTAAGTTATCATATCTTCCTCCGCCACCTATGGAGCCAAATTGAATTACTTTTCCTTTATTATTTTTTACATCAAATTTTAAATTCACTTCAAAAATTGCTCCTGTGTAATATTCAAGTCCTCTTATAATTGATGGATCAAATTCAAAATTACTAAAATTATAATCTTTAAATATTTTTAAAATTTCCACCAAGTCTTCCGTCTCAGGTGACTTTTTTCTTAACTCTTTTTCAATTATTTCTACGCTTTTTGGACTTAAATTTGCTCCTTTGGTAAAATCTCCAGATTTGTCTTTTCTCCCCGCGCCGAGCAACTGTTTAACTTCGGCCCATCCCAGTCTATCGATTTTATCTAATGCTCTTAAAACTGTAAGTCTTTTTTGGCTGTCATTTAAATTTATCTTTTTAAATAATCTTTCTGTTATTTTTCTTGATGAAATTTTAACAACATATTCAGATTTGCTTAAACCGCATTTTTCTAAGATCTCTGAAGTCATTACACATAACTCTGCATCTGCTTGTAAACTTTTTGTTCCAACATAATCAGCATCAAACTGTAAAAACTCTCTAAACCGACCTGGCCCCGGTTTTTCATTTCGCCATACTGTCCCTAATTGATATCTTTTAAAAGGTTTGGGAATTTCTAAATAGTTTTTTGCAACATACCTAGCAAGTGGTGCCGTGAGGTCATATCTTAAAGACAACCATTTGTTTTCATCTAAAAATGAAAAAACACCCCCATCTGGTCTATCTTTATCTGGTAAAAATTTTCCAATACTTTCGGTATACTCAAAACTTGGTGTTTCGAGATATTGAAAACCGTACCTAACCATAACTTCCTTGATATTAGAAATTATAAAATCTCGCACGAGCAATTCTTTTTCTTGCCTATCAACGAACCCTAACGGAAGATCTTTGGAAGGGTTGTTTTTTTTTTCTTTTGTCATTTTTTTGGTACAGCAGGGTGGATTCGAACCACCGACCCCTAGTTCCACAAACTAGTGCTCTAACCAACTGAGCTACTGCTGCAT
>MDTD01129150.1_pt1 | contig 11333 bp, 18 predicted proteins | sample 811221 | NCBI WGS metagenome assembly MDTD01 (sample SAMN05326646, study PRJNA326480) | marine metagenome | isolation source: seawater | place: Pacific Ocean: South West | collected 2011
GGAAAGAAGAATCGAAGGAAGTGTGGTAAAGATCATCAAATGAAATGTAATAATAATAAATTGTAATAATTCCTAATGATTTCTAAGGAAAATTTTTTTATGTCACATCACTCAGGTAACGAATTAATTTGAAAACTTATAACTATGATATAAAACGTAACAATGGATCAAATTTTGAAAGGTTTGGCAAAGGAAAAAAAAAATCCCTACCATCCAATTGATGCGTATCCTGGAACCGTGTTTTCTCGTACTGAAACAAGGTTAAAATTATTGAGTCCGCTCATTGAATTTCAATTGGATAAGGGTCTCTGTATTATTCTACATAATAAAGGTAGAATTAAAGAAGTTATAGAGAAACATGAATTTAGATATTACCTGAATTATGTAATTATACCAAGTATAGGTAAGTATCGTAACTCACTTCAAAAGGATTGTGAAGATATGGAAAATTATGTTAACGGCAATATTCATAGAGATGATTTTAAAGAATTTATGAATACAAGGGATCCAGACATTAATATTGATAATGTAAAACATTTTCTAAAATATCTACAAAAGCACAGACTGGTGAGAGATTATTGTTATCATAAACATACACAAGTAAGAAATACTATAAACAAAATAGATAAAGTAATCAAAGATCTAATACATTTTGATGGAACATTAGATGAATCTTTACAAAAGATACAGGATTATCTACAAACAATAAAATTTGCAGGGCTCAAGATGATATACCTAAATAATAATGTAATGGTTTAAAACTAATAAACTATGATACAAGAGAAGTAAAGACTATGCCTAATAAAAAAGGTGGTAAAAACTACAAAAAAGGAAAAAAAGGAATTCCCTTGCGTAAAGAACTTGTCATACGAGAATCAATTGAAGAAGAAGACTATGCGTTTGTAACTCGGAAATTGGGAAATGGACGGTTTCATCTCACATGTCAAGACAATCGTGAACGTATGGGTATCATTAGTGGGAAAATGAGAAAACGAGTGTGGATTGATGTTCAAGATTGTGTGTTGATTGCAAAATGGGAATTCCAAGATGAAAAATGCAATATCATTCATAAATATGATGCCAATGAAGTGGATCGATTACAAACTATGGGAGAACTGGATTCCACCTTTGTCAACCAAAATCGATTGGATTCTGGATTTGAAGATACAGGCTACAATCCCTTTGATGTAAGTTCATCCGATGAAGAAGATATCCAACCAACGGAAACCGATGAAGTGAATCTGGATGAAATTTAACGATTAGGGAGACACATCTGTAGATCCGGTTGACATTTGTTTTTGAATTATCGTTTCCACAACTGTAGGTGAATTCATCCCTTGAATATCTAGGTTGATATTTTTTTGAATCGTTTCTAAATCTACCGTTTGTTTTTTGTCCATTGTATGTTTTTTCCGAACTCGTTTCATTTTCGGGGTTCGATTTGTTTTTTTATGTTTGTATTTGCTTTGTTTCGCATTCAATTGCTTCAAATCAATGAATTCATTCATATATTTTGAACGAGGACTTTTGTTTTCTTCATAGTAGATATCATGATTGATATTGTGTGCGTTTGTAAATGTTTTGACAATCGAAGGTTGATCAATATCTAAATTAGTAGATGCCCAATAACGAAACGATGTCAATATCTTCGTAGGTATTTTGGGAGACGAATATACAATGTTTTCATATTTGTCAATTGATGATAAAACATATTTGGGTACAATTTGTCGGTCATCCACGGGTAATCGTAACTGATACTCGAGTTCTCGACAAAAACTATCAAAATCAGAACAAGATTTGTTGTGATTTTCTGATTTTTCCGGTAATTTCATTTTTTTGTGAATACCCGTCAACGATGCTACCATCAAATGTCCTATCCCTGAAACTAATGCCACCAAATGAGGTTTCATCAAATTGACTTCGGAAAAGACAATCGTAAATGAACTCAAAAAAAAAGACAAAGCCATATTGTAATAAATGAATCGATACGACAAATTTTTGTAAAAGTGAGATGACTTTTCATGCATGTATCGATAACATTGAGCTCGTTCACATATACAGGCGATGATATCCGTATATTCTTGACTCCAATGTTTTTCATTGGTTTTGTCTTTTAATCGTTCTAATATGATTGACAAATCTTCAGGTGTGATCAAATTATGTTCATACAAATTCAACATATGTTTGATGATACTATGGTAGTTTGAACTATCACTCGAGATGTCACTACGGGTATCACAATCTTCGGTGGAAGGTTGTTTGACTCGATTCCGTTCATCGGAAGAACTGGACATCGTTAATTTGAAATTCTATTGTATAAAATATAAAAAACCATTGACAATGAAGTGCATTGTTTGTCAAAAACCGAATTCTCAATGGATGTTATACAAAAAAACGACAGCTACTTACAGTATCTGTTCCTATTTGTGTTACAAACAACATGGACCCGTACCTATGAAATACGTGACAAATATTCACGAGTTTGTTAAAGATCCTCTACCCTTTGTCGATTGGAACGATATACTCGGAACCAAACATACTTTTTCAATTAAAGATGAAATCGAATTGTCTCATATGACAGAAAGTCAAAGGCAATCCTACTACCAAAGATTGCAAGATGAAAAAGACTATGCTCTAGATTCGGAATCAGAATCAGAATAAATTAGATTATATTTCTCTTTGTATTTGTCCCGTTTTCGATAATAATCACGATTCACGATCGATTGAATTGTTTTTTTCACAAAAAAGAACCATCGTTCCGCTATCAAGGTTTTCCAAACAACATTCGATTGGTTTGACATTTGAAACAGTAAATGAAACATACCATAGGTTAAAGGAGTTCTCAAAAATGTATTGAGTTTGACTTGTTTGTATTTAACATAGTTGCGTAAAAAGCCCAAAAAGGGTGTGAGTAAATATAAATAGAGTATCATTATACTATAGATTATTTTTTTATCGTAATCGTAAAACTAAATGTAAGGTAGATTCTTTTTGTATATTGTAATCTTGTAAGGTTCGTCCATCTTCCAATTGTTTCCCAGCAAAAATCAATCGTTGTTGATCCGGGGGAATTCCTTCTTTGTCTTGTATCTTTGTTTTGACACTTTCAATTGTGTCTGAACTTTCCACCTCTAATGTAATCGTTTTTCCAGTCAATGTCTTCACAAAAATTTGCATCTACTATAAAGACAATATAAAAAAAATCAATCAAAATACAAAGTCACTGGATTACGAAAGATATTCAATCCTTTGTAAGATGATTTTGACAACTCTTTTCTTTTCTTCAGATTAGTTTTTTTCTTGTTATGATTTAACATACTTTGATTCATGTCTTTGTCTATGATATCATAATGTTTGTGAATATAGTCAACAATGTTGTGGGTAATCGCCCATTGAAAGAAATTCAATTGTCCCATAGTTGTCACAATCGTTTGATCTCCATTCACTATTTCGATTCGTTCTCTGCGACAAAAAGGATCAAAATATCGTTTGGAATAAGATTTCAATTGTGATTTGTAAGATGTAAATACATTGAATTGTATCTTTTTGTCATTCGACAAGATATCATAAACAATGTTGTTTTTTTTGGAGTAATTTGTGACAAACCAATCTACCACTCTTAATGATATCTTGGGGTTCATAGATACATCATACAAGGTTTGAAAGTTTTGTTTATCTTTGTAATACGTTTGTAATTTTTCATATAAGATGTGAGTTTTGTCTACAAAATCCATATACCGACACATAGTAAGATTATTTTAAATATATATAATATAGACAATGAATTATCCAGTCATTGGATTCATCTGTTTCATCTTACTACTCAGTTTTGTTTTGTACAAAACAAACACGGAAGAACCCTATGATACAAAACAAGCCTTACAACGTATCCTACCCGATCGAGTGAAACCCTTATTCAAACATACACACTATATTAATTTAGAACATAGAGTGGATCGTAAACGTATCACAGAACGGGAATTACACAAACTAGGAATAGACACATTTGAAAGATTCAATGCACTGACAGGGGAGAATGGTCATATTGGATGTTCACGAAGTCATCTGGCTATACTAAAACAAGCCAAACAAATGGAATTACCGTATGTCACAATTGTAGAAGATGATATTTATTTCAAACGTCCACAACAAACCATAGATAAATTAGACTCGATCCAGAAATCAAATCATCCGTGGGATGTGATTATATTAGGAGGTGTAGGTGGAGAAAGAACACCTTTAGATTCCTCTTGTTCTCAAGCAAAAGGAGTTTCCAGTACAACCGGATACATTGTTCACGGGTCCTATCTAGATACGTTAATTGATCATTGGGAACAAGGATTAAAAAAATTAGAAGCAGATCCAGACAAACATCCTATGTATGCGTTAGATCAAACATGGAAACAACTCCAAGACAAAGATCAGTTTTTAATTGTATCAGGATCAGATGTGGTTCAACGGTCTGATTTTTCTGATATTCAAGGAGGTTTCATTGATTGGACAAATTACTTTTAAAAAAAAATCTAGTGAATAGTATAGAGATGACACATTTAAGCACGTACAAATCAATTGGAGCCATGATATTTTATTCCTTGTTGACATTCTTTCTGGGACCACTTCTCACAAGACCGTTTCTAAAAAATCATCCCGACCAATGTGTGTTTGGATTTCTGTTTGGATTCACAATCAGTATCTTTTTCTGGATGAAATTTAGACTTACTTTACTGAAATAACTTTTTTTTCTCTTTTTTTTTCTAGTCTATTATATAGATGAAGATAAGTGGAAGTGAAGTGATATTGATTGTGGTTTTAGTATTGATAGGATTCGTTTTGTACACACAAACAGGTGGGACAATGAAAACAACTAGCATCAAGAAAGTTGGCGGGAAACATGTTCAAGAAAAATATAGTTCTGAACATGATTATTTTCAAGCAAACAAGAATTGGAAACAAGAATATAAGTGTTTTAATACCACTGATTGCCAAAACGTTGAGGCAAAATATGGTATAAATCCTTATACATTAAGTTGTGGGTTGTGGATGTCTAAGACTGAGGCCGACAAGTTCACATCCAACTATGATTGGAACATTCCAATTAAAATATATGATGGTGATACTTCCAGTGTGCAGGTTCTTGATGGGATATGCAGGAAACAAGGCTTTACTGATTATTAAATAACCTATTTTTTGTAATTATCTCTTTTTTTTTCTAGTCTATTATATATAGATGAAGATAAGTGAAAGTGAAGTGATGTTTGTTGTAGCTTGTATATTGATCGCATTAGGTTTGTATTTTCTATACTTTGTGTATCGTATGTATACGGGTTTCAGACGGTTGGCCACAGAAGATAAAGTGAAAAAAGTTGGCGGGAAACACGAATTTTATAACAACATAGCTGATTACAATGATAAGATTAATCGTTTTAAAAAAACGCTTAATGCTCAAACTAAAACTTATGAAGAAATTCCACCTTTATTACCCAAAATTAGTGAAAACTATAGCATTACTTTTATGAACAACGACCAAAAATACATGCATGGGGAAAGTTTCGGGACTTTACCGTCGGGTCGTCCGGATGAATCTGGTTTTGGAAATTGTGTAACAGATGAAGATTGTGAGTATGTTTGTAATAATTATAAAGGGGGACCTATGTATTGTGGATATCTCATCGATCCAGCTGAAAAAGAATACTGGGAGGGTATTGGTTTAAAAGTAAATGATAACAATATGATAGTAGATGGTATATGTAGATTAACTCATAATAGAATATATTCCCAACATCGCGATAATTCAGGTGAAATAGACAAAAATTGTAAATTACCAACAAAACTAAACTAAACTTCACTTCATTTTGAAGGAATGACGGTGCCACGGTGTCAATCCATAGGTTTATTCCTATTAAAATATATGATGGTGATACTTCCAGAGTACAGGTTCTTGATGGGATATGCAGGAAACAAGGCAGTACTGATTATTAAATAACCAATTTTTTGTAATTATCTCTTTTTTCTCTTTTTTCTATTCTATTATATATAGATGAAGATAAGTGGAAGTGAAGTTATGTTTGTTGTAGCTTGTATATTGATCGCATTAGGTTTGTATTTTCTATACTTTGTGTATCTTATGTATACGGGTTTCAGACGATTAGATAATGAAAGGGATGCAAAGATATCCGAAGAAAAACATGTTCAAGGTGTAACGGAAGATAAACCAACCCAGACTTGTGAAGATGTATTAGAAGAAAAATGTACAAAACCAGAATATGATACTGGTATAAGAGGTTGCCGTATATGCGCTGCCAATAATCAATCGGCTATTAGGGAAGCAAGATGTACAACATCTGATCAGATAAACGATTGGTGTAACAAAAATTTTTCTTGTGATCAATATCAATGTACTAACCCCAATGATATAAAATTACTAGGTAAAACATGTGACGAGGCTTGTACTGAAGACGATTGTTGTGCCGATCCAAACGATCCAGAAAATGATGAAAACTTAAGGAACTATTGTTTCACGGGTGATCCAAACACAAATCAAAATTTAAAAGACATTTGCATCAAAAATGTACCTGACTCGTATTGTAAAAATAAGAATGTTACTTGGAATGATTGTAAAGATAATCAAGCTGGTGCCTATATATTTTGTTCGAACAGGGGTGAAGCTACAGTCGAAGAATGTAAAGGTGCAGGACAGTTAGATGCCTATTGTTTGAAGGAAAAAGCTACAGTCCAAGAATGTAAAGATAATAGTGAAGCATGGAGTACTTATTGTAGATCTAATGATAAAGCTACAGGCAGTGAATGTAAAGGTAATGAGGATGCACTGATAGATTTTTGTTTAAATAATAAAAATGCTACATTCGAAGATTGTAAAGATAATCCCAACGTATTGAAATTTTATTGTCTTTATAATGATAATGTAGCATCTGCTTCTAAGACAAAATGTAACTAAAATTAGTGTAGTATACATAGAATAGTCAACTTCACTTCATTTTGAAGGAATGACGGTGCCACGGTGTCAATCCATACGCTTTAATTGCCTCTCTATGTTTCACTGTCCCATAACCTTTGTTATTTTGTAAATCATATTTTTCTAAACTTGGATGTTCATCAACTATTTGTTGAATGTATTCATCTCGAAACGTTTTCGCTAAAATACTCGCGGCTGCAATAGGTAGATATTGATTATCTCCATCATTCAAACACACATGAGGTACATACTCGCCATCCGAACCTAAAAACATATCGAAATTAGGACCATCTACCAAGAGGGTATCAATCGGTAGATGAGTTTCAATCTCTCGAATACAACGATGCCACCCTTGAATCGTTGATTTCAATATATTGTGTGTATCAATATGTTCGTTTGACATCGGTTGAACCGAATATGCCAAACAAGTATCCAAAATGTATTGTTTCATAGATACACGTTTTTTCAAACTAAGTTTTTTAGAGTCTCGAATATCTGGATGAAAACTTCCGTCCCATACAACTCCCGCTGTAAATACAGGTCCAAACAAACATCCTCTACCCGCTTCATCTAATCCAACTTCAATCGTATTTGGCTCAAAATAAACTTTCATAGTTTATCTATCTATCGCACAGTAACTTTAAACATCGAAAGACACACAAAAAAAACCCGAAGGTTCTTTTTTAGTTTGGTTTGTTTCGATCACGTTTTGACTTAGGCTTCATCCTCTGAGTCTCCGAATCCATTGTCCTGATTCCATTGATCCACCTTGTTTTGCAATTCCTGGAGATGGTCTTCCGATAATTCATCCATGACCACCTTCAAGACTTTCAAGAAGTTCTCCGATCGAGAGTCTTCGTCTCCGGATTCGATCGCTTCTTTATGTTCTTTGTTATGCTCTTTGTTTTCTTTGACTCGTTCTAAAACCTTCGCTTTGTACAATTCAGGTTCCTGAGTCATAAAGTAAGAGCGAAGGGTCATTTTGATCTTCTTTTTCTCTTTCTTTTCCTTCTTCTTCTTCTCTTTCTTCACCGTATCCTCTTTCACTAAGAACTGAATCAGTTCGTCTCCAGTGAATTCTTTTCCACTGAATTGTTCCGAGATAGAACTTGCGAGTAGATGAAGAGCCATGGTAAACTTGGATAAACTTTGGGTAAACTTTGGGGTAAACTTTGGGGTAAACTTTGTGTGTTTGTTGTGAGTAGTTGTTGGTTTTTGTGATAGAAATTTCAAAACGTTTTCAAATTAAATGGATAAGGATTGAAATTCACAAAAAAAGAACCCGAAGGTTCTTTTTTTCTTTTGTTTGGTTAGATAACGTTTTGACTTAGGCTTCATCTTCTGAATCACCAAATCCATTCTCCTGATTCCATTCATCGACTTTGTCTTGGATTTCTTGAAGCTCGTCTCCAGACAAATCTTCCATAATCACTTTCAAGACTTGCATGAAGTTTTCTGGACGAGACTCTTCTTCACCGGATGAGATTTCAGAGGCATTGTCTTTGTTGAATGCTTTGTTCTCTTTGACACGCTCTGAGATCTGAGCTTTGTAAGATTCGTCTTTCATGAAGTACTTGCGCACCGTCATCTTAATCTTCTTCTTTTCTTTCTTCTCTTTCTTCTCTTTCTTCCCTTTTTTCGTCTCTTTTTCCACAATCGGACTTTGAGCACAATCACGGAGTAAGAACTGAATCAGTTCGTCTCCAGTGAACTCTTTCCCACTGAATTGTTCAGAGATGGAGTTTGCGAGTAATTGTAGAGACATGGTTGACTTTGGGTAAACTTTGGGGTAAACTTTGGGGTAAACTTTGGGGTAAACTTGGGTAACTTTGTAGTGAGTTATTGTTGGTTTTTGTGATAGAAATTTCAAAACGTTTTCAAATTAAATGGATAAGGACTCAAAATAACAATTTGCGTTCTACACAAAAATCAACCCAACTTTGAGGAGGCATTTGCAAATTGTGATCTTTGTAAAACATTTCCGGAGACTCGGTTTTTTGATACTCAATTCTTTGAAAATAGTTTGTAAAGGCTAACAAAATTTGTTCTAAACGAGTGTAGTCGTTTTGTATGATCAATTGTTTCGCCATATCCAACATAAACACTTTGGTTTTGAATCGTTTTCTAACACTCGTGAATAGGTATTCAAAATACACTAAAAAAATAGACCTATGTTTACGATTCAACACAGGTCCTCGACATTGATGACAATATCCATAATTAAACATATGCGATGGATTCTGACAAGACGGACCATAACAACGATGAATACCTACTCCTGGAGAACAAAGCGCGAGTAAATTAAATTTAGGGTTGTTGTACGGTCTATCAAACTTGTAATTTTTAGAACGACACAAGGGACACTCAATATAAAAGGTCGCTTTGTGGTAACACAAACGACAATAACAACGATAATGAATTGTATGTCCACAAGTTAATGTTTGTAAAGGAGGCTTTGTGTCTAAACTTTCTAAGCAAAGACAACAATTTTCCATAAGTTCATATAAGTATCCTCGATTAAGTTTAAGTTAATTCCATCGTTTCCATACTTTGGGCAACATTTTCTACATCATCTGAATCATCCATTGTTGCCAAATATTCAGGTTCATACAAAGCAATATATCGTTGAACTTCAAAGAACAAATCCATAACATCATTTAGAAACTTGATTTTCCTGTCTTCCACTGAATCTCGTAAACGAGGTTCAGCCGAATCTACAAAATCGAATTGTAACGGAGATCCATCAATCATTAAGACATTGCCAACTCCGTTATCACAAATAATGGCATTTTCGCCATTATAAAAGGTAGTCAATATTTGATGAACGCGTTCACCAATATCTTGCATGATATTTGAGACAAACTATAGTTACAAATCAAATTATTGATAGGTTCGTGTTCGATTCAACCAATAAATAAGAAAAGGTATAATCAATACGATCAATACGAGTATTAGGATTCCAATAATTTCACTTGTAGACATAGAACTAGAGGGTGTGACGGAGGGTGTCTTTTTGGGTGGCGGAGGGGGTATATATGGAGTTGGATCTGGAGTAGGTACAGGTTCTGGAGTAGGTTCAGGATCTGTTACAAAAGGATTGATATTTAACGGCCCGGGTGGATCCGAAGTCCATGTACAAGATCCCGTTTGATCACAATATTCATAGTGTTTAGAACCATCTCCCGAAGTTCGTTTTTGTTTGTATTGTTTGCATTGAATTTTAGGGACATTTGTTTCTGAATTCAAATCTCTCGTTTTGATCGTTTGACTGTATGTTCCTGTAGATACAATACAACTGGGTTTACTTTTTCCTTGATTATCATAGGAAGTACCTGGTTGAAATAAGGAACCTTGAATACGTTCTGGTGTCAATATACAAGATTTAGGTTCCCATTGATCATTGTTTTCATTTTTCACAAGTTGATAGTGTTCGTGACAATTATTTTTGGGAAGTGTCAAGCAATTGTGGGTCACTTGTAACCTCTCCGGTTTTGTTTGTTTGTCAGGAAGAATGAAATCTTTGGGCCATGCATATTGTTTTTGATAATCATCACTCGAGCGTTTTGTAAATTGATCATACATTCCGCCCAGTTTTGAATAATCTAATTTGGAGTTACGAAAACAATGATACGATTTGTATTTTTGATCCACAGAATTGGGAGCTGGATTCACTAGAGTGAAAGAAGGTGTAGGCCCCGGAGGTTTGGGTCCCGGTGGTTTGGGTCCTGGAGGTTTAGGCCCCGGAGGTTTAGGCCCCGGAGGTTTGGGACCTGGTGGTCCTGGGGAAGGAGGCGGTGGTCCTGGGGAAGGAGGCGATGGTGGTCCAGGAGAAGGAGGAGGTGGTGGTCCAGGAGAAGGAGGCGATGGTGGTCCCGGAGAAGGAGGCGATGATTTACAATTCGAAAAACATTGAGACATTGTCGGATAGTATTTATTTGGAGACGAACCAAACACACCTTTAGTACATCCACCATCTGAATTACAATAGTACACAGTGGAAGAGGGACTCGGAGGACTGGGTGCTGGTGGAGTCGGTGGACTCGGTGCAGGTGGACTGGGTGCTGGGGTAGAACCTTTACAAGATGTTCCTTTAACACAAGTATACAAACCCCCTTGAAATGGTGAAGATTGAGAATTACATTCAAACCATGTTTTCAGAGACGAATCATAACTGACAAATTGGGAACAATCGGATTGAGGACCTAAACTATCACAAGTACCATAATATCGAGATTTAGTTTTACAATTTTCGGGTACTGGAGGATAAGTAGGTGTGGGTGGAGGTGGTGGTCCAGGAGAAGGTGGTGGTGGTCCAGGAGAAGGAGGTGGTGGTCCAGGAGAAGGTGGTGGTGGTCCAGGA
>MDTD01116391.1_pt1 | contig 11331 bp, 8 predicted proteins | sample 811221 | NCBI WGS metagenome assembly MDTD01 (sample SAMN05326646, study PRJNA326480) | marine metagenome | isolation source: seawater | place: Pacific Ocean: South West | collected 2011
AGGCATTTGTATTATTGGTCGACCTAACCAGTTAAAATGATAAGTATATTTATGTTTCCAAGATTGATTCATCCAATTTTGGCTTAATTCAAGAAATAAGTTATCTTGACTTTGCTTTTTAATTTCTTCTTTACATTCTTTTTTGAATATTGAAATAGGGTCAAAATTTGTATCTATTTTGTTCATTTTTTATATCCTTTTAAGTACAAGTAATTAATGCAATTAACATTCCATTATACTTATTAAATAAAGTTTTGATCTAATTTTATAATTTTTCAAATATTCTAAAATTAATTAATTTATCCGAATATTTATATCTTTCAAAAGCTATTTTGATTTATTCAATTTTTATTTAATCTTAAGACATTTGAATGAATAATTGAAACAAAATTTCGATTCTGATTTAGAAGGTTTTTTAAATACAAATATTACTCTCAAGATTAGAATAATTTCCTTTCTTTCATTTATTAAAAAGGCATAAAATTTGCTTATAAACCTATAAATATTGGGGAAAAAATGAAAGTTGTTATTTTAGCTGGTGGATTAGGCACAAGATTAAGTGAGGAGACTCATTTAAGACCTAAACCTATGGTTGAAATAGGTGGAAAGCCAATCCTTTGGCATATAATGAAATGTTTTTCAAATTTTGGGTATAATGAATTTATCATTTGTTGTGGTTATAAAGGTTATGTAATCAAAGAATACTTCGCAAATTACTTATTACATAACTCTGATGTAACTATCAATCTTCAGGATAGGTCTATTGATATGCATGCTAATAATTCTGAGCCTTGGAAAGTGACTTTAATTGATACAGGAGAGAACACACTTACTGGGGGTAGATTAAAAAAACTATATCCTTATCTTAAGAATGAGGATAATTTCTTCTTTACATATGGAGATGGTTTAAGTGATGTAAATTTGAAAAAATTATTCTATTTTCATAGTAAACATAAAAGAAAAGCTACGATGACTGCAATTAAGCCACCAGGGAGATATGGTTCTGTAAATTTGCAGCCTTGTGGTAAAGTTGATAGTTTTGAAGAAAAACCTCGTGGTGATGGAGGTTATATCAATGGAGGATTTTTTGTACTTTCAAAAAATATTTTTAATTATTTAGATAATGAAAATTTATCTTGGGAAGGCAAGCCCCTAGTTGATCTTGTCGAGAATAAACAATTAATGGCTTATAAGCATGAGGGCTTTTGGTGTGCAATGGATACTTTAAGAGAAAAAAATCATCTTAATACACTTTGGAATTCAAATAAAGCGCCATGGAAAACTTGGTCAGATTAATTATTTTTTAAAAAAAAGGATATATTTTTTTTGTAAAGAATTCAGAATTTACAAACACCATTTCTAAGTAATTAAGAAAGTGGTAAAGATTATTTACTAGTTAAAAACCAACCAGAATTTATTTTAGGATTAAAGTTATTTATTTAATCATTCCATTTAAAAAATGTATCAATAACTTCTAAGCCTTGCTCGCCACTTAACTCAGGATGAAACTGACACCCCAGTAAATAATTATTGGCGATAAACATAGCTAGTATAGGCTCATTAAAATAATTTATTTCAAAAATATTCTTATCATCCGAGTAATTATAAGCTTTAAAAGAATGAGAGAAATAAAACTTTTTAAAATTGAATTTATCAAAAATAGAATATTTTTTACTCAAATTTTTCTTTTGAATTTTATGATAGCCCAAATTTGGTACATATCTTTTTGTATCGCTTGAAAATGAAAGATTTATCTTTTTTATATTTCCCTTGATCAGATTTAATCCACTTCTTTTATTTTGTTCCTGACCATTTTCAAACAAAATGTGCATACCTAGACAAATACCCATTATTTTTAAATTATAATATGAATAATTTTTTAACTCGTCTTCAATTTGACTTTTTTTTAAAAAATCCATCATCCTTGGAAAAGACCCAACTCCTGGTATTATTATATGGGATAATTTAAAGAGTTGTTTTTTTTCCTCTATAATAGTGGGTGTAAACCCAAGATATTTTACAGATTTAATTACATTTTCTACATTACCAGTATTTGAATTAAGTATACCTATTTTCATGAGTGCCACTTTCTAATATTATATCCTATATTAAAAAGTTGTGTTTTTAATTCATTTATTCTTAAGTTTTCATAATGAAAAATGCTTCCTGCTGCTACTCCATTGATTTCATATTTCTTTGCAACTGAAATAATATCTTCTATTTTTCCCATACCACCGCTGATGACAAGTGGAGCATCACATATTTCGTATATTAATGAACATAATTCTAGGTCAAAGCCCTTTTGAGTACCATCATGATCTATTGAGGTTAACAATATACTTCCAGCACCTAATTCTATACCCTTTTTAACCCAGTCTTTAACTTCAATACCCGTTTTATCCCTACCAGAATTTATATATACTTCCCACTTTTTCGTATCAGTTTTTTTTGCTTCAACAGATAAAATGACAGACTGACTCCCGAATTCATCAGCTAATTCAGAAATTAAATTATGATTTCTTACAGCAGCAGTATTAATACCTATTTTATCAGCACCGCTATTAATAATATTTCTTGCATCATTTACAGATCTTATCCCTCCACATACAGTTATTGGTAAAAAGACTTCTTTTGCGATTTCTTTTACAAGATTTACTGCATTATTTCGGCCATAAAGACTTGCAACAGTATCAATACAAAGTATTTCGTCAATTCCTTCTTTATAATAGTGTTTTGCTTTTTTTATTGGACACCCTAGAACTCTAAGGCCTTCAAACTTAATGCCTTTAATTAAATTATCTCCTTTAATGTCAAGTCTAGAAATTATTCGCATTAATTAATTTCGACCTTTAATTTCCATTCTCCAGAAGATGATTTCTCCCAAATTTTTGGATTTCTATGCTTTTCTATTATTTCCCAAAAAGAATTTTCATTCATGTCTAAATATTCTAAAATATCTTTTAAAAAAGTTTTAGGTATTTCATGGTCATATTTTCTTATTAAAGCTACACCTTCTTCTCTAGTAATCTTGTTAGTTCTAATTTCTTGGGATGCATCCCAAGTAGCCCTTCCCATTCCAAATTTTATAAACTGCATATAATAATGCAAATCTTCCATTTTATCATCTATTCCAGCATATTTTCCGTAAGAACCATCTCTTCTTTCAGGGTTTGGTTCAAAATTAGTTTTTTCAACTGCATAATAATAATTTTCTTGAGGGATCCAATTTCTATAAAAACTCATATAATGAACTTCAACTTTAGCATTAGTAATTTCGTCTATACTTGGTGAACTGAAAGAATTAAAATCTGCTAATTGAAAATCATAATCTTTTAAAATTTTATTTATGGGTAAACCTGCTAAAAAATAATCATTAAGTGATTTATTTTTTTTTAAAAAGTCATAATTAGTATATAATTTTGGATCCATTGTAGGCGAATAATTTTCTTCTATTCTATTACCATACTCTGCAACATTTTCCCCATAAAAAACTAGTTTTGCGCCGGTCATTAAAGCAAACTTAGGACCTACACTTCTTTGCCCTACAATAAATGGTTGGAAAGGGTGTCCAAGATTTTTAAATGCTAGTTTAGATAATAATTTTTGAAGTTTAGAGTTCGGACTAACCATGTAGTTATCATAACCTTCATCAATAAATGACCAAACATTTTTCAAACCTATATCTGTATGCATGTGAGGTTTCCAAGTAACAGTAAGAGGGTTCATATTAAATCTTGTTTTAAGGTAATGAGTAACATATCTGCTGTCTTTACCGCCACTGCTAGGTACTATAACGTCATACCCACCGTCAGATCTTCTATGCCTATCACATAATTCCTCTAATTCTTTTTCTCTAGAATCCCAATCTATCCTTTTCTTTTCTTCGGCCCAGCGACATGCATCACAAATCATATTTATAAATCTTGTAGTAAGTTTATTAGAACCATTTCTATGTTTATTTTCTAGAGAAGTTATAGGTCTATGATTATTAATGACGCATTTTTTACAATAATAAAATTCTTTGGATTTGTTTTTTTGGTTAATAAATTTGTCAGTAGTTTTTTTTAACATATAATTTACCTCAAAATATTGGGTAAGTTTGCAAATCCTATACCATAAAGGCAAAATAATTTTTTATAAATCTAGAATTTTATTAAAAGGGAAAATAACTTCTCTAAATATTTAGATAGATTTTCTCTAGTTCACAAACAAAACTTTCATAATCCATGATTGGTGATTGTTCCACCTCTCTTCTTAATGAACCTCGGATGGTTTCCAGTTTTTTAATATCTGATGCTAAATTAATAGCTTTTTGTATATATTCATCCTCTGAAGTAGCAACCCATTCACTACGCTTTATGGCAAAAAGGAGACTAGCACCTATTTTCCCCACACCAGGCCGACTGGAAAGAGTAATAAATGGATTTCCCATGTAAAGATGCTCGTTTAAAGTTGTACCAGAGTTATGTGGAAAACAGTCTAGGGCAATATCAATTTTTCTCATTAGATCCCATGGAGGGGACTGGTAACCAATCTCCAAACGGTTACTATCAACTTCATATTCCTTAAACTTCAATATTATCATTCTTTTGTTTTTATAATGATAAAAGTCACTGCTGTTTATTATTAACTTTGAATTTCTAACTCTTTTTAATATTTCAGACCATGCCTTGATTACGCTATCATTTATTCTTATGGCTCTTGTAAGAGTACCAAAAGTTATATACCCTTTTTCTGCGGCAGGAAGAGTGCTGACATCTCCCATACTATATTTATCTGGTTGCCATATTGCAGCGTGTGGGGGTAGATAGCATAATTTTTCAGAGAAAAGATGTTTGGATTTTTCAGCACCCATGACATTATCTGTTAGAAAGTAATCTATATCACTTAAACCTGTAGTAAATCCACTTCCAATCCACCAAGAACAAGATTTTGGTGTAGGTTTATGAGCAAATATACCTAAACGATTTCCTTTTGTATGTCCAGCTAGATCCACTAAAATATCAATTTCTAGTTCTCGAATTTTTTGTGCCATTTCTATGTCAGTAAAACCTTGAGTAGGGACCCAATGATCAACAAACGATTTATATTCCAGAGTGGTATGGTCTTCTTTTGATAGTTCAGCAAAAGCATAGATTTCAAATTTTTCACAATTATGATTTTCCAGCACTGGTTTTAAAAAATTCTTCATGGAGTGATTATTAAAATCAGGGGAAACATATCCTATTTTCAGTTTTGGTTTATTTGTTTTGATTTGAGGTATAGTTTTCCAAGTGAATTTTTTTATATTTTTAAATTTTTTATCAAATAATTGATAAAACTCATATATTTCCTCGTCACTTAAATAATTTGAATACACTATAGAAAATAATACTTGATCTAAATATTTGAAATAAAGATTGGAAAAATTATCAAGCTTTATCCAGTCATTTTTTAAAATTTTTAAAAATTTATTTGCTTCTTTATTCATAAAAATATTCATATAGCAAAATATCAAATTACAAAAAACATAATACGAACCTTGTTTCTGCGTCATTACTTTTTCAAAATATTTCATTGATAAAAAATAGTTTTTATTTTTAAAAAAAATTAAAGCTATATTATTCAAGATTGTTGTATTCTCAGGTATAAACTTTTTTGCAATTTTTAAATATTTTAAAGCTTCATCATTTGAACCCTCTTCGAACAATAAATTTCCTAAATTGTTGAGAGAAGGTATATAATCATTTTTGATTTGAATTGCTTTATAATAATTTCTTTTTGCTTTAGCCCAATCCTTCTTACTTTCATAATTTTCGGCTATTTCATGAAGACTCATTACTATCCAATTTTTCCAACTTGATATATTTTTTTTGGGAAATGTATTAATTTTCTTGATAGCTTTTTTAATTAATTTTTGACTATTAGTAGTGTCGTTTTTAAGCTGGAAAATTATAAATAAATTTTCATATGCCTTAAAATAGTTTGGTTTGATTTTTATTGCTTTTTCATAATTTAAAATAGCTTCTTTATATTTTTTTTCGTCCTTATATACATTTCCTAAGTTGTTGTATGCATCTGGATCATTTGGCAGTAAATCAATAGTTTTTCTAAAATAACTAGCTGCCTCTTGTTTCAAACCATGATGGAAATGAATAACTCCAAGCATATTATGAAGGGTAGGTGTATTAGGGTATTCTTCTAATATTTTGGGTGCTCGTACTAAAATATCTGCTATTCTTCCTTGATTTAATAGAGTTGTGATAGCATTTGTTAATTGTTTTGGAGGGTGAGATGAGCTGGTTTTTTTGAGCATTTATATATTTAATTTTTGACTTACCTGCCTAATATTCGCAAAAATCATACCATAAGAGTAATCACGAACTATTTAAACTATTACCTCCAGTTGAGATAATTTGCCCACATCGATTGATAAATGTTCTCCAGTTCACAAACAAAACCTTTATTATCCATGATGGGTGAATGTTCCATCTTTTTTCTTAATGAACCTCTGATAGTTTCCAATTTTTTAATGTCTGAGGCTAAATTTACAGCTTTTTGTACATATTCATCCTCTGAAGTAGCGACCCATTCGCTGTGTCCTAGGGCGCTTAGAATGCTTGAACCAATTTTTCCTACTCCAGGTCGATTTGAAAAAGTAATAAATGGATTTCCCATAAAAAGATGCTCTATCAAAGTAGTCCCAGAATTATGAGGAAAACAGTCAAGGGCAATATCAATTTTTCTCATTAAATCCCATGGAGGTGACTGATAACCTATCTCTAAACGATTTGGTGATATGTTTTCTTTTTGAAATTTTTTAATTAAGAGCCTGGAAGCTATTATATTATCGAAAGCTTTGCTATTAATCACTAATTTTGAATTTTTAACACGTTTTAAGATTTCAGACCATGCTTTGATTACTCTGTCATTGATCCTGATAGCCCTAGTTAAGGTTCCAAAAGTAATATAATCTTTGTCTAAAGCTGGAAGAGGACTCACCTCACCCATTTTTGCATCCTCTTCATAACAGCAAAAGCAATAGTCATTTATACGCCAAATTTTTTCTGAAAACAGATGTTCACTACCTTGAGGGACTACTATATTATCCGCTAGATAATAGTCAATTGCACTTAAACCTGTCGTATAACCAAATCCTAGCCAAGATAAAGAAATAGGTGTAGGCTTATAAGCAAATACTCTCAGTCTATTTCCTTTTGTATGTCCAGCAACATCCACAAGGATATCAATTTCCAGTTTGCGAATTTTTTGTGCCATTTCCCAGTCATTTAAATCTTGAGTAGGGACCCATTGATCAAAATACGATTTATATTCCAGAGTTGTTTTATCTTCTTTTGATAGCTCAGCAAAAGCATAGATCTCAAATTGTTCATGATTATGATTTTTCAGTACTGGTTTTAAAAAATTCTGTATAGAGTGCTTTTTAAAATCAGGAGAAACATATCCTATTTTCAGTTTTTGTTTATTGGTTTTGATTTGAGGGAAGGGTTTCCAATGTTTTTCTAATGGAAGACCAAACTTTTGGTTAAATTTAAAATAAAAATCATAAATTTTATCTATATTAAGGAATATTGTATAATTTATGTAAAAAAGTAATGTATCGAAGGCCTCTAAGTCGTTTGGATTTTGTTTCAATGCTTCTATTACTATTTCAAGATTTTTTGAGCCGGAATATAAGTCACCATATTCACAAAAAATTTCTGATAAACACCTTAACGAATTAAAATGTTTTGGCTCTTTAGAAACAATAATTTTGAATAATTTAGCTGCTTTTACAAATTCACCTTTTTGTTTATAAATATATCCTAAATTGAAAAGAGCATCAAAATAATTTGGGTAATATTTAATTGCTTTTTTATAATAGAATATTGCTTTTTCAAATTCCATTTTTTCATGATAGACAATACCTAAGTTATATAATGTTAGATGGTATTGAGGATTTAACTTTAAGGCATCTTGATAACTTTCAATAGCATTATCAAACTTCTCTATTTTTGCATATGCCATCCCCAAGATATTATGTAATGTGATAGAAACTTTAAAATTTCTTAATAGAAATTTTGTCTTCTGAATTACAGTTAAAAATTTATTTTTTTCATATAATTCACATAGGAAGTCTATTTGAGTATCAAGAATTGAATTTTCAACATTTTTATTCATAGCTATGAATTTAAAACCTAAATATTAAAGACTCAGTGGTGGGATCAAGCTAGGATATGTTTTGTTTTTCTTTAGGCATTTGAAAATGGGAATTAAATGTAAACGAAGCCTCTTATATCCTTCCGTTTCTTCAATTTTTTTGTTTTTATTATTAAAATATTTATGAATATTTTCTTCAAAATTAAAAGTATCAAATATTTTATTTTCTATATAATCTAGATCTTTAACAAACTGTTCTTCTTTTTTATCTGTATAGCCATATAATTTAAGTAAAGGCCAAAGCAGGGTTTCTAAAATAAAAATATCTCTTGAACTAAAAAATCTACCTTTGGATACATCTATTGATGATGTATCAAAGCCTGATATTTTATTAAAAGAAATTGACGGCCTTGAGTATTTTTTGTTTAGGAATTCACTCTTATAGATTGTTTCATCTTCATTTATACCCATCCATTCTAAAAGTTTTGGTAAAGTTTTTTTTGGTTTTCTTTTAATGTCCTCAAGTTTAATTACTCTTGAGTTAGACTGAACTAAAGTATACCTTCCATCATACAAAAAACTAAATGGGTAACATACCTTATCATAGATATTGGAATAGCTCGAATATAATTCAAAATTATTTTTCGTTGTTTTTAACATATATAAGTCATCCATAACCCAAGATTCAATCATCTGAATTGGATCTCTCATTAAGTACAATATCTTTGATTCCGGAAAAGCGCATAAAAAATTTAATTGCTCACTAACATCAGGATTATGAATATGATAGAAAATCGTTTTTTTTAATTGATGGTAAAATTTTTTTCGATAACAACAATCAAAAGTATCATGCAGTATTTTGAAGCATTCCTGATGATTTATTGTTTTAAAGTTCGACAATTTTTTAACAAAACTTGATTTAAATTTATCAATATCTAGGTCTAGACTTTCGTCCATATTTTCTCCTAATTGAGTGAAACCTTTACCTTCTCCAATACACTCTATTTCACCAACAGGCTCTCCAATTATATTTTTTGCGCTCTTAGAAATAAATTGTGGTTCAAAAAGATTACAAATATTTTCTGCAAGATTTATTCTCCATTTAAAGTCATTAAAATCAGGTTTTAGTTTTGGCCAAGTTTCTTCATTAAACCATCCTTTAAAAAAATACCCTGGAAGAGTTGAAATTTGAGGATGTCCATCTAATAGTGAGTGAAGAAATAGTGAACCTGAGCGTCCAAATCCAATAAGTGACACAATTGGTGTTTTAAAGTTGGGATCAATTGGTGTCTTATTATTAACAATTTCATAATATTTTGTGTATAAGTCTATAGGTATGATATCATCATTTATAAAAGATATAGATAACATTTTGGAAATTACATTGTAATTTCTAGGTTCTTCTTTATTTATTCTTTTTAGAATATGTAATGCTTCTTTGAAATTACCAAACTCTTTTAATATTTCTGCTTTTATTTCTAAAAATTTTGATTTTGCTAATGGATTGTGTTTGATATGCTTCTTAATAAGTGAAAATCCTTTTTTTAACTTATTAAAATTTCTATAGAATATTATCAGTTTTTTTGTTATTTCATCAGAAATGGGATTAATTTTATGAGCTTTTAGTAGAGCTAATTCTGCATTTCTAATTTCTCCCATCTTCATAAGAGTATTACCTAGATTACTGTATGCCTCATAGAAATTTGGATTTATTTTAAGAGCTCTATCATATGCAACTATTGCTTCTTTATAACGTCTTTGATTTTTACTGAATATATTACCTAAATTATTAAACGCATTAGAATTATTTGGATTTAAATAAATTGCTTTTGCAAGAACTTTTTCTGCTTGATTGAAAGCATATATATTTGTTAAAGCGGATCCTAAATTACTGTAGTAATCAGGGTTATTATCATCCAAGTCAATTGCTTTATAAAAGTTTGATATTGCCTCTGATTCAAGATTTTTTTTAACAGCTATTACACCTATTATGTTATATATCTCTGGGGTATTTGGATATATTTCTCTTAATTTTGTTAATCTTAATAATAATTCTTTTTCTTTGCCTTCATTATAAAGTGTATGAAGAGCATAAATTATCTCAGAAGGAGCGACTAATGGATTGTTTTTTTTAAGCATATTAAATAACTTTTTTAAATTATTTTCCTCGCAAAAAGCATACCAAATCAGGAATAAAAAAATATATTTAACGGCATAAATTTTGCAAAAAAAGTAAAGATCTAAATTTCTTTATATATTTATTTTTACTTCAATTTTTTAAAAAACTGCTAGGAAGATATCTACATATGTTAAAATCAAAAAAAGTTATTGTTTCAGGAGCGACAGGATTTATTGGACAGCACCTTATACCAATACTTTTGAAAGACGGATATGAAGTTTTAGCTATTTCTAGAAATCGAAAAAGAGCTGAATCTTTACCATGGTTTAAGGACGTTAAGTTTATCTCTTATGATTTTCATAGTAATCATGAAATTAATGAAGTTCAGGGTTTTAAAGGCCTCATACATTTAGCATGGCAAGATTTACCAAATTATAATTCATCTATACATATGAAAAAAAATCTACCATGCAGTTATAAATTTGTAGAGGCTCTTCTAAACAAAGGAGTTCATCAAGTTTTGATTGCAGGAACTTGTTTTGAATATGGATTAAAATCAGGTGCAATTTCATCATCATCAAATACAGAACCAACAACAATATATGCTGCAGCAAAGGATAATTTACGAAAAAAGCTAACATTACTTTCTTTAAAGAAAAACTTTGATTTACAATGGGCACGCATTTTTTACATGTTTGGAAAAGGGCAAAATTCTAACTCTATTATTTCCCAACTGGATTTTGCTATAAAACAAAATCAAAAAGTTTTTCACATGAGTGGTGGTGAACAATTACGTGATTATTTGCCAGTAGAGAAAGCTGCTGAAAAGCTATTTTATTTATATAAAAGCGGTAATAAGGGAGTTTTTAACGTTTGTAGTGGTAAACCAATTTCAATAAGAAATTTAGTAGAAAGTTATATTGAAAAAAAGAATTCAAATATTATTCCAAAATATGGATATTATCCTTATTCACTTCACGAACCAATGCAGTTTTGGGGAATCCAAAATATTTAAATAATTATTTTTTGTTACAATAATTATCCCACATTTCTTTATATGTTTTCTCTAATTG